>Ga0307373_10003110_pt1 | contig 29276 bp, 32 predicted proteins | sample OX2MG_FD_202534 | JGI IMG/M metagenome (GOLD analysis project Ga0307373, IMG submission 202534) | Soil microbial communities from Risofladan, Vaasa, Finland - OX-2 | ecosystem: Environmental > Terrestrial > Soil > Coastal area > Acid sulfate soil | place: Finland: Risofladan, Vaasa | collected... | reverse complement strand
GAGGCATACCTCCAACCCGACCCCCCCGCGCTACCACCACACAGCGCCAACCAGCAGCCCGCACCAGGCGCCCAAAACGATCACTCAAATGATCAGCTGTGCCCAGCGTGAAAGATCAAGGCTAGGCGTGTCGGATTGCCAACGGTGTCGTGACGCTTGGCGAGCGCCGCCGGGGGCGCCCCGTCGTTGACGCCGTAATGACCGCACTGCAAGAGCCACCAAGAGGGTTCCATGCCCGGATCGTCACGCGCTCAGGGAGTTTCGCCAACCGTTCCGCTAATCACTACTAGCCGAACCACGCCACGCAGAGCCTCGCCATGGGATGTCTGTAACCCCGGCCGACCACCCCCTACGCTCGGCCGGGATGACCGGCGAGCTGGCGGCGGATTTCCGGGCGACCTTCGCCCGGCTGGCGGCGATCGGCCGGAACCCCGCGGAGCTCGCCGCCCGCGGGCTCGCCCTCGCGAGTCACCTCGACAGGGTGCGTTCCGGCGGGGCTTATGACGGTGCGTTGGGAGTCGTGGCCGGCTTCCTGGCCATGCGTTCTCTTCAACGACACCGGCCGGCCCACGGCCGGCCGGTATGCGTGCTGGCGTTCGTCGAGGAAGAGGGGGCGCGCTTCGGGCTGGCCGGCCTGCTCCGCCTGCCCGCGCCGGAGCTGGCGACCGCCGCCGTGCACCACACCGGGGTGCTCGCCGAGCTGGCCGCCGGGTGGGCGGACGGGCGGTGACCGCCTACCTGTGCGAGTGGGCCTGGCTCGGCGGCGAGCAGGCGGTCGCCGAGGTCCGGATCGAGCTCGACGGCGACGTGATCGCATCGGTCATCCCCGGCTCGAGCGACCCGGCGGCGACCCGGCTCGACGGGCTCACCGTCCCCGGGTTCGCGAACGCCCACTCGCACGCCTTCCACCGGGCCCTGCGCGGTCGGACACAGTACCGCGGCGACTTCTGGGCGTGGCGCTCGCTGATGTACACGGTCGCGGACGCGCTCGACCCGGACAGCTACTTCGCGCTGGCCCGCGCGGTCTACGCGGAGATGGCGGTCGCCGGCATCACCACGGTTGGCGAGTTCCACTACCTGCATCACGGGGCGGGCGGGGCGCGTTACGCCGACCGGAACGCGATGGGCGGGGCGCTGGCCGCCGCCGCCGCCGACGTCGGCCTGCGGCTCGTCCTGATCGACGCCTGCTATCTCAGCGCGGACGTAGACGGCGGCGAGCTGACCGGCGCCCAGCGCCGGTTCGGCGACGGCGACGCCGCTGGCTGGGTGGCCCGGATGGACGAGCTGCGCAGCTCTGCGGGGGTCGAGCTGGCCGCCGCGGTGCACAGCGTGCGGGCGGTGCCGGCCCGGGCGATGGTCGAGGTGGCCGCCTACGCCGCCGCGCACCGGCTGCCGCTGCACCTGCACCTGTCCGAGCAGCCGGCCGAGAACGCGGCCTGCCGGGCGGCCACCCGGCGCAGCCCGACCGGACTGGCCGCCGACACCGGGGTGCTCGGCCCGGCGACGACGGCGGTGCACGCCACCCACGTCGACCGGGCGGACATCGGCCTGCTGGCCGGCAGCGGCACCGGGGTGTGCCTGTGCCCGAGCACCGAACGGGACCTCGGCGACGGGATCGGCCCGGCCGGCGCGTTCGCCGCCGCCGGGATCCGGTTGTGCCTGGGCAGCGACTCGCAGGCGGCCATCGACCCGCTGGCGGAGGCCCGGGCGGTCGAGCTCGACGAGCGGCTGGCCACCGGGCGGCGCGGCACCCACCCGCCGGCCCGGCTGCTCGAGGCCGCCACGATCGGCGGGCTGCGGGCGCTCGGGCGCCCCGCCGCCGGGCTGGCCGCCGGCGCCCCCGCCGACCTGGTCACGCTGCGGCTCGACTCGACGCGGACCGCCGGCGGCGACGACCCGCTGGCGACCGCGGTGTTCGCCGCCGGTGCCGGCGACGTGGTCCAGGTGGTCTGCGCCGGCCGGGTGATCGCCGCCGGCGGCGCGCACGCCCGGATCGGCGACCTGCCCGGCGCGCTGACCGCGGCGATCCGGAGGGTGCTCGGGTGACCCGGCTGCGGATCGGCGGGATCGGCCGGCTCTGGACCCCGGCGGGGGTGACCACCGGCGCCGCGATCCACGTCGAGGACGGCCGGGTCGCCTGGGCCGGCCCGGCCGGCGGGGCCGAGGCTCCCGGCGGCTTCGACGAGGAGATCGACGCCGCCGGCGCCCTGGTCACGCCGGGGCTGATCGACGCGCACACCCACCCGCTCTACGCCGGCGACCGGTTCGCGGAGATCGCCGCCCGCAGCGGCGGCGCGTCCTACGCGGAGCTGGCGGCGGCGGGCGGCGGGATCGCGTCGACCGTCGCGGCGACCCGGGCGGCGCCCGCCGACCGGCTGACCGAGCTGGCCCGCCGCCGGCTCGCCGAGTGGCCGCGGGGCGGGGCGACGACGGTCGAGGCGAAGACCGGCTATCACCTGGACCGGGCCGGGGAGCTGGCCGCGGTCCGCATCCTCGCCGGGCTCGACGCCGCCCCGGGCCTACCCCGGCTCGAGGTGACCTTCCTCGCCGCGCACGCGCTGCCGGGCGAGTTCGCCGGGGACCCGGACGGCTACCTGCGCGCCGCCGCGGGCTGGTCGGTCGAGGCGGCGGCGCTCGGGGCGCGTTCGGTCGACGTGTTCTGTGACGAGGGCTACTTCAGCGTCGGGCAGGCCCGCACGCTGCTGACCGCCGGCCGGGCGGCCGGCCTGGTCCCGCGGGTGCACGCCGACGAGTTGGCCCGCACCGGCGGGGCGCTGCTCGCCGCCGAGCTGGGCGCCGGCTCGGCGGATCACCTGCTGCGGATCACCGCGGGCGACGCCCGGGCGCTGGCCGCGGCCGGTGTGGTGGCGACGCTCTGCCCGCTCACCGCGCTGGCGCTCGGCACCGTCCCGCCGGTCGCCGAGCTGCGGGCGGCCGGCGCGACGATCGCGCTCGGCACCGACCACAACCCGGGGACCAGCGGCCTCACCTCGATGGCCGAGGTGGTCGGTCTGGCCGTGCACTCCCTCGGGCTGTCGGTGGCGGAGGCGCTGCGGGCCGCGACCGCCGGCGGCGCCGCGGCCCTGCGGCTCACCGACCGCGGCACGCTGGCGGTCGGCGAGTGGGCCGACCTGGTGGTATGGGACCTCGACCACGAGGGCGGGATCGCCTGGGCGCTCGGCGGGGCGCGCCCGCGCGCGGTGCTGCTCGCCGGCCGACGGTTGGGCTGAGTTCCGGTTGGGCTGAGTTCCGGTTGGGCTGAGTTCCGGCGCATTGGGCCCGACCTCCGGCGCGCCGGGGCCGCCGGCCGTGTTCTCATGGGCCCATGAGAGCCCGCTTCGCGGCGGTCGCCGCCGCCGCCGCCCTCGTCGCTGGGTCCGCGGTCGGGATCCCGGGCACGCCCGCCGCGCACGCCGCGGTCAACGGCTGCCCGGCCGGCCTGCCGTCCGGGATCCCGCCGGCCTCCTGCGCGGCCGACCCGGCACTGCCGGTTCCGGCACCGTCGGCGTGGCCGTTCCCGGACGCGTTCTCGCACACGTCGGGCACCGGGCGCCTGGCCGGTGGGGCGTTCTTCTGGACCGACTTCGTGTTCGACGACTACGGGGCGCTCGGCAACGGCACCGGCCAGTCCGACAACAGCAACCCGAGCGATCTGGCGCCGACCCACGGCAGCTACGTCCATCCCGGGTTCGACTCCGCGAACTCCTCGCCGGCTGCGCAGGGCAAATGGCACAACGACGGGGCGGACATCTTCACCGCCGCGGTCGGGCTGACCGGCGCCGACAGCTACTGGCGGGTGGACTGGAACACCCTCACCGATCCGACCGTGCCGATCGCCGAGTGGACCTTCGACACCGACAACAACACCGCCACCGGCGGCTCGGCCTGGCCGGCCGGCGCCGGGGTCAGTTCGCCCGGGATCGACAAGGCACTCGTCGTGTCCAGCCACGGCGCGGCGCTCTACTCGGTGTCCGCCGGCGGGTCCTCGATCGTCGGGAAGTTCCCGGTGACCGTGGACATGGCGACCCACTCGTTCATCGTCGCGATCCCGCGCGGCGCGCTGCCGGTGTCCGGGACCTGGCGGATCCGGCTGGCCGCCGGGTTGGCGTCCGGCGACGGCACCACGTTCGCCCCGGTGCCGAGCGCCGACGGCGCCCTGCCCGGCGAGCCGAACGTCTACAACGTCACGTTCCGCAGCTACTTGCAGGAGCCGCCGGTCTACAACCCGGCGCCGCTGAGCCTGCCGGCGGGCTTCCCGGCGGACCTGCCGAACTTCCCGTCCGGCAACTTCTGGATGGAGGCCGACCAGGCGCTCACTCTGGCCGCCGGCGACGTCTCGAAGTTCTCCGCGCTGCTCGACTGGTCGCAGCTCGCCGACCGGGTCGAGACCCCGGAGCCGGAGCCGACCGGCTACACGAACCGCTGGTACGTGTCCGCGGTCGACGTCGGCGAGGGGACCACACCGAACAACTCCGCCGACGCCAGCGGTGACCTCCAGCCGCACTACCTCGGCCGGATCCAGCCCTACGCGGTCTACGTGCCGAGCACCTACCGGCCCGGGGTGGCGATGCCGCTGACCTGGGTCGAGCATTCGCTCGGGGTCAACCTCAACCAGTACGGCGCGGTGGCCTCCGACGAGCTGTTCCTGCAATGCGAGCAGCGTCGCTCGATCTGCGCCACCACCGAGGGCTACGGCCCGTCCGGCTGGTACTTCGACGCCGCGGAGCTCGACTTCTTCCGGGTCTGGCACGCGCTCGCCGCCAGCTACACCCTGGACCCGGAACGGACGACGATGTCCGGCTACTCGATGGGCGGGTTCGCCACCTTCAAGCTGGGCCTCACCTACCCGGACCTGTTCGCCGAGTCGCTCGCCCTCGAGGGTCCGCCCGGCTGCGGGCTGCGGGTGATCGAAGGCCAGGGCAGCGCGGCCGGCGCCGGTCGCTGCACCGCCGACGGGGACACCACCCCGCTGGTCGCGAACGCCCGCTGGGTGCCCTACATCATCACCTCCGGAACCGTCGACGAGCTGGTCCCGGTGACCAGCCTGATCCAGCAGGGGCTGGCCTTCGAAGCCGCCGGCGACCGGACCGTGCTCGCCGAGCTGCCGACCGAGGACCACCTGGCCTACTCGGTGGAGAACGCCTGGGCCGGCCCGGTCGGGGAGCTCAGCGACCCGACGCTCACCAACTCACCGGCCGGCATCCCGGCCCGCACCACCAATCCGGGAACCATCACCTACACCTGGTTTCCCGACGGGGAGCGGCCCGACCTCGGGGTGGCCCCGACCGGCATCTACTGGATCCGCGGGCTGACCCCGCGGACCGCGAAGCCCGGGCAGCTCGCGGCGGTCGACGCGGTGGACGCGGCGCACCCGGACCCGGCGATCGTTCAGCACGTCACGACCACCGCGACGGTCTGGCCGCCGGACCAGCCGGTGGTGCTGCGCGACCTCACCTGGACCTTCGGCGCCCGCCCGGCCGCCCGCCGGCTGATCACCGTGCGCCTCACCGACATCGCCGCCACCGGAATCGACATGGCCCGCGCCCAGCTGCCCGCCGGCTACGTCGACGTGACCAGCGACGGGCCGACCACGCTGAGCCTGGACAACCTCGCCCCCGGAACCCCGGTGACGGCCGGCAACCCGGTCGCCACCATCGCCGGGGCGAACGGGACGGCGGTCGTGGCACTGCCGGCCGGCACCACCGACGTCTGCGTCGGCGCGGGATGCCCGATCGTGTCCACCGGACGGCCGTCGTTCAACACGAACCCGCCCCTGCGCGGGTCGCTGCCGGCGACCGGCGGGGACCCGCTGCTCCCGGCGGCCGGCCTGGTCCTGCTCGGCCTCGGGCTGCTCGCGGGCCGGGCCGCTCAGCGCAGGTTCGGCGTCGGGAGCAGCCGCTCGGCGTCGCGGTCGACGAGGTAGTCCTCGCGGCTGGTGGCGTCCCGGCCGGCCGTGCCCGGGACCAGCCGGAGCACCAGCGTGAGCCCGACCGCGACCAGCAGGTTGAGCACCAGCGCGGTGACCGCGATGTAGCCGTTCTGGCCGAGCACCGGGACCTTCGCGATCGCCCCGCCGAAGTGGTGGGTGATCGGGCTGGTCACGCCGTAGGCGACGACCGTGCCGTACACCATGCCCGCGGCCCATCCGGCGAGCAGCGCCCAGCGGTGCAGCCTCCGGCTGAACAGGCCGATCGCCACCGCCGGGAAGGTCTGCAGGATCCAGATCCCGCCGAGTAGTTGCAGGTTGATCGCGTTCTGGGTGTTCATTCCGAGGACGAACGCGAGCGCGCCGAACTTCACCACCAGGGAGGCCAGCTTGGATACCCGGGCCTGCTCGGCGGGGTCGGCGTCCGGACGGAACAGGTCGCGGTAGATGTTGCGGGTGAACAGGTTCGCCGCGGCGATCGACATGATCGCCGCCGGGACGAGCGCGCCGATGGTGATCGCCGCGTAGGCGACACCGGCGAACCAGCTCGGGAACATCGCGTGGAACAGCAGCGGCGCGGCGAGCCGCGGGTTCGTCGTCTTGATCCCGGCGGCGATCGCCATGAAGCCGAGTAGCGCGATGAACGCGAGCGCGAGGGAGTAGAACGGCAGCGCGGCGGTGTTGCGCCGGATCGTCTCCCGCTCCCGGGTGGCGAGCACGCCGGTGATCGAATGCGGGTACATGAACAGCGCCATCGCCGAGCCGAGCGCCAGGGTGGCGTAGGCCCAGTAGGCCTTCGGGCCGGGGACGAACACGAAGCTGGCCGGCTTGTGCTTCGCGGCGGCGGCCGCGTTGACGGTCGCGGCGTGCGCGTGCACCACGGCGAAGATGTGGCTGTAGCCGCCGAGCCGGATCGGGATGTAGATCACCGCGACCAGGATGACGAGGTAGACCAGCCCGTCCTTGACGAACGCGATCATCGCCGGGGCACGCAGCCCGGCGGTGTAGGTGTATGCGGCGAGGATGGCGAACGCGACGATCAGCGGCAGGTCCTTCACGAAGCCGGAGGATCCGGAGCCGATGCCCATCACCTGGAGCACCGACTGGATCCCGACCAGCTGCAGGGCGATGTAGGGCATCAACGCGAGAATGCCGGTGAACGCGACCGCGACGGCCAGGCCCCGGGAGCCGAACCGGCCGAGCACGAAGTCGGCCGGCGTCACGTAGCCGTGCCGGTGCGCCACCGACCAGAGCCGCGGCATGATCACGAACACGATCGGCCAGACCAGGATGGTGTAGGCGACCGCGAACCAGCCGGTGACCGCGCCGGCGGCGTACATGGCGCCGGGGACGGCGATGAACGTGTACGCGGTGTAAAGGTCGCCGCCGAGCAGGAACCAGGTGACGAAGCCGCCGAAGTTCCGCCCGCCGAGCCCCCACTCGTCGAGGCTGCTCAGCGAAGTCGAGCGCCGCCAGCGGGCCGCGAGGAAGCCGAGCGCGGTGACGAGGGCGAACAGGACCGCGAAGACGGTGAGGGCGACCGCGTTGACCGCCATCTCAGGTCCTGCGCCGGCGCCGGGCGACGAGCACCCGGTAGGCGATCAGCTGGAAGGCCGCGTTGATCAGCAGCCAGAGCACCGAGTACCAGTAGAAGAACGGGATTCCGCCGAGCGCCGGCTTGATCCGCGCGTAGCTGCCGACCCAGAGCAGGGCCACCATCGCGGCGCCGAGCAGAACCCCGGTGACGACGTAGGTGACCGGCTCCTCGGCGAAGGTGGGCAGTCGCCGGGTGAGTTCAGGCGGGGCGGGCGGGTTGGCGGATGCGGTCATCGGGCCACCTCGTCGTCGTCGTGACCGAAAGTCCGGACCAAATGATCGTCCGGTGGCGGCCATTGTCAACAACCGGTTTCGCCCGGGCGCGTCGGCCGCCTGGGGTAGTGGGTCAGTTTGAGCTTGGTCGCGCTTGCTACGGCTTGAACATCTCAGCCGATGAGCGATGCGCCAGTTTGTCGCTGACGACCACACCGCCCTTCATCTTGCCGTTCTCATCGCGGTACATGAACTGGCGAGTCCTTAGCCGAGTGCCGATCTCAGCGCGGACAGCGGCGTATCGAGGGCTGGCGTGCGCACCCACGGCCGTAGACCCGCAATACGTTGCGACGGCCATGGGGAAGATCATCGTGCTGGCGATCAGGTCGCAGGCTTGTAGTCCCGCATGGTTATCGCTATGAGCGAAGACGGGTGCCTCGACCAGCGCCGGGATTGGGTCTCCTCCCGTCCGGAACTTGTCAGTGAACACTGAGTGGGCCGCGTTCACGTTCTGCTTCTGCTCCCGCGCATCGCAGATCATGAGTCCGTCGGACCCCTGACTGACGCAATAGGCGCTGAAGTGGCGCGCGATGTCCTGAACCGCGTAGCAGTAGGTCGCCTTCTGGTCGAGACCCTGAGCGGGCTCCTTGATCCAGACCCGTCCGATGATGCGGCCGTCGTAGGTCTCCAGTAGGTCCACTAGATCGTTACGCACTTGCCGGGCGTGCCTCCGGCGGTTGCGCGAATCCGAGCGAGTTCGCTGGAGAAATTCGGAACCTTTTACTTCTTGAAGAATATGACTCAGACCGGGACCGGTTTCGAAACGCTTCGGAAAGTGGCGACGCTTGAGATCCAGGAACTCGCGGGTAAACGCGGGAACCAAGCGGGACGGGAGCACCAGTCCCATGATGACCATTGCGGGCGTCACGCCTGAGATGGGCGAATTCGGCGGCTCCGAACCGCCTGACTCGTCCACATAGCAGATGTGCATGCCAGTGCTCCCCGACAAAACACTACGGCCACCCCGAAGGGTGGCCGTAGGATGTGGCGTTCGGCAAGCGAACCTGCCTAGGCGCCGATTAGAAGTTCTACCCTGAACAGTAGCGGCGACCAACCACCAATGCCAACCCTACGGAAACTTGTTCCCGCAATTGTCACCCGTATGGCTCAGTTTCGCTCATACGTTCGAGTCGAGTAGCGCCACGATCTCTGCGACGGTCCACACGCGGTCAGCTTTCCCTGCCGCCATCGCGGGCGTGGTCGGATAGCTGCCGTTCGCTTTCGTGAGCGTGATGTGCGGCCTGGCGAAGTTGTACGCCATCGAGTGCAGCGCCACCGCAGCCCACAGGTTCTCGGCTTTCGTCGAAAATCCGTTCGTCAACCGCGTGAAGCGCCGCATCGACATGCGCATCGTCAAGTTCTGCCGCTCCACGAACGACGTGCTGATATGCGCCGGGTCGGGGTCGCCCGTGACGGGCCGACCGTCCAGGCCGATGCACTTCGCGGGGCTGTAGCGCCGTTCGTCGCGCTGGAGCCGCTGGCACGACAGGTCCAAACTGACCCACTACCCCGCCGGGTCGGACTTGCGGCGGCGAAGACCCCGCCCCGGCGCCGGCAGCCCCGTGCTCCGCGCCGAGTGGGCGGTCTGCCCGGGGCCGATCGCCCACTCGCCGCGTGGAGATCTTGCAAAACCGCCCACTCGCCGAGCGCCGCTCCAGGTTACGCCCGTGCGGTGGCCTGCGTCCCGGTCGAGTCGGTGACGACGCAGTACAGCGGGTGCAGCCCGGCCGGGACCGACGCCCCGGTGACCACGTCGTGGTCGGGGAGCACCCACTCGATGAGCAGCACGCTTCCGCTGCCGCCCTGCACGCGAGCCGTCTCCCGCCCGTGCGCCGTAACGACGCTCACCCGCAGGGCCGGGAAGACGGTGATCGGCAGGCGAGCGGTCGCGACCTGGCCGTCTGACTGGGTCGCGGTGACGGTGACCTGGTAGACCCCGGGCCGGGCATAGCGGTGCGGGAAGTAGTTGAGGTTGTTCGCCGGCGTCACCGCCGCGGTGCCGTCGCCGAAGTTCCAGTGGTAGGGCCCCATCGTCGGCGACGGCCCGAGCGGGCAGGGGCTGACGCTCGGCAGCACCGGCGGGTTGCAGGCGCTGGCGGCGGAGAACCGCTGCTGGGACTCGAACCCCTGTAGCAGCGGGTCGAACGAGCCGCCCGCGCCGGTGCCGAGGTCGCCGGCCTGCGGGAACGGGATGATCTGAACGCCGGGCTTGAAGACCCGGGCGAAGTCGTCGTTTCGTGCGGTCGCCTCGGCGGTCACCGTGTAGTTGGCGCCGAAGCCGAGCGCAGCCGCGTCCTGCTGGCCGGCGGTGACGACCTGGTCGCCGAGGGTCAAGCTCGGGTTGAACGTGTTCTCGTCCGCGGAGTAGTAGGTGAACGGGTAGGCGTACACGGGGTAGTCGTAGCCGAGCTGGTCCTGACCCATCCCGATCGCGAACACCCCGTCGGCGCCGGTGATCGAGGAGTCCCAGGCCTGGTGGATGCTCGGGAAGAACTCACCGGGCTCGCTGAGCAGCAGCAGCCCGCCGATCCGAAGCCCGGTCACCCAGGTGCCGATCCCGGCTGTGCCGGCGTAGCCGTAGGGCGCCCAGGCGGACCGGTCGATCGGGTAGGCCAGCGAGTTGCCACCGGCCTTGCTCCACACCTGCCCGCCGTCGAGCGGGGCCACGTCGTCGAGCGCGAGCAGCTCGGGGTTGTAGCCGGGGGTGACGACGTACTGCTCGGCGGCCGCGACCGTGCCGTTGGTGATGGCGTGGGCGTGCCCGAGCGCAGTCATGACGAGTTGGCCCTCGACGGCGCCCATGTGGATCGCGTCGTCGAAGCCGATGGTCTGCTTGCAGGAGACCGTCTTGCCGTTCGAGGTCACCGCCACGTTCGGCAGGTCGCGACTCGGCGCGTTGTCCACCTGCATCGGGCCCGGGGAGTCGCCGAGCGTGCCGTCGGCGATCAGCGCGGTGCCGCCGAGCCGGCTCTCGATCCAGTTCGCCGTGTAGGACGGGAAGTCGGTGCTGAGCAGCGCGGCCGAGGTGCCGTTCGGGCACGCGATATCGCCCGGGCCGTAGACGATGTTCGGGTAGCCGGGCTGGATGACGTAGGTGCCGATCGTCGTACCCGTGGCGGCGTCGCGGGCCCACAGCGCGAGCAGCGCCCCGTCGACCGGCCAGCCCTCGTTGGCGTTTGCGTTCGCGATCCCGGTCGTGGTGAGGAACGAAGCGTCTACGCTGCCCCACGCGAGGGTGGCCGGCCGGGCGTTGGTCCAGGCCTGCTCGAGCGCCCGGGTCGTGGCCGCGGCGACCGACTCGAGGTAGGGCAGCGCGTGGCTCGGCGGCCCCCAGATCCCCATGATCGTCGGCGCGGCGTGCTCGTGCAGGGTCGAGACGATGATGTCCGCCTCGGTCGCGCCCGGGGCACCGTGACCGGCGAGGAACCGCGCGACCGCCTGCCGGACGTTGCTGATCCCGTACGGACCCTCCTGGTAGCCGGCGAACCAGCCCTGGCTGTCGACCCGGGCCAGCTCGACAACCGAATGGCCGTTGCCGATCGCCATCGCCCGCACGGTGAAGTGCTCGGTCCGGCCGGTCAGCGGGTCCACGTGGCGGGCCAGGGTGCCCCCGGCCGGTCCGCCGCCGTAGCCGCCCATGTACACCGGGTACGTGGGGTCGATGTTCACCGTGGCGACGCCCACCCGGAATCGCGCCGGCCCGGCGCTCGGCCGGGCGACGGTCGCCGGGGCGGCGACCGCGACCGTGGCGCCGGCGACGATGCCGAGGGCGGCGAGGACGACCGTCAGGCGGGTGGCGCGCATGCCGCTGTATTCGACGCCGCCGCGCTCCGCACCTGCCCGGGCCGGGGGAAAGCGGACATACGTCCCGAGGTCCGGTATGGTGGCCAGATTACTGCGCCGGGTGGCGCTGTTTTCCAGGAAGGGGCGAGCCATGCGCATCAGCCGCACGAGCGTCGTCGGGGTTGCTGCACTCGGTCTGACGCTGCTCGGCTACTCGGCCGCCGGTGCCGCGCTGGCCAAGGCGCCGCCGTGCCACACCCCCTGCGCCAAGGCGAACGGGAACCCCTACCCGCCCGGTCAGCACTGCGGTACGAGCACCTCGTCGAACTCGATTCCGCCGGGCGGGACGTTCCACGCCCAGTCGCAGACCTTCTGCCCGGGTGAGGACGTCTCCTGGGACGCCCACTCCGCCGGCACCCACCTGGCGACCACCGTCGCGAACGCGCAGGGCGTGGCGAGCGCCACGCTGACCCTGCCCAGCAACTTCTCGACCGGCGGCCACACGCTGACCGCCACCGGGTTGTCGTCCGGCCTGGTCGAATCCGCCGGCTTCACGGTGCCGGCGGCGGCGACCTCGGGATCGGGTGGCCTGCCGTTCACCGGCCTGGAGATCGGGTTGTCCGGCGCGGTCGTCGGGCTGATCGCGATCGCGGTCGGGTCGGCGATGGTCGCGGCCACCCGTCGGCGCCGCGCCACCACCGCCTGATTTAGCCGGGGCCGGGGCGCGACCGCGATAGCTGGCGCGCCCGTCACCGGCAGGGATCGCGCGGTGCCCTGTCGAAGTAGACGACATGCAGCTCAATGTCTCGAAGCTCCGTGTCTCGAAGCTCCGTGTCTCGAAGCTCCGTGCCACCCTGCTCGCCGCCGCGCTGATCGCGGCGCTGGCCACCCCGGCCGCGTTCGCGACTAGCCGGTCCGGCGGGCCGGCCCGGGCGTGGTTCCGGGTGGGAGCGGCGAAGGCCGACATCACCCCGCACAGCCTGACCGGGGTGTATCTCGGTGGCTACGGGATCGGGCCGGTGCACCCCGCCGGCGGCGTGCTCCGCCACATCTACGCCCGCGCGTTCGCGGTCGCCGACCCGGCCGGGCACCAGGTGGTCATCGTCGCGCTCGACGTGCAGGGCTACTTCTACGCCTACCAGAACGGCCCGTACGGCATAGCCGACATCGACAAGGACATGGCTGTCCGGCTGCACATCCCGGCGGCGAACATCCTCATCCAGTCCACGCACACCCACAACGGCCCGGACGCGCTCGGCATATGGGGTGGCGTCCCGGCCAGCTACCTCGCCTACATCAAGGCGCAGACCGAATCCGCGATCGAGCACGCGGTGGCCGCCGAGCGCCCGGCGCAGCTGCGCTGGGCGACCGCCGACATGACCGGCTTCGCCGGAACCTTCGGCTCCAACAGCGACAGCACCAAGACCGGGGACGAGGCGGACTACCCGGTCGACACCCAGCTGCGGGTGCTTCAGGCGGTGAGCCCGCAGGGCCAGGTCACCGCCACCCTGGTGAACTACAACGCGCACCCGACGGTCTACGGGCCGCTCGACCGGGTCTCCCCGGACTGGCCGGGCGCGACCGCGACCTTCCTCGAGCACGCCGAGATCGGGATCTCACCGAAGGTCCGATACGGCTACCCCGGCTCGGTCGCGGTGGTCACCATCGGCGACGTCGGGCACACCTGGCCGGCCGGCACGCCGCGAGGGACCGACCCGAAAGTCGACCCGAGCCCGAAGAGCAGCAACGGGCCGGCCGACATCTTCGGCAACGCGGTGGCCCGGATGGCCATGGGCGCGCTCGCCGGACACCCGACCTACCTCAGCGACCCGCGGGTGGGCGCCAGCGAATCGACCCTCGAGGTGACGAACACCAACGCCGCGCTGCTCGCCCTCGGTATGGCGAAGGTCCCCGGCTACCACATCCTGCGCGCCAACACTCCGCCCTACGGCGCGATCGATGCCTACTTCACCCCGGCCCAGGCGCTGCGGATCGGCGACCTGCCGATGTTCTCCTCGCCCGGCGAGCCGTACCCGTCGATCCACACGAACCTGGCGCACCAGGTGCGGGCGCCGGTGGCGTTCATCTTCGGGCTGGCCAACGACCAGCTCGGCTATGTCGAGTCGCTGTCGGACTACAACGGCGCGCTCCAGTGCAGCTACAGCGACGAGTGGTTCTTCACGATCTCGCCGACCTTCGGTGACGACCTGGTGCGCGCCCAGCGGAGCAACGCCGGAAGGCTCGGCTTCACCGTGACCGACCCCGGGCCGATCGCAAACAACAGCCCGGGCCCGGTCCCGCCGTCGACGAACTGCACCCAGCAGGGGATCGGCCAGCTCTAGACATCCCGTCTCCGACCGCGAGTGTGCAATTTCCGACGCCTTTCGGCGGGGCTTGAGCGTGACCGCTTGTCGAAAATTGCACACTCGGCCCCGGCCGATCCCCGGGGCGGGGCTTCAGTCGCGCCCCGGACGGTCATGGCCGGCCCAGAGGGGGGCCCGTCGGGAGACCTTCCCGATCGCCGTCTTCGGGATGGTTTCCACGCCCGGCGGGTGTCGCTGGCGACCGCCACGTCGGTGCGCCGTGCGTTGGACGCGCTGGTCGCCGACGAGCTGGTCGTCCGCCGCGACGGGGTCTATCGGGTAGTCAACCCGTTCTTCGCCGCATGGCTGCGCCAGGCCGGCTGAGCGGACCGGTCAGGGGATCGCCTGCGCGAACCGGAACAGTCGGGTCGGGTCGTAGCTCGCCTTCACCGCCGACAGCCGCGGCAGGTTCGCGCCGTAGTAGGCCTGCGGCCAGTTCGCGAGATCCGGGTCGATGTAGTTCTGGTATGCCTGGCCGGAGACGTACGGCGCCATCGCGGCCCTCGTGCCCCGCAGCCAGGCCAGCGCGGTGGCGGAGCCGGCTCCGGCTCCGGCCGCCGTGTACTGCAGGCCGAAGGCGACGTCGCGATGGACGAACGCGGTCGCATCGGGGGCGACCCGGTTCACCTCCCCGCCGAACGGGTCGAAACCAACCCCGCACACCGCCGTCGCGATCCGCTGCGCCAGCTCGACCCGGTGAACCAGGGTGGCGATCCCGGACGCGGGCAGCGGGGCGACGCACAGGTCGGATTTCGCTGCCAGGGCCTGCCGGGGCAGGCCGCCCGGCGGCGTCTCGGTATCGAGGTGGCATTCGGCGACCGTCAGCGCCGCGCACCCGGCGTCGACGAGCATGGCGTGCAGGAACGGCCGGGTTTCGCTGAACCGCTGACTGGGCGCGACGCCGACGGCGGAGACGAGCCGGTCAAACAACCGGTCGAGGCTCCCCTGGCCGGCCAGGCAGGTCCCGCCCACCCCGACGGTCGGCGTGGGGGCGCCAGGTCGGGCCAGCAGGTGCAGGTCCGCGAACAGCTCGTCCGGCGCGGCCGGCGCCCAGCGCTGCCAGGCGTCGACCACCCGCGGCGCGGCGGACCAGTCCCATCCCAGCGATCCCAGCGCCACGTCCCCAACTGGGTGGGTCGCCATCGTGAACGCGGTGATGATCCCGAAGTTGCCGCCGCCACCACCGCGGCAGGCCCAGAACAGATCACCGGTGTCGACCTCCCGGACCCGGCCGTCGGCGGTGACGATCTGCACACTGTCGACCGCGTCACAGGTCAGGCCGTAGGCGCGTGAGGTCACGCCGATCCCGCCGCCGAGGGCCAGCCCGGCCAGCCCCACCGAGGGGCACGACCCGGCGGGAAGCGTCCGGCCGGCGCCGGCCAGCCCGGAGTACACGTCGATCAGCCGGGCTCCGGCACCGATCCGTGCGGCGGCTCCGCCCGGGGTCACCACCGACATCTGGGCGACGTCGACCACGAGACCCGCGCCGGTGGAGTAGCCGGCGTAGCTGTGACCACCCGCCCGGGCCGTGATCGGTACCCCCAGGCGGCGGGCGAAGCCGATGCAGGTGGCGACGTCGGCTGGGTTGGCGCATTCCACGATGCCGGCCGGCGACGTGGAGTCGAAGCGCGGGTTCGCGGAGAGGCGGGCCAGCGGGTACCCCGCGTCACCTGGCCGGATCAGGTGCCCGGCGAGGTCGCGTGCCAGCGCCGACCAGTCCGCCGGCCCGACCTTGGTGCTCGGTAGGGGGGTCCCGGAGCCGGGGGCCGGCCGGACCCGGGGGGCACCGGGTGAGCTGCAGCCGGGCAGCCCGGCGAGTGCGGCGCCGGCCGCGAGGCCGCCACCGGAGCGCAGCAGCGCACGACGGGTGAGCATCGCGGACCCCCTCCCGGTGTGGGACGCCCCAGCTGGTGTTCAGGTTGGCGGCCTATTGTCGGTGGATGGACGAGGAGCGGGCGGAAGCCGTGGTCGCCCGGCTGCGGGAGCGCCGGGTGTTCGCGCATGTTGAGCGGGCCGGGGTGTACCAGTTCGGCGTCCGGGTGGTGATCCCCGATGGCCGGGAGGCGGTGTGGGACACCGACGGGAATGCCGGCTTGGAGGCGGTGATCCTCCAAGACGGCGACCTGGTCGGCTACGTCCCGGAGCTCCCCGGGTCCGAAGGGCTCGACGTCGACGGGATGGTCCGGGCCCTCGCCGCCGTGGACTACGACACCCCGCCCGAGCCGGAGCCGCCATCGCACCCGAGCACCCCCGCCCCCGCCGTGGCGCCGGCCGACCCGAACCCCGCGGTCGACCCGATCCCCGCGGCCGGCCCGATCTCCGCGGCCGACCCGATCCCCGCGGTCGGGCCGCTGCCGCCGGTGACCAGGTTCCTGCGCGCCGACCATCCCGAACATCGGCCGCTGTCCGGTCTGCTGCGCCGGCTGTCCGGCCGCCACGCGGACTAGGCCGACGGGTTGGGCGTCGCTACGCGGCGTCGTCCCAGCGTTCCCGAAGCCACGCGTGCACCGAGGGCAACCGGTCGGAGGCGAGGGTGAGGTGGCCGTCGTCCTCCGACAGGCGCGCCGCGACGCCGGGGATCCGCGCCGCCAACCACTCGCCGTGGCCGAACGGGACCATGGCGTCGTGGCGACCCTGCCACAGCAGAACCGGCACCCGGATGTCGGCGACGTCGAAGGCCCCAGGGTCGGACGAAGAGCAGGTTGTCGTCGACCCAGCCGTCCACGCCGCGCCGGCAGCCCGCCGTGACCTGCGCGTGAAGCGTGGCGCCGAACGGGCCGCGCATCACGGCGGCGTCGGTCGCGGTGAGGTAGGGCGCCATGCCCTCGACAACCTCGAGCCGACGCCCGTCGGCCGTCTCGACACTGAAGCGAACCCCAGCCTCCCGGGCAGGCAGATCTCGACACCGCTCGTCGAAGGATGTCAGCCTGGCGCCTCCACCAGGATCCCCATGTCGCCGGCCGCCGCACGAAGCCGCCGGTCGTAGGTGACGATCGCGCCCAGGTCCGCGCCGAGCGACTGCGCCGCAGCGATGTGGATGGCGTCTAGCGAGCGCAGGGCCGACCCGAGCGCCAGGGTGGCTGCGAGGTCGAGCAACTCCCGGTCAAGATTGACCTGGTCAAGCCGAGCGAGCTGTCTCCGCGCGTGTGCCACGGCGGTCGGGCCTCCGGCGAGGGCACGCACTACCTCCACGCGCGCGAGCGTGCAGGTCACCCGACCCACCCCGCGGTGCCGCCGGAGGAAGCGCCTGAGTGCCGCCGATTCGACTTCTTGCTGCACGAGCTTCACCAGCGCCGACGAATCGAGGTAGAGCCTCACCGCTCGTGCGCGCGCATTCGCGCCAGCAAGCCGGACGCGTCGATGCCGTAGTCAGCAGCCGGTTCGTCACATACGTCGGCGTCATCCTCGGCGACGATTACCCGGCCGCTGGCCACCAGGGCCGCCCAGGGGTCGCGGCTGACCGGGACCAGCCGGGCCACGGGACGGCCCCGATCGGTGATCTCGAGGGTCTCGCCCCTGGTGACGCGTTCCAGATAAACGCTCGCGTGCTGTCGTAGCTCTCGCACACCGATGCGCTCCATGTGCTACATAGTAGCACTAATGACGACAGTTCCTTGATCGGAACACCCGCGCGGGCGCGCTAGCGATATCCGACTGGCCCGGCCCCGGGATCGTCGTTACGGTTGATCACATGCCCTCGACGCCGCCGCACGAGGCACCCAGCCGGCGCCGCGCCGCCTCGGGTGTGCAGGCGGCCTATGACGTATCGCCGGGGCCTACGACGCCCAGCTCGGTGGCGAGCTCGATGGCAAGCCGCTCGACCGTTCGCTACTTCAGGGTTTCATCGAGTTCGTCGGCGGGGGCACCCTGGCGGATGTGGGCTGCGGCCCCGGGCACGTCACCCGCTCTCTCTCGGCGCGGCACCCGCAGGTGATCGGCATCGACCTCTCACTGGGCATGATCCGGGTCGCGCGCGATCGCGTTGTACTCGATCATTCACCTGACAGCGGACGAACGGGTCCTCGCCTGCCGGGAGTTCGCTCGGGCGGTGCGTCCGGGTGGCTGGTTGCTTGTGGCGTTCCACATCGACAGTCCCGACTTCGCGACCGGCGAGGTCAACCGCCCAGCTGGTTCGGGGAGTCCGTCGAGCTGGACGGTTACTTTCTCGAACCAACCCAGGTCACCCGCGACATCGAGGACGCAGGGTTCGTGGTCATGTCGACGGTGATCCGACAGCCCTGGCCCGACGTCGAGCACCCGAGTCGACGCTGCTACATACTCGCGCAGCGGCGCTGAGCCGGGTGCCGGCGCTCGCCGTCGAGGGCGACGCAATCCCGCGGCGCGAGGAGGCTGGTCGAACGGCACCTACGAGATTGGCCGGGACCCCGACGGTCACCGCAAGGGCATGACCGGACAGGTGGGCTGCTGGAAGACAGCAAAGGCCAGTTCGGGCAACTTCTGGAGGGTGGCGCCACCGGACAGGAGCCGGTGAACGATGCCGACGGCAGGTTCATCGCAGCCACGAGTACGTCGACGGCAACGCCATAGGTCTCACCCGGACGCCCGCGCGATGAGTTGATCCGGGCTTGTTCGTCCTAACCTGTGACCTCGACACCGGGAGGCGACAATGGCGAAGATCACGAAGCTGGGCCGGGTGATGGTGCCCGTAGCCGATCAGGACGAGGCGATCAGCTTCTACACGACGAAGCTGGGTTTCTCCGTGGCCGCGGACGTCCCGTTCGGCGAGCATGACCGGTGGGTCGAGGTCGCCCCGCCGGCTGGCGGCGCGACCCTGGCCCTGGTGCCGCCGCGGGGCGACTACCAGCCGGGGCGGATGACCGGGATCGCCATCGACTCGCCCGACCCGGCGGCAGATCACGCTGAGCTGCGGGACAAGGGTGTCGACGTCGACGCCGAGCTGATGGGCGGCGACGGGGAGGTTCCGTCGATGTTCTTCTTCCGCGACAACAACAAGAACCAGCTAATGATCGTCCAGTCCGGGTAACGGCTGCCCCGCCGTAGCCTCGCTCCCAGGTCGCGTGTAACTACAGCCGCCGAGAAACCCTGCGCGCCACCTCGTTGGCGGTAACGCGATCGGCATCGGCGGCCACCTCGACCTGGCCAACCAGGGCGACGCCCGGACCGGGTCCGCGAGGGCGATCGCTCGGTTGGGGGGACCACCGGGGTTCGCGTGGGGGGTGACGAGGTGGTCGCGGAGCGGGGGAGGTTGGCGCCAGTCACCGTCCGCGGCCTTGGTCGCATGGCCGTCGTGGAGCGTTGCGGGTCAGCCGGTGCGGAAGCACACGTCGATGTCCCACCGGGCGAAGCTGAGCGCCTCGTAGACCTTGATCGCGTTGGTGTTGGACTCGTCGACGTACAGCATCGCCTGGGACAGGCCGCGGGCCCGGAGATGGCGCAGTCCGATCAGCGTGAGCGCCGGGCCCAGCCGCTGGCCCTGCGCGGACGGGTCGACCCCGACGACGTAGACCTCGCCGATCGGCTCGTGGTCGTGCGCGCCGTTCGCGCCCGCTCCGTGCACCTTCGTCCAGTGGAAGCCGACCAGCCGCCCGGCCCGCTCGGCGAGGAAGAACCCGGCTGCGTCGAACCACGGCTCCCGCTCCCGGGTCCGTAGGTCCGCGATCGTCCACTGGCCCTGGTCGGGGTGGTCGGCGAACGCCCGGTTGTTCACCTCGACCCATGCCGCCTCGTCCTGCCCGACTACGAAGGTGCGGACGCTGACGCCCGCCGGCAGGTCCGGCGCCGGCAGCGGAGCGAACAGGGATCGCCGCATCTGCCAGAGCACGCGCTCGCGGTGAAAGCCCATGGCATGGGCGAGCGCGGCCGCGGAGTCGAGGGTCTGCTGGCCGTGCGCCCACAGCCGCATCCGGCCGTCCGGGGAGTCGGCGAGCAGCGCCTCGACCAGCAGCCGCCCCAGCCCGGATCGGCGGGCCTCGCCGCGGACCACGACCTCGGCGCTGGGACCCTCGACGACGTCGGTCACGTCGAGATGCGCGTAGCCGGAGAGCAGGTCGCCGGACCACACCAGCAGGTTGTGGGCGGGGGCGTCCCCGCCGTAGCGCAGATGCAGCATGACGTGCTCGGACAGCGGCCGCACGCCGTCGGCGTCGGTGACCTCGTCGACGAGCCGGAGAACCTCGCGAACCTCGGCGTCGGTGAGCCGGTCACGCCGTTCCAGGCGGGTCGAGGCGTCCACACTGGTCACAGCCGCCACCATAGGGCCCATGTCGGCTGTCTCCCGGGTCCGCGGTGTGGCGGCCGCGATGGTCGTCACCGGGCTGCTGGTCCTCGGGTTCGTCGGGATCCGGGTGGCGACCCACGGCGGCCGGCTCGGCGCCTTCGCCGTCGCCGGCAGCGCGTTCGTCCACGGCGCTACCCCCGACCTGCCGGTCACCGCGCACAGCACCGGGTACGACGGGCAGTTCTACTACCGGCTCGCCCAGGACCCGCTGACCCGCCGGGTGACCGCGGACGGGATCACCCTGGACAACCCGAGCTACCGCCAGCAGCGGATCGGGTATCCGGCCACCGCTTGGCTCCTCGCCCGGGTGACCGGTGCGGCCACCTCGCTGGCCCTCGTCCTCGTCAACGCGCTGGCGGTCCTCGCGGTCGGCGGATTGGGGGCGCTGTGGGCCCGCCGGCTCGGCCGTTCCCCATGGTGGGGGGTGGGCCTGGCCGCGTCCCCGGCGTTGCTCATCGCGCTGGCCCGCGACCTCACCGAGCCGCTGGCGACCGCCGCCCTGCTCGCCGGACTGCTCGCCTGGACCAGCCGGCGGCGGGGCCTGGCCGCACTCGCCTTCACCGCGGCCGCCCTGACCCGGGAGACCACACTCGCCGTCGTGTTCGGTCTCGCGCTGACCGCCGCCTACTGGGCGTGGCGGGATCGCCACCGTCGCGATGCCCTTACCGGCCACGCCGCGGCGATCGGCTGTCTCGCAGTGCCGGCTGCGGTGGAGATCGCCTGGCAGTTCCATCTGCGCGGCGTGTGGGGTGGCCGCTTGCCGGTGCAGTCCGGCCACGGGCAGCTCGCGCTGCCGTTCCTGTCGCCGATCCGCACTTTCTTCTCCGGGGTGAGCTCGATCGGGCTCAGCCACCAGGGCGTGCTCGACGGGATCTGGTTCGCGGATCGGATCCTGCTCGCCGCCCTGCTCGTCGTGGTGGCGCTCGGCTGGTCCCGTTCCCGCCTCCCCCCGGACATCCGGGTGGGCTGGGTGGTGGCCGCGCTGATCGCGGTAAGCGTGGTCTGGGCGCGGGACGTGCAGTTCGTCCGGGCCGCCAATGAGGCCATCGTGGTCGGCCAACTCGTGCTGCTCGGCCGATCTGACCGGACGGCGACCCGGGGCCTGCTCGGTGTCGGCGCCTGGTCCGGGCTGGTCGCCGCGCTCTACGCCGTGGCACTGTAACCGATCGTTTCGACCGCGTACGGCCCCATCCGTGGTGCCGTATTTTGCGGTCCGGAGTGCGGCGACGGAGTGCGGCGGCGAGGTGTGGACCCGCGAGGCCGGGCGCAGGCTTCGCGCCACCCGTCCTCGTGGGCTTGGCTGGCGAGCCGCCTGGGCAGCGGCGGGCTCGGACGTCTGGGGCGCCGGCGCGGATCCGAAAACCCGCTATCGCTGGGGCCTTACTCCTGCACTCGTTGCAGGCGCGCCGAGACGTGCGGCTGGAGCGCCTCGCCGACCGCGGCCAGCTCCTCGACGTACATCAGCTCCGCTCCGACCAGGCCGTAGAGCCGGTGCTCGGCGGTGACCTCCTTGGCGGTGCGGGTGCGCACTACGGCGTCGGTGGCGATCTCCACCCGCTGCCCGGTGACCTCGCCGTAGAACACCTCGACGACACCGGTGGGGTGGGCCAGCATCACCTCGAGTGTGCCGTCGCCGGCCGGGCGCCAGTAACCGCTTTCATGGGCGAGCGGTCGACCGTCGTCGCTGGCCCAGGTTCGCGAGGTGTAGGCCAGCACCGGTTTGCCGTAGCAGACGAAGGTGATCTCCTGGGTGAACGCGAAGTCGGGGATCGTCGGGTAGCTGCCTTCTCCGGTGCCCCGCCAGGTGCCTAGCAGGAACTCCAGTGGCTGGAGCGCCGCGGGTAGGTCCACGGTCAGGCCCCGTACCCGGGGGTGCCCGGCGGGCGCGGTTCCGCGCGCCGCGAAATGTCCACGGACCGAGAGGCTACCGGTGCGAACCCAGGAGCTGGTGTCTTCGTCGCGTGGCGGTCCCTGAGTTCACGCTCGGGTTTGGGCGAATGTCCTTGCTGGTAAGGGTTTCTTCCGCGGGGACGGTTCAGGACGCTTCAGTGGTCTGACATCAAGAACGATCTGCACCGCTGAGCTGCGGCTCAGGCTGAGTGAGAAGTCAGGCGCAACCCCGAAGTGTCGTGCTCGACGCTTTTACGATGGTCCTGATGCCCGCCTGGTTTCGTCTGCCGAGGGCGGTCACGGCCACCACACTGGCGCCGCGCTCGGCCAGGATCGCGCACCACGCCCGGCCGACCACGACCATCATCACAAAGACAAGGCAGAACCAGACGTACCAGGTGATCGCCGTGCCGAAGTTCAAACCGGGCACCACCGTGCCCGCGAAACCGAGCAGGATCACCAGCCAGAAGACAATTTGGTTCGGCAAGATGAGCATGAATTGGAATCGTCGGCTGCGCAGCAACTTCGCCACCCGCGGGGAGCGGGTCACGTGTCAGCCGCCGGGCGGGTCGCTCGGTGCAAGATGCTCCGTGCGACCGCGCACCACCGGATCACGGAGCAGCACTGCGCCCGCCCGGTCCGGCGCCGCCCGGTCCTCTGGTGACTCGACGACCGTCATGGACGGCTCCTCACGTATAGTGCACCTATGGACGTCGTGTGGCCCGACCGTGGTATACGCTCGCCATACGTCAAGGGGACGACTACACTTCCTGGAGTGAGGATGACCCTGACCAAGCGCGGCGACTACGTCGTCCGGTCCGCGTTGTGCTTGGCCCGCGCCCACCCGGGCGGCGAGAGCCGCAAGATTCGCGAGGTGGTCGCCGAAATGGCGGTACCGCAGACCTACGCCTCCCAGATCCTCGCCGACCTCGTGCGGGTGGGCCTCGCCGCCTCCAAAGCCGGCAAGGACGGCGGCTACCGGCTGGTCCGCCCCCCGGAGACAGTCAGCTTGCTCGAGGTCGTGGAAGCCGGCGAAGGCCCGCTGAACGCCGGCCGGTGCACGCTGGGTGACGGGCCCTGCCGCTGGGACGCCGTCTGCCCGTTGCACGAGACTTGGCGCGCCGCGACCACCGCACTCCGCGACGTGCTCGCCGCGACCAGCCTCGCTGACCTGGTCGCCCGCGGCCGGGCACTCCAGGCCGGTACCGCCACGCCGCCGACTGACTCGCACCGCCGTACCTGCACGACCATCACGATCTCCGATCGCGTGCACATCGAAGACGGCGCGATGGCGGTCACCGACACGCTGCGCCACGAGCCCCACCTGGTCGCTATCGTTGGGGCAGCCGCCCGGGACGCCGAAGCTCTCCGCGAACACCTCGACCCAGCTGCCCCGTCCTGGGCACCGACCCAGGTCGCCGTCTCCATCCAAACCCGAAGCGACATGGCCGACCGGCCACCGACGCTTGACCTGGCCTGCGCGATCACCACCGCAGCGGGCGACCCAATCCACCTAGAGATGGCCCTACGTGTTCAACAACTCGACCCCGTCCGCACCGAAGTCCGCGCCCGCGCCCGGCTGCGACCACCCCCCGGCACGCCGGAACCACTCACCGAACTGCCCAGCACACTTGGCCGCACCCTCGTCCGCTCCCTGCTGCGCCAACTCGCCCACACGGTCGAACACCCCAAGGAGTCTGTCGCGCGTGCAGGCTGAACCGACGATCTCGACATCCAAAGGCGCACAACTGTTTATGGTGGGGTGGTGCGGGGCTTGATCTCGTCGGCGGTGCCCATCGCGTCCCCGGTCGTCGACCCGACGCTGCGGCGGCTGGGCACGCGGGTTCGTCGGCTCCGCGAGGACCGTGGGCTGAGCGTGGAGCGGCTCGCGGAGCTGGCGGACCTCAGCGTGCGCGGGGTGCTCTACCTTGAGCACGGCCGCCGTGATTCGCGGGCGAGGACCCTGCTGGCGCTGGCCGCCGCGCTGGGCGTCGGGATCGGCGAGCTGTTCGTCGACGAACCCGCCGGCGGGCGCGACTCGGCCGGCGCCCCTCCCCCGCGAGTTGACCCGGTCGGCCCGTAGGACGAGGTCCGACTGGAGGGCCGCACGGCTGGGCGGCGGCGCTGTCCGGGCGTCCGGTTACCCCGAGACGCGATCGACCGCTGCCGGGCCGATTGTGCCCGGGGGATGTCGGCCCGTCCAGCGCCCGGCTGACCGCCTGACGCGCGCAGCGGGTTTCGCGGGCGATCTCGCGCACCGTCGCCGGGTCGGGAGGCGGCGAAGATCGTCACCCGGTGGCGTGCGCCCTGCTCAGGGGCCGGCTTGCACTTCCTAGCGACGACGCAGTAGGAGTTGATCAAGGACTTACGGAGGACCCCCTCAATTTGGGCCTGAACCGGCGGGTGGGACTGCCAGGTAGGTCGAACTTGACGCTGGCGAGGCCGGTCAGGTCGCCGCTGATCTGTCGGGCTCCGAGGAGCTTGCCGGTTACCCGTCCGTGTGCGAGGTCATCGAGCGCGGTGCTGGCGGCGGTCACCACCTGCGGGCCGTAGACGGCGAGTGCGGCCAGATCACCGGGAACAGCGGGATGGGCGCTGAGCCGGTAGCGGGCTGGCTTGGCCCGCCGTGTCACGCCGACTCGCGGCCGGAAGCCTTCTTCATCGCGCTTGCAATAGCCGCGTCGAGTTCCCCTTCGCTCAGCCACGGACGGCGGTCAGCGAGGCGCCGACGGGCGAGATCGACGTCCAGCTCGTCCTCGGCGTGGGCTAGCAGCTTCTCCCAGGTGGAGATGGGCACGAGCACGGCCTGAACGCGGCGGTGCGACCCGAAGAAGACCGGCTCGGGGTCCCCGGCGTCGAAGCGCTTGGTGATCTGACCGAGGGCCGCTCGGACCTCACTGGTTGGGACTATCGCCTCCGCCATTGGGGTAGGATAACAGGAACTTGTACAACTTTCCGGCCGGACAGGCTCGGCTACGGACCCGGGCTGGCCGGCGCGGACTGTGGCTCGCCGCCATACGGTGTGCGTAAAGTCGTCGCGCTGGGCTTCATACCCGCCATGGAGTTCATTTTCGTCGAGCGACGACTCGCCGTCATCGGTGTTTGGGCCGTCCCACCCATGTGTAGGTGGTCGGCGCGGCGCGGCGACGCTTGCCCGACAGATCATGAGAGTCCGGGGTCCGGCTGCCTGGCGGGTCCTTTCGGTGCGCTTGTTTCGAAGATCGGGACGGTCGATTGCGCCCGCCGGTGACCAGCGAGCGGCCGCGGGCTCACCGGTCACGCCGCCCGCCCGGCACCCCGACGACGGCTCGCGCCGCTCAGCGTCGGACTCAGCCTCAGATCGAGCGCGCTTTCGGCACCGACGCGCCGCGGCAGTGAGGGGAAGCAGCGGCGGTGTGCCCGCTCGATCCGGCCCTCCGGCACGCACGCGGCGATCAGCTGCAGCGCCGCAGGCCGGGGGGCCAGCTGCTCGGGCAGCACGAGTCCCGTCCCACCCGGGCGGGACGGCCCGTGACCACGTTCGACCCGATCCATGACCCCTCCTCGATCCCGCGCCAGATCGCCATCACCGAGTAGCTTCCCCCCGCTCACGGGCTCGATTGCATTTCCGCGCGGGATTGCCCTCAGAAACACGGAACGCCCACGCCGGCTCCCAGCGTTACCCCGTTGAGTGAAGCTGTCGGTAATGAGGAGCATCCCCCGATTTGAGGCACTTACGAAAAACCTGCTCGCCGTCTCGAAGGACGAGTTGGACGCGAGACGCCACAAGGACTAGGCGTGCCCCGTGAGCGCGGCGTAGGTGAGGGGACGGTCGCTGACCATGCCGAGGACGGCCGTGAAGCGGCCGAGGTCGGTCAGGTCGCGCCGGTTGAATGCGAACACCCGCTCGTCCAGGTAGCGGAACAGGTGGAAAGGCTCCACGTGGACGCTCTACGAGGACGGGCAGTCGATGCCGTTTGCCGACCGGCATGGCGGCGTGGTCGTCACCGGCTACCCGGCTGACCTTCCTGGCTACACCGCGGCGCTGCCCCGGTTGGTACGCCGCCAGATTCGGGAGGCGTTGCTGCCGGAGTATGAAGGGGCCTTGCGGTTGTTCGACCCACGCTTCGATCTGAACTGGTAGGCGTAGCGTGGCTGCGGTGGATGCGCCGCCGGTGCTGGCCGCTGACCTGACTTTCGTGAAGGTTGATGGCGGTCGCGCCTATGCGAACCTGGCCAACTGGGACGAGGACACCGATCCGTATGAGGGTCAGCACGTTCTCGCCGCAGACGGCGGATCGGAACGCATGGAGGCGATCGTTACTGAGATTCGCCCCGATGGCACCCTGGTACTGACCATGCCCGCGTACGCCAAGCCGCTGCGGGTCGCCGGCTAACCGAGGCTCGGCCACTGCCCCATAGCTGGGAAGGCATCTACGCCGGTTCCGAGACTCGCTTCGCTCGCTCGAAACTGGTGGTCCCTTCGGGGCAGTTTTGGTGACGAGCCGTGGGTGATCTTGCGGTTCGTGGATGGCGACTGATGAGTTCAGCGAGCGGTACGCGGATCTGTTGACCGGTAGCTACGACTGCGTGGACCGGATCGTGCTGAACGCCCACCTCAGTTTGGGCTACTCCCCGGGCGGGTTCCGGACCTGGTGGCGGGGCTGGCACGGTGACGACGCCACGTTGGACAACGCGCACTTGATCCGGCCGGCCGGCCGGATCTCCCGGCGGGTACGGGCCTGGGCGAAGGCGAACGGGGTGCGGGTGATCGACTGTGAGCGGAGCGAGCGCAAGCACCGGATCGCTGAGGAGTACCTGCGGGAGCACACCGTGGGCGTCGGGGTGTTCCTCATCCTGGTCGCCCGGGCACCGGCGACGGTGTGGAAGGTCATGTCAACAGCTCTTGGGTCTCGACGAGGTTTTGCTCGAGTTCGGCGACACGGCCCTGTGTAGGGCGCTGGTCCGTGGCCAGATCGCCCCGACGCTCTCGTCGAGGACGCTCTGACCGAGCATCTCGCCGAGCCGGCGGCGCAGAGCCGCCATGTCCGCCTCCAGGCGATGGTTGCGGGCCTTCGCGTTTTCGAGATCCGCTCGCAGCGAAGCTGCCGTCACCCGGACACCTGCCGATGTCGCCGCAACGTGCTGATCGGCGACTTCTGCGGCTCGCCGGCTGACCTCGGCGCGCAACTCTGGGTGATCGTAGATGAAGCGGCGGCTGACGCCGGCCTTGCGGGCGAGGAGGGCGAGCACCGGTGGTCCCCCTGCGGCCACCATGGCGTCGAGGGCTGCGACGACGCGTGCCGCCTTGGCAGCCGAGTCGGCACGGCGAAGGCGAGCCAGCTGTTCGCTTCGATCAGTCACCGGTGGTCTTCTTCGCTGCCGTTCGTTCGATTGTCGGGAACAACGTGGGGCGACGCTGGCGTGCGAGCCCCTGCAGTTCGACAGGAACGGCGTCGGTGAGACCAGCACGACCGGTGCGCATGGTGGCGATGGCAGCTTCGATCGCCTGACGGTCGTCCGCGTCCAGGTTCGTCGGGTGGGGGACGTTTCGCGACGTCGGGTTTGGCGGTCGGGACGGCCGCTCAATGTTCGGCCGGGACGTGCTCGTGATGGTCGATTCGCCGCGCGTGTGCCGCCCGTTACCCGGTGGATCCCGGTGACCCCCCGCCTGGCCGTTGCGGCGAGTACGGCATCGCCGGGGCGCTCGGCCTGCCGCCCAAGACCGCCGACAACGCGATCCAGCGGGTCCGCCGCAAGGCGCGCCGCGCCCGCCACAACGACCAGCTGGAGCGGCGGGCGGCCGACAGCGACCGGCCCGCCGAGCCGAGGAGCCGCCCCGACCCCGGCCCGCCGGAACCGCGAACCACCGGCCGGGCGCCGCGCCGGCCGCGAACAGCGCCCCTGTGACCAGGCCCCCCGCGGGCCGCCGTTCCCCCCGGGGCATCGACCCGCGGGCGGGACACCCAGCCGCACCGCCACCCGGCTGTTTGTGCTGGTGGCCGTCGCCGCCGGGCGGGTCGGCCTGCCCGGCGTGCCACCCGGATCGGGTGTCCCCCCCGGCGGGTCCGTCGTCGAACAGTTCGCCGACCCCGACGCCCAGCGCGGCGGCGATCGCCAGCAGGGTCGACGCCCGCGGGTCGCGGTGGCCGTGCTCGAGGTAGAGCACACCGCGCACGCTGAGGCCCGCCTGCTCCGCGAGCCGCCCCGCGGTCAGACCGCGGTCCGCGCGGAGCTGGCGCACCCGCGTCCCGAGTTGCAGGAGCGTCGGCGGGACGACCGGGGACGAGGCGGGCACCCCCCGACCAGACCAAGCATCGCCCGAAACTGCCATGAACATCTGTGCACCTCCGGCGTAGGTCGTCCCGTTTCCCTCGCTGCCCATCCTGCTTCACCCAAGACCGGCAGCCGGAACAGGCCCCGGCGGCCGCCACCGCGAACCGTAGACGCGCCGTACCAAAGCCCGCGGACCCGGAAGATGCTCGCCGAAGCGGGAAATCAGTGTCTTGACCTCCCCGGCAACGTGCGCGTCCACCTGGACTTCGCCGGGGTGGCAGGCTCGAAGGGCCGCGCCACCGCCGGCCGCCGGGAAAGGGACCGCCGGCACCGAGCGGCGCGGGCAGCCCGCTGTCTCGACGCCGGGCGTTGATCTCCTTCCCGTATTCGCACAAACCGGCGGCGGCCGAACCGCAATCCCACAATGAGGCCTTCGCGCCTGACCGGACGCCTGCGCCCACGAGAAACCCGGTGCCGCCACCAGCAAGATGCCGGCACGAAACCCGGGGCGGTTCAATCGTCGCATGCTGCCCGCCGCGTCGGACGTCCACGTGCTGCGCTCGTGACGCTCGGCGGCGTAGGAATGAGCCCGTAGCCGGCAACGGTTGCCCGGCGATGACTTATCGCGCCCGCGCCAACCCAAAACCCAGCGCGCTAGTGGAATGCAGCTCAGGCGGCAGCCCGAGGGGGCGGGCCACGATCGCATCGCGCGTGGGCGAGGTGGCCATGTCCGCGTACCACCGACCGATCGAAGTACGCGGCGTCGCGCGTCCCCGCGGGATCTCCCGAGCCCATGGGGCATTGTCCCGGGAAAGCAGGGCGCGGTGGCGGTGGGGATTCCACGGTTGGTTGCGACTGAAGCCGTCCCGGATGGCCCGTCGCGTTGGGGGTGTTGACCCGGCCGTAGCGCCTGCGATCGGCACCAGGGAGG
>Ga0307373_10003108_pt1 | contig 29284 bp, 30 predicted proteins | sample OX2MG_FD_202534 | JGI IMG/M metagenome (GOLD analysis project Ga0307373, IMG submission 202534) | Soil microbial communities from Risofladan, Vaasa, Finland - OX-2 | ecosystem: Environmental > Terrestrial > Soil > Coastal area > Acid sulfate soil | place: Finland: Risofladan, Vaasa | collected... | reverse complement strand
GTGCGGCGCAGCAGCGCGCCCTCGTCCTCGAGTGTCGCGAGCGCCTGCCGCAGCGTCATGCGGCTCACCCCGAAGCTCGCCGCGAGCTCCCGCTCCGGCGGCAGCCGCTCGCCGATCGGGTAGTGCCCTTCGCCGAGGGCGGTGCGCAACGCGCGGAGAATGCGCAGGTGAGCAGGCTCCGGCGGGGTGTCGCCGGGAGTGGAGATTGTGGGCATAGTGGTCTAGACCATACTGCCCAAGGCCACCGAGCCGGCCCCACGTCGCGGTGAAGCCCTTCGCTCGCCGGCTCGACCGAGAGGCCGGGCCGCCCGGGATGGCCCTTCTCGGCCGGGGAGGCGGCGCGCTGCACGACGCTGCGGTACGCCGAGGCGACACTCGCCTCCGCCGCTGCGACGACCGCGCGAAGGTCCCCGGGCTCACAGTCCCGCGCCTTGCGCCGCGCTGCGCAGCCCCTCCGGTGGCGCACATCCGGGAGGTGGGGCCAGCACCGGTACAATGAGGGGCCGGAATCCCTAGACGGCGCGCCGCCCGGCGCTGCCACACCGGCCCATCTGAGGAGCCTCTGCGTGTTCGACGTCGGCGACAAAGTCGTCTATCCCCACCATGGCGCGGCAGTCGTCGAGCGCCGCGAAGTGCGGCAGGCCTTCGGTGAGGAGCGCGAGTACCTCGTGCTCCGCCTCGCCTATGGGGACCTCACCCTGATGGTCCCGGCCGACAACACCGACGAGGTGGGGCTGCGCGAGGTCATCAACGACGAAGAGGTCGAGGAGGTGTTCGCCGTGCTCCGCAAGAAGGAGGCGCGGATGCCGACCAACTGGTCCCGTCGTTACAAGAACCACGTCGAGAAGCTGAAGTCCGGCGACATCTACCAGGTCGCCGAGGTCGTCCGGAACCTCTCGATCCGCGACAAGGACAAGGGCCTCTCCGCGGGCGAGAAGCGGATGCTGAACCGCGCCCGGCAGATCCTCGTCTCCGAGCTCACCTTCGCCATCGGGGTGAGCGAGGAGGAGGCCGAGGAGCGGCTGAACGCCGCCCTTCCCTAGGTCGTGGCGGCCACCGCCGTCTGGGCCATCGTCGTCGCCGCCGGTGAAGGGCGGCGCTTCGGCGCACAGAAGCAGTTCGCCCCCCTCGCCGGGCGGAGCGTCCTCGAGTGGTCGCTCGACGCGGCGCGCAGCGTCGCCGCCGGCGTCGTCCTCGTCGTGCCCCCCGACCGTGTCGAGGACCCGGCCCTCGCCGGGCTCGCCGACGCCCTCGCCGCTGGAGGGGCCACCCGCGCCGACTCGGTGCGCGCCGGCCTCGCCCGCGTCCCCGACGAGGCGGCCTTCATCCTCGTCCACGACGCTGCCCGCCCCCTCGCCACCCCGGCGCTGTTCGCCGCGGTGCTCGCCGCGCTCGGCGAGGGGGTCGACGGCGCCGTCCCGGGCCTCACCCCCGCTGACACCGTTAAGCGGGTCGCCGGCGACACCGTCACCGAGACCCTGCCGCGCGCCGAGCTCGTGACCGTGCAGACGCCGCAGGCCTTCCGCGCCGAGGTGCTCCGCAAGGCGCACGCCTCGGGCCTCGACGCGACCGACGACGCCGCGCTCTTGGAGGCGATCGGCGCGACCGTGAAGGTCGTCGCCGGGGAGGCGACCAACACCAAGCTCACCGTCCCCGAGGACCTGGAGCGCGCCGCGGCGCTGCTCGGGAGGGTGACCGGATGAGCGAGCTGCGCATCGGCCAGGGCCTCGACTTCCACCGCTTCGCCGAGGAGGGCGACGACCCCGCCCGCCCGCTCGTCCTCGGCGGGGTCGAGCTCGCGGGGGAGCGGCCGCTCGTCGGCCACTCCGACGCGGACGCCCTCGCGCACGCCCTCACCGACGCGCTCTTCGGCGCCGCCGGCCTCGGCGACATCGGATCGCACTTCCCCGACAACGATCCCGCCTACGCGGGCGCTGACTCGCTCGCCCTCCTCGCCGAGGCGGCGCGACGCTGCGCGGCGGAGGGGTGGCGGCTCGTGAACGCCGACTGCACCGTCCTCGGGGAGCGGCCGCGCGTCGCGCCGCACCGCGAGGAGATGGCGGTGCACCTCTCGGCCGCCGCCGGTGGGCCGGTGCACGTGAAGGCGACCCGCCCGGAGGGCCTCGGCGCCCTCGGCCGAGTGGAGGGCCTCGCATGCTTCGCCATCGCCCTCCTCGAGCGCTGAACCCGCCGGGGCGCCCGCGCCCCGAGCGGGAGGAGGACCTCGGCGGTGTCCAGGTGGAGGGGCTGTGGGCGGTCCGCGAGCTGCTGCGCGCCGGGCGCCGGGTGGTGCGCGAGGTGGCCGTCGCCGCCGGGCGCAGCGAGACCGCGCCGCTGGACGAGATCCTTGAGCTCGCCCGCCTGCGGCGGGTGCCGGTGCGCAGACTCACCCCCGAGGAGCTGCAGGCACGCGCCCAGAGCGAGGTCCCCCAGGGGGTCATCGCCCGTGCGGAGCCGCTGCGCGCCGTCCCCCTCGCCGACCTCGCCTCCGCCGGAGCCGACGGGCGCCCGCCCTTCCTCCTCGTCTTCGACGAGCTCACCGATCCGCAGAACTTCGGGGCGGCGCTCCGCAGCGCGCTGTCGGCCGGGGCGACGGGCGCGGTCGTCGCCCGCCAGCGGGCGGCGAGGGTGACACCGAGCGTCGCGAAGGCGGCGGCCGGGGCGGTCGAGCACCTGCCGATCGCCCTCGTCGGCGGGATCGCCGCGGCGCTCGGCACCCTCTCGCGTCACGGCGTCTGGTCGGTCGCCCTCGACGGGGAGGGGGAGCGGGTCTTGGACGAAGTCGAGCTGCTCGCCGAGCCGGTGGCGCTCGTCGTCGGCGCCGAGGGGAGGGGCCTCGCGCCCCTCGTCCGCCAGCGCTGCGACGTGCGGGCGCGGATCCCGCTCCTCGGTCCGCTCGAGTCCCTGAACGCCGCCGCGGCCGCGGCGGTCGCCTGTTTCACCGTGGCCCGCGCCCGCCGGGGTGTTCCGACCCCCTGACGCGGAACAGCCCGCCGTCGCCGGCGGGCTGTTCCCGGATCCCCCAGACCCCGTAAGAAGCGGTATCTGTTTAGCGCATCCCGAGCATCGGCGCCAACGATCTCAACTGCGCTTCATCATCGGGACGAAGTCCCGCTCCTCGGCCCCGGTGTAGAGCTGGCGGGGGCGGGCGATGCGCGCCTTGTTGTCGAGCGACTCCTGCCAGTGGGCGAGCCAGCCCGAGGTACGGGCGATCGCGAAGAGCACGGTGAACATCGCCGTCGGGAAGCCCATCGCCTGGTAGATGATCCCGGAGTAGAAGTCGACGTTCGGGTAGAGGCGACGGCTGATGAAGTACTCGTCGGCGAGCGCTACCTCCTCGAGCTTCAGCGCGATGTCGAGGAGCGGGCTCTTGCCGGTGACCTCGAAGACGTCGTAGGCGATCTTCTGGACGATCTTCGCCCGCGGGTCGTAGTTCTTGTAGACGCGGTGGCCGAAGCCGAAGAGCAGGCCCTTGCCCTCCTTCACCGACTTCACGAAGTCCGGCACGTTCTCGATCGAGCCGATCTCGTTCAGCATGTTCAGCACTTCCTCGTTCGCCCCGCCGTGGCGCGGGCCGTAGAGGGCGGCGCAGGCGGCGGCGGTCGAGGAATAGGGGTCGGCGTGGCTCGAGCCGACGACGCGCATCGCCGTCGTCGAGCAGTTCTGCTCGTGGTCGGCGTGCAGCATGAAAAGCACGTCGATCGCCTTGGCGAGGCGCGGGTCGGCCTCGTAGCGGGGCTCGGCCACCTTCCACATCATCGACAGGAAGTTCTCTGCGAACGACAGTGAGTTGTCGGGGTAGACGAAGGGCATCCCGACGCTGAAGCGGTGCGCGGCGGCGGCGAGGGTCGGCATCTTGGACACCAGCCGGACGATCTGGCTGTGGCGGTTCGCGGGGTCGAAGATGTCCTTCGCCTCGGGGTAGAAGGTCGAGAGCGCGCCGACGGCCGAGACGAGCATCCCCATCGGGTGGGCGTCGTAGTGGAAGCCGTCGAGGAAGCGCTTGCGCACGTTCTCGTGGATGAAGGTGTGGCGGGTGATCTCGTCCACCCACGCCTCGTACTGCTGCTTGTTCGGGAGCTCGCCGTTCAGCAGCAGGTAGGAGACCTCGAGGTAGGAGGACTGCTCGGCCAGCTGCTCGATCGGGTACCCGCGATAGCGGAGGATGCCCTCGTCGCCGTCGATGTAGGTGATCGCCGACTCGCACTCGGCGGTCGCGCCGAAGGCCGGGTCGTAGAACCAGATCCCGGGGAGGAGCTTGGACCATTCCGCGGCGCTCACCCCGCCGTCGGTGATCGGGACCTCGATCGACTGTCCGGTGCGGTTGTCGGTGATCGTCACGCTCTCTGGCACGCTCGTGCTCCTCCTCCTCGTCCCGGACGCGGGCGCGATCCTAGGTCCGACGAGGGACATCGGCCCAGTCGAGGCGCGGCGGCCGCCACCGGGCACCGGAGACACCTGCCCCGCCCGCGGGGGGCGAGGCAGGGGCGCTGCAGGCTGCGGGTGGGCTCAGTTGGTGATCGCCAGATGGTCGGCGGCACCGATCAGCGCCTCACAGGACGCGGTCTGCGCACGGGGGTCCGAGAGGTGCTGCCCCGCGAACTCGGCGCGGAAGAGCTCGTCTTTGATGTGCCCCGCGAGGGCGTCACGCGCGTGCTCGAGGGCGCTCAGCTGCTGGTCGAGCGAGGAGTAGGTGGCGTCCCCGGTGCCCGTGCCCTCGATGGCGTTGGTCGCCGCCTCGAGGGTGGCGGTCCCGAACTCGCCGACGCTCGAGTTCAACGAGCACCTCGGTGATCACCCGCCCGTCCTCGGTGTCGTCGTCCTTCAGGTCGGTGAGGTACATGAGCGTGGGCCGGATGTCGGCCTCGTCCACCCAGGTTCCGGTCGTCCCGCTCTGGGGTGCCGTCTGCTGGCCGCTCAGCGCTCCGGCCGAGCTCGGTCCGGCGTTCGCGGCGGGGCCGTCGAGGCCGAGCGGCGCGATCCCGGAGCCGACGAGGCCGAGGTAGTTGGTGTCGATCTCGGCCGCGTAGTCACCGTGGTCCCATGCGTAGGAGTTCGTCTGCTCGACGCAGTCGCTGTTCGAGGGGCCGGTGGCGTTCGGCTCGGTCGATTTGAAGGCGGCTGCGATGCTGGATTCGCTCACCAACAACCATCCCCTCGTCGACGGAAACAAGCGTCTCGGCTGGCTCGCGACGATGGTGTTCCTCGACCTCAACGGTTATGACCCGAGTCTGTCCGATCCGACGGCCAGGCTTTCCAACTCGTCTGGGACGTCGCGAGCGGTCGCGTCGAGCTTGGCGAAATCGCGCGGCGGCTCGACGGGCACCCCGTCCGCCGCTGACGCCAGGCCGTCCTTGTCACCCGCCGAAACGGCCAGCTCGCTGGCAGTTTGCCCATGAGTGCCACACGGCGCCGGTTCCCATGGCGCGAAGTTTGTCGTTGCAGTGCCTCGAGATGCACCTATGTCCCGAGCGCTTTTCGATAGACGTTTGTCTACCGAGGAAGCTAGAAGCCACCTAGAGGGTGAGGCGCAGCGTCGAGCTCGATGCCGATCACACTGGCGATTCGGACAAGGTCGACGTCTTGGGCCAAGAGGCTCGCACCCTCCCGCCACGCGACCGCAGCAATCATGCAATCGACGAGTCCGCGCGGGGTGACGCCTTGTTGCCTGCACCTCCGATAGATGCGAACAGCACCATCGAAGTCCACAATCGAGTCGAACCGATAAAGGTGGAATCGCAACAGCAGCCGACGGAGGTCGTGCTCGCGGCGCTCGTCGCGCGCGCCAACGAGAACCTCCATGATGACGGGTTCGGTGACCGCGACTGCTCCATCTCGCGCAATGAGTTCGGTCAACCGCTGATCGGCGGGACTTTCGGTCGCTCGGTCATACTCCACCCACGCGGAGGTGTCCGCGAGGATCACGGCGCCGAGCGCGGGGCTGTTTCGGCGACCGTGTCTTCGATAGCGCGCGCCCCGCGCATGGCAAGAGCTTCTTCCCGCGTCATCGGCTGGCCGGCGAGATTGCGAAGTGCAAGGTCCACCGCCTCAGTTTTTGAATGAACGGCGTAACGATCCATGACTGTCTCAATCAAGGAGTCGTCGAGTTCGATGTTCGTGCGGGTACGGCTCACGTACTAACTCTACACCTGAGGTGTACTAGTGGTGTACCAGCCGACTCGCTCCGGACACGCGGCGGCAGACCGGCAGACGGTTGCTGCATGGAGCCGAAAAGGCCCATGCACTAGTTCTCTAGCGAAACTCTGTAGACGTTCGTCTCGCGTTCGGAGAAGCCCAGGCGCCGGTAGAGGGCGTTCGCCGCTTCTCGGCTCGGCCGGCTCGTCAGGTCGACGGTCACCGCACCTCGCTCTCTGGCGACGGCCACCGCCCGCTCGACGAGGGCGCTCCCTGCGCCCCGGCCCCGCGCCGCCTCGTCGACGACGACGTCCTCGATCCAGGCGCGCACGCCCGTCAGGAGGCGGAAGGTCTGCAGCGTGAGGGTGCCGACGATGCGGTCGCCGAGTCGGGCGACGAACAGGCAGGTGTCGGGATTGCCGACGATCTCGCGCAAAGCCATCAGGTCGGGGGACGGGGCACTCGAGAGCTGGGGAAGCAGCTGCGCGAGCGCCGCCACGTGCCCCTCGTTCGCCGCCTCGAGTACCTCCACGACCAGCTCTTCTTGGACCATCTGCCCAGCGTAACTGGGTCGCCCGCCGCCGAGCGGGCGAGCACTGGCTGTGGCGGGAATCGACACGGAGGGCCGGCGCGCGTCTTCGGCGCGGCCTCGGCGGCCAGTAGGCTGAAGGGCGAAACCAGGAGGTGGCCGCGATGGTGCAACGGCGGATCGAGCGAGCGGCGCGACGTGCGCTCGAGGGCGCGCTCCGGGCATTCGACCTTCGCGCCGCTCGCGACGAGCCTGACGAATCGCTGCCGACGGTCGCCCTCAACCGACCGATTCTCATTGCCGCCTTCGAGGGCTGGAACGACGCCGGCGACGCCGCCTCCTCGGCGGCGAGCTACCTCGCGGACGGGTGGGCGGCCGAGCCGCTCGCCGAGATCGACCCGGATGAGTTCTTCGACTTCACCGAGGTGCGGCCCGAGTCTGCGCTCCTCGACGGGGGTGCACGGCGCATCGTGTGGCCGACGACCGCCTTCTCGCTTGTCCCCGGCGTGCAGGGCGCGCGCGACATCGTGCTCCTGCGTGGCCCCGAGCCGCAGCTGCGGTGGCGCACCTACTGTGCGGCACTGATCGAGCTCGCGCGCAGCATCGGGATCGAGCGGGTGATCACCCTCGGCGCCTACCTCGGCGAGGTCACCCACTCGCGGGCCACGCCGGTCACCGCCTCCTCCGCCGATCCGGTGCTCGCCGAGCGCTACCACCTCTCCACGAGCCGTTACGAGGGGCCGACGGGCATCGTCGGCGTGCTCAGCGCGGCGCTCGCCGAGGCCGGGATCCCGACGATCTCGGTGTGGGCGAGCGTGCCGTGCTACTCGCTCCCGGTCTCACCGAAGGCCTCGCTCGCCCTCGTGCAGGTCGTCGCCCGCCTCGCTGGCCGGGAGGTCGATCTCGACGAGCTCGAGCGGGACGCTTCGGACTACGAGGAGAAGATGGACGAGCTGGTCGCCGAGGACGAGAACGTCGCCGCCTACGTCTCGCGCATCGAGGAGATGGAGCAGGTCGTCGACTCCGAGCTCTCAGCGGAGGGCCTCGCCGAGGAGATCGAGCGCTACCTGCGCAACAACCGGTCGAGCTGACCGTGGCGGTCCACGACGACTGCCGTCACTACGTGATGCAGACGGTGCGCAGCGGCGACCGTCTCGAGCGCTGCGCGCTCGGGGCGAACGAGTCGGTCCCCTTCGCCTGCCCGGAAGGCTGTCTCTTCTACGAGCCGCGCAGCACCTCGAGCGCCGGCTGGCAGGTCGGCGGCTCACCGCGCTCCTGACGGAGCCGGTCAGCTCTCGACGACGTCGGAGAGGGGCTCGACGCGAATCCCCGTCGAGCGCAGCCACTCGATGGCCTCCTCGACGGCGCCGCTCTCGCCGACGAGCTCGCAGATGATCCACCCCGAACGCTCCTCCACCTGGGCGCGCCGGATGTTCGGCTCGACGTCGTAGAGGCGGGTGAGGCGGGCGAGGACCGGCTCGCGGACGAGGTCCTCGGGGAAGACGATGCGGACGCGCACGCTCATGGTCGCTCCTTTGTCTCCGACTCCTCGGCGAGCGCCGTCATGGCGAGGTTGCCGGAGCGGAAGCCCTCAAGGTCGAGGGTCACGTAGCGGTAGCCGACGGCGTGCAATGCGTCGACGATCTCCTCCCGCAGCTCGATCGCTCGCGGCAGGTCCGCGCTCGGCAGCTCGAGGCGCGCGGCGTCCCCGTAGTGGCGGACCCGCAGGCCGCGAAACCCGAGCGCCCGCAGCGCCGACTCGGCGCGCGCGACCTGGGAGAGCACGCCGACGGTGACGGGGGTGCCGTGAGGGACCCGCGAGGAGAGGCAGGCGTTGGCGGGCTTGTCCCAGGTCTCGAGGCCGATGGCGCGCGACAGGGCGCGCACCGTCGCCTTGTCCAGGCTCGCCTCGACGAGGGGGAAGACCGCCCCCCGCTCGCGCGCCGCGGCCTGGCCGGGGCGGTGCTCGCCGAGGTCGTCGAGGTTGACGCCGAGGGCGACCGCGGCCCCCTCGCGCTCGGCGGCGGCGCCGAGGACGTCCATCAGCTCCGCCTTGCAGAAGTAGCAGCGGTCGAGGGTGTTCTCCCGGTAGGCGGGGTTCTCGACCTCGTGCGTGCGCAGCGCGAGGTGGCGCAGCCCCCAGGCACGGGCGAGGCGCGCACACTCGTGCTCGTCCTCGACCGCGAGCGAGGGCGAGACCGCGGTCGCGCAGAGCACCCGCGAGGCGCCGAGGTGACTGGTCGCGACCTGCGCGAGGAGGGCCGAGTCGGCTCCCCCCGAGAAGGCGACGAGCAGCCGCTCGTGGCGCTCGAGGACCCCCTCGAGGCGCGCCCGCGCCGCCGCGAGAGAGGGGTCGAGGGCGACGGTCATGCGCAGCCGAGCGCGTCGAGCACCGCGTCGGGCTCACCGACGGTGCCGCTCAGGAACGGGCCGAACTCGGCGTAGCGGGCGGAGGCCTCGTCGAAGCGCATCTCGTAGACGCACTCCTTCAGGTCGTCCGGGCTGCGCCCGAAGAGCGTCACGCCCCACTCGTAGTCGTCGAGGCCGGTCGATCCCGTCACGAGCTGCAGGACCCGCCCGCGGAAGGTCCGTCCCACCGCGCCGTGGCCGTGCATCAGCGCGAGGCGCTCGTCGTAGGGCAGGCGGTACCAATTGTCGCCGGCCTCGCGGCGCTTGGACATCGGGTAGAAGCAAAAGGCCGGCATCCCCTCGGGCGGCAGGCGCGGGTGCAGCCGGGCCTCGCGCATCTCGGCGGGGGCGCCCGCCGCGTACTCCGAGACCTCGGTCCGCGAGACGTAGGAATAGCTCGGCGCCACCCCGGCGCGCCGGAGCTCGCTCTGCAGGCGGCGCAGCGTCGCGGCGTCCTCGCCGAGCGCGAGCAGGCCGAGGTCCGCCCTGTGGCCGAGGAGCGCGACCGTGACGACCTGGCTCCCGGCGCTCTGGCACTCCTTCAGCGCGAGCTCGATCTCGCCGCGGCGCGCCTCGGGGCCGAGTGGGGCGAAGAGGTGGAGCACCGCCCAGCTCTGTTCGTCGGGCTTCTCGGTCTCAGCGTCGCTCACGCGGCCGATACTACGGCCGGCCGGCCGGCCCCCCCGCCGCAGAGCCGGTGCGCCGGCCGATGGGAACCACGGAACAGAACAACCCCCGCCGAAGCGGGGGTTGTTCTCGGAACGTGCGTGCTCGGGTGCGGCGGAGGCCGCTCCCGGGTTGGCCTAGAAGTCCTCCATGCCGCCGCCCGGCATCGCCGGCGCCGAGGAGTGCTCCTCGGGCTTGTCGACGACGAGGGCCTCGGTGGTGAGGAAGAGCGCGGCGATGGAGGCCGCGTTCTGCAGCGCCGAGCGGGTGACCTTCGCGGCGTCGATCACGCCTGCCTTGACGAGGTTCTCGTACTCGCCGGTCGCCGCGTTGAGCCCCTCGGCCGGGTCCTTCAGGCTGCGGACCTTCTCGATCACGACGCCACCCTCGAGGCCGGCGTTGATCGCGATCTGCTTCAACGGCTCCTCGACGGCGCGGGCCACGATGCGCGCCCCGGTCGCCTCGTCGCCCTCGAGCTTGTCGGCCGCGGCGATGATCGCCTTCTGCGCACGCAGCAGGGCCACGCCGCCGCCGGGGACGACGCCCTCCTCGATGGCCGCCTTGGTCGTCGAGACGGCGTCCTCGATGCGGTGCTTCTTCTCCTTCAGCTCGACCTCGGTGGCCGCGCCGACCTTGATCACCGCGACGCCGCCGGAGAGCTTGGCGAGGCGCTCCTGCAGCTTCTCGCGGTCGTAGTCGGAGTCGGTGTTCTCGATCTCGGTCTTGATCTGGCTGATCCGGCCCTTGATCTCGTTGTCGTCACCGGCGCCCTCGACCACGGTCGTCTCGTCCTTGGTGATGACGATCTTGCGCGCACGGCCGAGGAGGTCGAGCGTGACGTTCTCGAGCTTCAGGCCGACGTCCTCGGTGATCACCTGTCCGCCGGTGAGGATCGCGATGTCCTGGAGCATCGCCTTGCGACGCTCCCCGAAGCCGGGGGCCTTCACTGCCGCGGAGCGGAAGGTGCCGCGGATCTTGTTCACGACGAGCGTCGCGAGGGCCTCGCCCTCCACGTCCTCAGCGATGATGACGAGCGGCTTACCGGTCTGCATGACCTTCTCGAGCACCGGCAGCATGTCCCGCACGGCGGAGATCTTCGAGCCGAAGAGGAGCACGTAGGGGTCCTCGAGGACCGCCTCCATGCGCTCGGGGTCAGTCACGAAGTAGGGGGAGATGTAGCCCTTGTCGAAGCGCATCCCCTCGACGAGGTCCATCTCCATGCCGAAGGTCTGGGACTCCTCGACGGTGATCACGCCGTCCTTGCCGACCTTGTCGATCGCCTCGGCGATCATCGCCCCGATCTCGGGGTCGGCGGCGGAGATCGCCGCCACCTGGGAGATCTGGTCCTTCGAGTCGGTCACCGACACGGCGAGCTTCTTCAGATGCGCCGTCGCCGCCTCGACCGCCGCCTCGATGCCCTTCTTCAACGACATCGGGTTGGCGCCGGCGGCCACATTGCGCAGCCCCTCGCGCACGAGCGCCCCGGCGAGCACCGTGGCGGTCGTCGTGCCGTCACCGGCTACGTCGTCGGTCTTCTTCGCGACCTCTTTCACGAGCTCGGCGCCGACCCTCTCGTAGGGGTCCTCGAGCTCGACTTCCTTCGCGATCGAGACCCCGTCGTTGGTGATCGTGGGGGCGCCCCACTTGCGCTCGAGCACCACGTTGCGGCCCTTCGGGCCGAGGGTCACCTTCACGGCGTCCACGAGCTGGTTCATCCCCCGCTCGAGCGCGCGACGCGCCTGCTCGTCAAAGGCGATCAACTTCGGCATCTTCGTCCTCCTTGTGGCCCGGTCCTGCGGCGTGATCCTGGGATCCGGAGCGTTAGCACTCTAACTAGTCGAGTGCTAACAGCAAACCACGCTTCGGCAGGCGCCGCAAGCGGTGCGAGGGCCCGCCGACGAGGCGCGGGGAGGAGCGGGGGCTTCAGCCGCCGGCGACGGCCGGGACCACCGAGAGGGTCTGGCCGGCCGCGAGCGGGGTGTCGAGGCCGGAGAGGAAGCGCACGTCCTCGTCGTTCACGAAGAGGTTGACGAAGCGCCGGAGCTGGCCCTGCTCGTCGAGGAGGCGCTCGCCAATGCCGGCGTGCTCGGCTTCGAGCGCGGCGATCGCCTCGCGCACGGTCGCCGCTTCGAGCGCGATCTCGCCGGCACCACCGGTGAGCGGGCGCAGCTGGGTCGGGATGCGGACGGTGACGCTCATGAGGCGCGCTCCTGTTGCTGCAGCTCGTTGAAGGCGGCGAGGGTGGCGGGGATCACCGCCGAGGGGCCGACGGTGTCGCCGAGCGCCTCCACGGTCTTCAGCCCGTTCCCGGTGATGAAGGCGACGACCCGCTCGTCGCGGCGCACGACGCCGGACTGGGCGAACTTGGCGAGCGTCGCGACCGTCACGCCGCCCGCGGTCTCGGCGAAGATCCCCTCGGTGCGGGCGAGCAGCCGGATGCCGTCGAGGACCTCGGCGTCGGTCACCGAGCCGATCGCGCCGCCGGTCTTGCGCACCACGTCGAGCGCGTACCAGCCGTCGGCGGGGTTCCCGATCGCGAGCGACTTGGCGATCGTGTCGGGGCGCACCGGGCGGATCGTGTCGCTCCCCTCGGCGAAGGCGGTGGCGACCGGCGAGCAGCCCTCGGCCTGCGCGCCCGAGATCCGCACCGAGTCGCCGTCGTCGATCAGGCCGAGCACGCCGAGCTCGTGGAAGCCCTTGTGGATTTTGGTGAGCTGGCTCCCCGAGGCGATCGGCACGACGACGTGGTCGGGGGCGGTCCAGCCGAGCTGCTCGGCGACCTCAAAGGCGAGGGTCTTCGATCCCTCCGAGTAGTACGGGCGGACGTTCACGTTCACGAAGGCCCAGTCGGGGTGCTCGCTCGCGAGCTCCGCGCAGAGGCGGTTCACGTCGTCGTAGTCGCCCTCGACGGCGATGAGGTGGCCGTTAAAGACCGCGGACATCGCGATCTTTACCTGCTCGAGGGACTTCGGGATGAAGACGTAGGACTCCATGCCGGCGCGCGCCGCGTGCGCGGCCACGGAGTTCGCGAGGTTGCCCGTCGAGGCGCAGGCGGCGACCTTGAGGCCGAGCTCGCGGGCCTTGGAGAGCGCGACCGAGACCACCCGATCCTTGAAGGAGCCGGTCGGGTTGCGGGTGTCGTCCTTCAGCCACAGCTCCCCGAGGCCGAGCTCGGCGGCGAGGCGGTCGGCGCGCAGGAGCGGCGTGAAGCCGGCGCCGAGGTCGATGCTCGTCCCCCCGGCGACGGGGAGGAGCGCCGCGTAGCGCCAGATGCTGTTCGGGCCCGCCGCGATCGACTCGTGCGTGACCTTGCCGCGCAGCTGGTCGTAGTCGTAAACGACCTCGAGCGGCCCGAAACAGAAGTCACAGACGTGGATCGCCTCTGCGGGGTAGTTGCGGCCGCACTCGCGGCAGCGGAGTCCATCAACCGGCGGCATACGGTCCCTCCTCATCGATCGGGCATTGGCACCTTGCAACCCGCGCATGCGGATCACTGGTTGCCGCGGCGTCGACGGGCCCGTCCCTCAGCCGCTCTGGATGATGTGGCCATTGTGGACGATGCGCCGACGTGCGTCAAAGGAGGCTGGACCCCGGGGGGAGGGGCCGTGGGGGAAGATGCAGCGATGGACCCCTCCCGCGCCAGGCGAGGCTCGCGTTGAGCGAGCTCGTCGTCGTCGCCAACCGCGGCCCCGCGACGATCAACGTCGCGCCCGACGGCTCGCTCACCGTCGGCACCGGCGCGGGCGGCCTCGCCCCGAGCCTCGCCCGCGCCCTCGACGGCCGCGACAGCACCTTCGTCGCGGCGGCGATGAGCGAGGGGGAGCGGCGCGCCGCGCGCGAGGGGCTCCCGGAGGCGATCGCCGGCTGCGACCTCTCCCTCGTCGAAGTCGAGGAGGCCCTCCACCGCGCCGCCTACGGCGTCGTCTCCAACCAGCTCCTCTGGTACCTGCACCACGGCCTGTTCGACCTGCCCCGCCGCCCCCTCCTTGACCACCACTTCGCCGCGGCCTTCGAGGCCTACCGCGAGTTCAACCGCCTCTTCGCCGAGGCCGCGGCGGCGCACGCCGACGAGGGGGCGACGGTCGTCGTCCACGACTACCACCTCTGCCTGGTGGGGGCCTTCCTCCGGCGGTCGCGCCCGGACCTGAAGACCGCCCACTTCAGCCACACCCCCTTTGCCACCCCCGAGGAGCTCGAGGTGCTACCCGAGGTGGTGCGCGCCGAGCTCCTCGACGGCCTCTCCTCCTTCGGCGCCTGCGGCTTCCACACCGAGCGCTGGCGCGAGCGCTTCGCGCGCAGCGCCGCGGGCCGCGCCGCGGCGGAGAGCTTCGTCGCCCCCCTCGGCACCGATGCCCTCTCCTTCGGCCACCTCGCGGAGAGCGAGGAGGTCCTCGCCCGCGGACGCCTCCTCGACGAGCTCGTCGACGGTCGCCAGCTGCTGCTGCGGAGCGACCGCGTCGAGCTCTCGAAGAACCTGCTGCGCGGCTTCCTCGCCTACGAGGAGCTGCTCGCCGAGCGCCCGCAGCTGCGCGGCGGGGTCGTCTTCGTCGCCCGCCTCTACGCCTCGCGGACCGACCTCGCCGACTACCTCGCCTACCGGGCCGAGACCGAGCAGCTGGCGGCGCGCATCAATGAGCGCTTCGGGAACGCCGGCTGGTCGCCGGTCGTGGTGCAGATCGCCGACGACTTCCCGGCGACCGTCGCCGCCTTCCGCCGCTACGACGTCCTGCTCGTGAACCCGGTGCGCGACGGGATGAACCTCGTCGCCAAGGAGGGCCCGGTGGTGAACGGCCGCGACGGCGTGCTCGTCCTCTCCCGTCAAGCGGGCGCCTTCGAGGAGCTCGGCGCCGACGCGCTCGCGGTGAACCCCTTCGACGTCTCCGGCACGGCGCGCGCCCTCGGCGAGGCGCTCGCGATGCCGGCGGCCGAGCGCGCCCCGCGCGCCGCGCGCCTCGCGGCCGCCTCGGCGGCGCTCCCCCCCGGCCCCTGGCACGACGTGGTCATCGGCCACGCCCGCCGCGCCACGGCCGGCGGCTGAGGACGATCAGGAGCCGACCGGGCCGCGCAGCTCGCCGAGCGCCTCCTCGACCGCAGCGGCGAGGCGGCGGGCTGCCCGGAAGCCGCTCCCCTCGGCGGTGATCGCGCTCCCGTAGCGCAGCGTCACCCCGCCCGGTCGCGCGCGGCGCCCTCCCGGGGGGAGGACCCGCCGTGAGCCGACGATCGCCGCCGGCACCACCGCCACGCCGGCGTTCGCCGCGGCGACGAAGGCGCCGAGGTGGAGGCGGCCGAGCGCCTCCTCGCGCACGAGGTGGCCCTCGGGAAACAACGCCAGGTGGCCACGCGCCGCAGCCCGCGTCAGCCGCTCGAGCTGTGACCGCCCCGGCTCGTCGTCGCTCCCGACGAAGAGGCAGCCGATCCGCCGGAGGAAGGGCCCGGGCACCTTCTGGTGCTCGAGGACGGCGCCGACGGCGATCTCGAGGGGCTGGTGCGAGGCGGCGATGAGGATCGCCCCGTCGAGGTAGCTCTCGTGGTTGAGGACGAGCACGGCCGGGCCCTCCGGCGGCCGCCCCTCGATCGAGAGCCCGATGCCGCCCGCGGCGGCCATCAGCCGCAGCCCGCGGTGCAGCACCCACCATCGGCGCGACACCCCGGGGAGGACGAGGACGAGCGGCCAGAGGACGAGGCCGACGGCGAACAGCGCCACGGTGCTGCGGAGCGCGAAGAGGAGCTCTCCCGCGCCCGTTCCCCGCCGCCCTCCGCTCACCGCGCGGGCGCCCCGCCGCTCACCGCGCAGGGGCGAGGCGCCGGGCGAGCTCGCCGAAGAGCGCGGCGAGCTCTGCGGGCCCCTCGACCTGCAGATCGGCGCGCGCCGCGAGGGCGGCGGGCATCTCGGGGCCGGCGACCGCGATGCGCAGCGTCCCCGCGCCGGCCGCGGCGAGCTCGTCGAGGGCGTCGAAGGCGGCGAGGTCCCCGAGGTCGTCGCCGGCGAAGGCGACGCACGACAGCCCGGCGGCGACCGCGCGCACGACGGTGCCCTTGCTCGGGGCGCCCGCGGGCAGCAGCTCGAGGGACATCTTCGCCTCGTGCACGCGCATCCCCGCGGCGGAGGCGAGCTCGTCGGCGAGGCCGCGCATCGTCGGCTCGAGGAGGGGGTGACGGCGCCAGTGCAGGGCGAGCGAGCGCCCCTTGTCCTCGACCGCGTCCGCGGGGAGGGCGGCGCGCGCCCGCGCCACGAGGGCGGCGATCGCGGCCGGGTCATTGGAGAGCGCCGTCGTCTCGGCGACCCGCCCGTCGTCGTCGACGGCCTCGGAGCCGTAGAGGCCGAAGAGGCGGAGCCCGCCGGCACCGCCGAGGCGCTCCAGGAGGAAGGCCGCGGGGCGTCCGGAGACGACCCCGACCGTGTGCAGGTGCCCCGCGAGCAGGCGGAGGGTGGCGACGGTGTCGGGGAGCGCGACCGACAGCGACGGGTCGGCGACGATCGGCGCGAGCGTGCCGTCGAAGTCGACGAAGAGCGCGGTGCGCGGCGGGTCGGCCGCGAGGAGCTCGACGGCCTCGGTGCGCGTCGTGGTCACGGCCGGCCGCCGTCGCCCGCAGCCGCCGTCATCGCGCCGACAATGCCGCCCGCGGCGCACCGCCGCAAGGGGCCGCTCGCGGCCGGGCCCGAGGCGCGGGCGCGCGAGGCTGGAGCGGGAGGGAGGTGCGGCGGTGGCCGAAGTGGGATACGTGGTGGCGTTCGGCGGCGGCGTCGCCTCTTTCGTCTCGCCCTGTGTCCTGCCCGTCGTGCCCGCCTACCTGTCGATGGTGACGGGCATCGACCTCGCCGGGGGCGAGGCGGCCGGGCAGCGGCCGCCCTCCTGGCGGGTGGCGCGCGACACCGGCCTGTTCATCCTCGGCTTCGGGGCCGTCTTTGTCGCCCTCGGGATGGTGGCGACCGCCCTCGGTGCTGCCGCGCTGCGTAACCGGGTGCTCATCACCGAGATCTCCGGCGGGGTGGTGATCGCGATGGCGCTCTACCTCGCGGGCTCGCTCTTCCTCCCCCTCCCCGCCCTCTACGGCGAGGCGCGCTTCGCGCCGCGCCGCGCCCGCCTCGGTCCCTTCGCCGCCCCCCTCGCGGGGGCGGCCTTCGGCTTCGGGTGGACGCCGTGCATCGGGCCGGTGCTCGCCTCGGTGCTCGCAGTGGCGGCGACCGAGCGCGGCGTCGGGAGGGGTGCCGTGCTGCTCGGTGTCTACGCGCTCGGCCTCGGCGTTCCCTTCCTCGTCGTCGGCCTCGGCCTGGCGCGGCTCACCTCGCCCCTGCGGCTGCTGCGGCGCTATTCGGTCGTCGTCGTCGCGGCCTCGGCCGCGCTGCTCGCGCTGTTCGGCGTGCTGCTCGTGATGAACCGGGTCTCGCTCGTCACGAGCGAGCTCGAGACGGCGCTGCGGGCGATCGGCCTCGGCCGGCTGGTGACCATCGGCTGACCCCACCGCCGGCTGCGGTCCCGCCGACGGGCCTGCGGAGGGCGGCGCGGCGGACGGGCTCAGCGGGCGGCGGCGAGCTTTCGGACGACGTAGTGGAGGATGCCGCCGTTCAAGAAGTAGTCCGCCTCGGTCGGCGTGTCGATGCGCAGGATCGCCTCGAAGGCCTTGTCGTCGGCGCGCACCTGCACCCGCCGTCCGATGAGCTCGCCGCCCTCGACGCCGGCGATGCCGGTGATCGAGAAGAGCTCGCGACCGGTGAGGCCGAGCGACGCGGCGTTCTCGCCGGGGAGGTAGACGAGCGGTGCGATCCCCATGCCAATGAGGTTCGAGCGGTGGATGCGCTCGAAGCTCTCGGCGATCGCGGCGCGCACGCCGAGCAGGAGCGGCCCCTTGGCCGCCCAGTCGCGCGAGGAGCCCGAGCCGTAGAGCTTGCCGGCGAGGACGACGAGCGGGACCCCCTCCGCGACGTAGCGCATCGCGACGTCGTACATCGAGCCCACCTCCTCGTCGGGGAGGTGGAGACTGACGCCGCCCTCGATACCCGGCGTGACGCCGTTGCGGATGCGGTTGTTGGCGAAGGTGCCGCGCATCATCACCTCGTGGTTGCCGCGCCGCGCCCCGTAGGTGTTGAAGTCGGAGGGCTCGACCCCCTGCTCGGAGAGCCAGCGCCCCGCCGGTGAGTCGAGGCGGACCTCGTTGGCGGGCGAGATGTGGTCGGTCGTCACCGCGTCGCCGAAGAGGGCGAGGACGCGCGCGCCGGCGATGTCGTCGGCGCCCGGCGGCGTCGCGGTCATCCCGTCGAAGTAGGGGGGCTTGCGCACGTAGGTCGAGACGTCGTCCCAGGCGTAGTGCTGGCCGGCGGGGACCTCGATCGAGCGCCAGCGCTCGTCGCCGTCGAGGGCGTGCGCGTAGCTGTTGGTGAAGCCCGAGGTCTGCACCGCCTCGCGGGCGGTGGCGAGGACCTCCTCGGTGCTCGGCCACAGGTCGCGCAGGTACACCGGCGCACCACTCGCGTCCTCGCCGAGCGGCTCGTTGTAGAGGTCGATGTCCATCGTGCCGGCGAGCGCGTAGGCGACGACGAGGGGGGGAGAGGCGAGGTAGCTCATGCGCACGTCGGGGTGGATGCGCCCCTCGAAGTTGCGGTTCCCCGAGAGCACCGCGACCGCGGAGAGGCCGTTCGCGCGGATGGCCTCGGAGATCTCCGGCGCGAGCGGGCCGGAGTTGCCGATGCAGGTCGTGCAGCCGAAGCCGACGAGGCCGAAGCCCAGCTTCTCGAGGTAGGGGACGAGGCCGGCGCGCTCGTAGTAGTCCATGACGACCCGCGACCCCGGCGCGAGCGAGGTCTTCACCCACGGCTTCACCGTGACGCCCCGCTCGACGGCGGCCTTCGCGAGGAGGCCGGCGGCGAGCATCACCTGCGGGTTCGAGGTGTTCGTGCAGCTGGTGATGGCGGCGATCACGACGCTGCCGTGGTCGAGGGGGAAGGACTCCCCGCTCGCCTTGCGCACCGCGACCTCGTGGTGCGTGCGGCCGTCGGCGCCCTTCTCCGCATCGGGGAGGGCCGCGTCGAGCGCCTCGGAGAAGAGCTGCTTGGAGCGGTTGAGGGGGACCCGCTGCTGGGGGAGGGAGGGCCCAGAGATGCTCGGCCGCACGCTCGAGAGGTCGAGCGAGAGGGTCTCGGAGTAGACCGGCTCGACCGAGGGGTCGTGCCACATCCCCTGCTCCTTCGCGTAGGCCTCGACGAGCTCGACGAGCTCGCTCGGGCGCCCCGAGGTGCGCAGGTAGCGCAGCGTCTGCTCGTCGATCGGGAAGATCGTGACCGTGGAGCCGTACTCCGGTGACATGTTGCCGATCGTCGCCCGGTTCTCGACCGGGACGTTGGCCACCCCCGGCCCGTAGCACTCGACGAACTTCTCGACGACGCCGTGCTTGCGGAGCAGCTCGGCGAGGGTGAGGACGAGGTCGGTGGCGGTGGCGCCCTCGGGGAGCTCGCCCTCGAGGCGCAGGCCTACGACCGGGGGGACGAGCATCGAGATCGGCTGGCCGAGCAGCGCCGCCTCGGCCTCGATGCCGCCGACGCCCCAGGCGAGGATCGAGAGGCCGTTCGCCATCGGGGTGTGCGAGTCGGTGCCGACGAGGGAGTCGGGGTAGGCGTTGCCCGCCTCGTCGGAGAAGACCACCTGCGAGAGCAGCTCGAGGTTCACCTGGTGGCAGATGCCGTTGTCCGGCGGGATGAGGCGGAAGTTGCTGAAGGCCTGCTGCCCCCAGCGGAGGAAGCGGTAGCGGTCGACGTTGCGGTCGAACTCGAACTCGGCGTTCACCTGGAAGGCGTCGGGGCGGGCGGAGACCTCGGCGACCACGGAGTGGTCGATGACGAGGTCGACGGGGATCTGCGGGTTGACGCTCTCGGCGTCGCCGCCGAGGGCCTCGACGGCGTCGCGCACCGCCGCCAGGTCGACGACCGCGGGGACGCCGGTGAGGTCCTGCAGGAGGATGCGCGCCGGGGAGAAGGCGATCTCTCGCTCGCCGGCCCCGCTCTTCGCGAAGTCGGCGAGCCCCTCGATGTCCTCGGGGCGGACGTTCACCCCGTCCTCGTGGCGCAGCAGGTTCTCGAGGAGGACCTTCAACGAGTACGGGAGGCGGGCGATGTCGAAGCGGTCGGCGAGCGCCGAGAGCCGGTAGATCGTGTAGTCCCGCCCGCCGACGCTGAGCGTTCCACGCGCACCGAAGCTGTCCTGTGCCATCTCGCCCTCCCCTTCACCGAAGTCCGAAGGGGACGCTAATGGCTCGCGCTCTCCGCCTTCACTTCCGGGCGGGGGGCCGCGCCTCAGCCGGGCTGGGGGGCGAGGTTTTCGGCCTCGCTGCCGCTCACGAGCGCGGCGTCGGGGTGCACCCGGTCGCGCAGCCGTGCCAGCAGGTCGCGCAGCGCCCCCCGCTCCTCGTCGCTGAAGAGGTCGACCAACAGCGCGTCGATGTCGTCGCGGTGGCGGACGAGGGCCTCGGCGACGCGCGCGCTCCCCGCGGGTGTCAGGCGGGCGAAGGTGCCGCGGCGGTCGCTCGGGCAGCTCTCGCGCACACAGAGGCCGCCGTGCACCAGCCGGTCGAGGGCACGGGTAAGGCCCGAGGGGGTGAGGCCGGTCTGCGCGGCGAGGTCGGCCATCCTGAGTGCGCCCCCGGGCGAGCGCTCCAGGCGGACGAGGACCTCGAAGGCCTGTCCGCCGACGCCGAGCTCTTGCTCCACCGTGGGCGCGAGGCGGCGGCGGAGGCCACCCGCGCACTCGAAGACGAGGCCGACGAGGGTGATCGGGTCGTCGGGGACGAGGCCCTCGGTGGGGCAGCGGACCTCTGCGTTCAGCGGCGAAGCCATGCCCCCAGTATATGGGCACGAGAAATATTCTTGTGTAAGCAAACATTGAGGAGTGTATAGTTGTGTCAACAACTTCAGAGGAGCGCACATGACCGACCTGAGCACCGACACCGAGAGCCCCGAGCTCACCCACATCGTCGACGGACGCGAGGTCCCCGCCGCCGGCACCTACCACCTCGACCCCTCGCACACGACCGTCGACTTCGTCGCCCGCCACCTGATGGTGACGAAGGTCCGGGGGACCTTCCCGGCCGTCACCGGGCGCATCGTCGTCGGCGAGGACCCGACCGCCTCCCACCTCGAGGTCGACGTCGAGGTCGCCTCGGTGACCACCCGCGACGACAAGCGCGACGAGCACCTCCGCTCGGCCGACTTCTTCGACACCGAGAAGTTCCCGACGATGCGCTTCGTCGCCGACCGCGCCGTCCCCGACGGCGACAACTGGGTCGTCGAGGGCGACCTCACGATCAAAGCGACGACCCGCCCGGTGCGCCTCGCGGTTGAGTTCCTCGGCGCGATCCGCGACCCCTGGGGTGGCAGCCGCCTCGGCTTCTCCGCCTCCACCGAGGTGAACCGCGAGGACTTCGGCCTCGGCTGGAACGTGGCCCTCGAGGCCGGTGGTGTCGTCGTCAGCAAGACGGCGCGCATCGAGATCGAGTCCGAGCTCGTGAAGGAGGCGTAGCACCCCGGGGCGCGGGCGGGCGGTCCGTTTTGCGCCCCGCCTGCCCCTTTGCTCCAATGCCGAGGTGGCCGCCGAGGAGAGCACCGACGCGGCCCCCGCCGAGCTCGACGAGGTGACGGTGGTCCTCGGCGGGCGGCAGGTCCTCGGCCCGCTCAGCCTCACCCTCGGGCGCCGGGAGCACTGGGCCCTGCTCGGCCCCAACGGAGCCGGCAAGACGACCCTTCTCTCGCTCCTAGGCGCGCAGCGCCACCCGACGACGGGGCGGGCGCGCGTTCTCGGGGGCCAGCTCGGCCGCGTCGACCTGCGGGAGCTGCGCCGCCACATCGGCGTCGTCGGCCACCTCGTCGCCGACCGCCTGCCGGCGCAGGTGAGCGCGCTCGAGATCGTGCTCACCGGGCGCGACGGTCTCCTCGCCCCGTGGTGGAGCGAGTTCGACGACGAGGAGCGCGCCGCGGCGGGCGCGCTTCTCGAGCGCCTGCACTGCGGGCACCTCGCCGCGCAGCCCTTCGGCCGCTGCTCCCAGGGCGAGCGCCAACGGGTGCTCATCGCCCGCTCGCTGTTCGGCCGCCACGAGCTGCTGCTCCTCGACGAGCCGGCGCTCGGCGTCGACCTCCCCGGGCGCGAGGCCCTCGTGCAGGCGCTCGACCAGCTCGCCGTCGCGCCGGGGGCTCCCGCCTCGATCCAGGTGGCGCACACCCTCGAGGAACTCCCCCGCTCGATCACCCACGCGCTGCTGCTGCGCGCCGGCTCGGCGGTCGCGAGCGGCCCGGTCGATGCCGTGCTCACCGACGAGGCGCTGTCGGAGTGCTACGGCCTCGAGTTCCACGTCACCCGCCCCGGCGGGCGCTTCAGCGCGCACGCCGCAGGCTCCTGGTAGCGACGCCGCCTACGGCGCGGCGGGCCCCTCCCCGGGCGTCGGGCTCTCCGCCAGCAGGTAGCCGATCCCGGGGCTCGTCTCGATGCGGACCCCGCTCCCCTGCAGCTTCTCCCGCAGCCGGTGCACGTAGGCGTGCAGGTACTGGGTCTCGCGGGTGTAGCGGCCGCCCCACACCGCCTCGAGGATCATCTGATGGGTGCTCACCTTGCCGGCGTGGCGCGCGAGGTAGGCGAGGAGGTCGAGCTCGCGCGCCGTCAGCCGCAGCGGCGCCCCGTCGACGTCGGCCTGGCGGTGCACGAGGTCGACCCGCAGCGGGCCGACCGTGACCTCGGCGGCGGCTTCGGCGCCGTCGGGGCGGCGGTGGCGCAGCGCGGCGCGCAGGCGCGCTTCGAGCTCGGCCATCCCGAAGGGCTTCGTCACGTAGTCGTCGGCGCCCGCGTCGAGCGCGGTGACCTTGCGCTGCTCGGCGTCGGCGGCCGAGAGGACGATGATCGGGACGTCGCTCCACTCCCGGATGCGGCGGCAGACCTCGACCCCGTCGATGTCGGGGAGGCCGAGGTCGAGCACCACGAGATCGGGGGCGTGCAGCGCGGTCGCCTGTAGACCCTGCTCGCCGGTCGACGCCGCGAGGACCTCGAAGCCGCCGTGCGGCAGGACGAGGCGCAGCGCGCGCAGCAGCGCGGCGTCGTCGTCGATCACGAGGACCTTGGTCACGGCTGCGGCCCGCCGTCGAGGGGAGGAGCCTCGGGGAGGGTGAAGACGAAGCGCGCGCCACCGCCCACCGCCTCCTCCACCCAGATCCGGTTGCCGTGTGCCTCGACGAAGGCCTTGGCGATGGCGAGGCCGAGACCCGAGCGGCCCCCGGTGTCGAAGCGGACGAAGGTCTCGAAGATCGCTTCGCGCTCCTCGACGGGCACCCCCGCGCCGCGGTCGTCGACGGCGACGGTGAGCTCACCGCCCTCGGCGGCGACCTCCACGGTGATCGGCGTGCCGGGCGGGGCGTGGCGGTTGGCGTTGTCGAGCAGGTTGGCGAGCACCTGGCCGATGAGCAGGGGGTCGGCGTCCGCCTCGGGGAGCGCCTCGGGGGCGACGACCTCGACGACCCGGTCGCCGAGCGCCGAGGCGAGCCCGCCGAGGGCGTCGGCGATGAGGTCGCGGAGCGCGGCCGGCCGCCGGTGCACCTCGAGGGCGCCGGTCTGGATGCGGGTCATGTCGAGCAGGTTGTTCACGAGGCGGGTGAGGCGGTCGGCCTGCTGGTCGATGAGGTCGTGCAGCTCGGCGAGCTCGCCGGCGGGGAGCGTCCCGGCGCGCAGCGCGAGCGTCGAGGAGGCCACCTTGATCGTCGCGAGCGGGGTGCGCAGGTCATGGGAGATCGCGCCGACGAGTGCCTGGCGGAGGCGGTCGATCTCCTCGAGCAGCTCGGCGCGGTGCGCCCGCTCCTGCAGCGCGGTGCGCTCGAGCGCGATCGCGAGGTGGTTGGCGAGGATCGGGAGGGCCTCGCGGACCGCCCTCGAGCTCGGGGAGTTCTTCAGCACGAGGAGGCCGACGGGGCGCCCCGAGGAGGCGAGCGCGAGCGTCTGGATCGTGTCCTGTGCGGCGCCGGTGGTGAGCGGCACGGGGAGGTGCGCCTCGGGGCGCAGCCGGCTCAGCTGTTCGCGCGAGATCGGTGCCCCCGCCGAGGCGACGGCCTCCAGGCGACCGGCGACCGACTGCACGAGGGTGACCCCCTCGATGTCGAAGGCGTCCCGTATCGAGGCGACGACAGCCGGCCCGAGCGCCGGGGACTCGGTGAGCAGCAGCTCGGAGAGGTCGAGGAGGTGGCGGGCGGTCTCGGCCCGTGAGGTCGCGGCGGCCTCGGCGTCATGGAGGTGGGCGACGAGGCGGGCGACGACGGTCATCACGACCGCGTAGACGACGAGCGCCGCCCAGTTGTCCGCGCTCCCGACGGTGAGCGTGTAGTACGGCGGGATGAAGGCGTAGTCGTAGACGACGAAGCCGGAGAGCACGCTCACGAGGCCGGCGACCCAGCCGCCGACGGTGACGCCCGCGACGACGGGGATGATCAGCACGAGCGCCGCGGTCGCGATCGCGATGTGCGAGCGGATCGGCAGCATCAGCGCGCCGACGGCGACGGCGGCGAGGACGCCGACGAGCGAGCCGATCAGCCTGCGCTGCATTGCCACCATTCTCGGTCAGCGGAACACACACATACACATGTCGACCCCGGATCGGGGGCCACCGTTAGGAATTATTCAGACGATTCTGCATCTGTTGAGCACGCCGTTAGGCGGCCGGGGCACACGATCGCCACATGGGTGATTTCCTCAGCATCATCGGCGTGGCCCTCTTCATCGTGCTGATGCTCGGCCTCGTGAAGGGGCTGGAGCACGTATGAGCGCGGTTCAGGCGGTCCTGCTCGTCGTCTCGTTCCTCGTCTTCGTCTACCTCGGTGTGGCGATGTTCAAGCCGGAGTGGTTCTAGGTGGCGTTCTTCTGGACGATCGTCACGCTCGTCGTCGCGCTCGGCCTCGCCTGGCGCTTCCTCGGCTCCTACATGGCGGCGGTCTTCGAGGGCCGCCTCCGCTTCCTCGCCTTCCTCGAGCGACCCGTCTACCGGCTGCTCGGCACGAGCCCCGAGCACGAGCAGTCCTGGCAGCGCTACGCCGGCTCGCTGGTGATCTTCTCGGGGGTCTCGTTCGTCTTCACCTACGCGCTGCTGCGCCTGCAGGGCTCCCTGCCGCTCAACCCGCAGCACCTCGGGGCGGTGCCGCCGGCGCTCAGCTTCAACACCGCCACCAGCTTCCTCACCAACACGAACTGGCAGAACTACGGCGGCGAGACGACGATGTCGTACTTCTCCCAGATCACCTCGCTCACGGTGCAGCAGTTCGTCTCCCCGGCGGTCGGCATCGCCGTCGCGATCGCGATGGTGCGCGGCTTCTCGCGGCGGGGCAGCGCGACGATCGGCAACTTCTGGGTCGACGTGACCCGCTGCCTGCTCTACGTCCTCGCTCCGGGCGCCTTCCTCGCCGGGATCGTCTTCGTCGCCTCCGGCGGCGTGCAGACCCTCGCCGGCACCGTCGTCGTCCACGACTCGCTGAACGGCGTCACCCAGACGATCGCCCGTGGCCCGATCGCCTTCATGGAGGCGATCAAGCAGCTCGGCACGAACGGCGGCGGCTTCCTCGACCAGAACTCGGCGACGAGCTTCGAGAACCCGACCGGGCTCACCAACTGGCTGTCGATCTTCCTCCTGCTCTGCATCCCATTCGCGCTGACCTACACCTTCGGGAAGATGGTCGGCTCGGTTCGCCACGGCGTCGCCCTCCTCGCGGCGATGGCGATCATCTTTGGGAGCTGGGTCGGCTTCACGAGCTTCGCCGAGCACCAGAACAACCCGGCGGTCGTGGCGGCCGGGGTGGCCACCGCTGCCGGCCAGCAGGTCGGGAACACCGAGGGCAAGGAGGTGCGCTTCGGCGACACCACGACGGCACTGTTCGGCGTCGCCTCGACGAACACCTCGACCGGCTCGGCCGACGCCTCCTACGACTCGTTCACGCCGATCGGCGGCTTCGGCCTGCTCACGGGGATGATGCTCGGGGAGGTGACGCCCGGCGGGACCGGCAGCGGGCTCTACACGATCCTCCTCTACGCGCTGATCGCGGTGTTCATCGGCGGCCTGATGATCGGCCGAACACCGGAGTACCTCGGGAAGAAGGTCCAGGCCTCAGAGATCAAGCTCGCCGGCCTCGGGGCCCTCGTGATGCCGCTCACGGTGCTCGTCGTGACCGCGATCGCCGTCTCGGTGCACGCCGGGAGGATCGGCCCCGCCAACGCCGGGCCGCACGGCTTCAGCGAGATCCTCTACGCCCTCACCTCCCAGGGCAACAACAACGGATCCGCCTTCGGCGGGCTGACGGGGAACTCGCCCTTCTACAACGTGATCGGGGCGATCGACATGCTGATCGGGCGCTTCGGGATCATGATCCCGGCCCTCGCGCTCGGCGGGGCGCTCGCCGCGAAGCACGTCGTCCCGGCCTCGCTCGGCACCTTCCGCACCGACAACACGATGTTCGTCGGACTGACGATCGGCGTGATCGTGATCATCGGCGGGCTGACCTTCTTCCCCGCCGTCTCGCTCGGTCCGATCGTCGAGCAGCTGAGCCACGGAAAGTACTTCTGATGGATCGTCCCGAGGTGCAGATGAGCACAACCAATGAGCCGGTCCAGCTGAAGGAGCGGGCCGCGACGCCGGGCCCGACGATGGCGCACGGTGTGGCGCAGGCGAGGGGTCTGTTCGACCGCGACATCCTCCGGCACTCCGTCGTCGACGCCGTCCGCAAGCTCGACCCGCGTACCCAGCTGAAGAACCCGGTGATGTTCGTGGTGCTCGTCGGCACCGTCGTCACCCTCATCGAGTCGATCGCCCACCCCGGCCTGTTCGACTGGTCGATCACGATCTGGCTGCTGCTCACCGTGCTCTTCGCGAACTTCGCGGAGGCGATGGCCGAGGGTCGCGGCAAGGCCCAGGCTGAGACGTTGCGCCGGATGCGCTCGGAGACCCTCGCCCGCCGGCTGCGCTCGGACGGGACAGAGGAGCGGGTCGCCGCCGCCGAGCTCGCGAAGGGCGACACCGTCGTCTGCGAGGCGGGGGACGTGATCCCCTCCGACGGCGAGATCGTCGAGGGCATCGCCTCGGTCGACGAGTCGGCGATCACCGGCGAGTCGGCGCCGGTGATCCGCGAGTCCGGCGGCGACCGCTCCGCGGTGACGGGCGGCACGAAGGTGCTCTCGGACCGGATCCTCGTGCAGATCACCGCCGAGCGGGGCAGGACCTTCCTCGACCGCATGATCGGTCTCGTCGAGGGCGCCAACCGCCAGAAGACCCCGAACGAGATCGCGCTCACCATCCTGCTCGCCGTGCTGACGATCGTCTTCATCCCGGTGGTCGTGGTGCTGCAGCCCTTCGCCCACTACGCCGGCTCCGCGGTCTCGGTCGTCATCTTGGTCTCGCTCCTCGTCTGCCTGATCCCGACGACGATCGGCGCCCTGCTGTCGGCGATCGGCATCGCCGGCATGGACCGCCTCGTGCAGCGCAACGTGCTCGCGATGTCGGGGCGCGCCGTCGAGGCGGCGGGCGACGTCCAGACCCTGCTCCTCGACAAGACGGGGACGATCACCCTCGGCAACCGCATGGCCTCTGCCTTCCTCCCCGTCGGGGGGCACGGAGAGGAGGAGCTCGCCGGGGCCGCGCAGCTCGCCTCGCTCGCGGACGAGACGCCGGAGGGCCGGAGCATCGTCGTCCTCGCGAAGGAGCGCTTCGACATCCGCGAGCGCGCCCTCGGCGAGGGTCACACCTTCGTCCCCTTCTCGGCGACGACGCGCATGTCCGGCCTCGACCTCGACGGGCGCGAGATCAGGAAGGGCGCCGCGGAGTCGGTGAAGCGCTGGGTCACCGAACGGGGCGGCACGATCCCCGGCGACCTCGACCCGATCGTCGAGCGGGTCTCGCGTTCGGGGGCGACGCCGCTCGTCGTCGCCGACGGGCCGCTCGTGCTCGGCGTGATCGAGCTGAAGGACGTGGTGAAGCAGGGGATCTCCGAGAAGTTCGCCGAGATGCGCCAGATGGGGATCCGCACGGTGATGATCACCGGCGACAACCCGCTCACGGCGGCGGCGATCGCGCAGGAGGCCGGCGTCGACGACTACCTCGCCGAGGCGACGCCGGAGGCCAAGCTCGAGCTGATCCGCGCCGAGCAGGAGGGCGGGAAGCTCGTCGCGATGACCGGCGACGGGACCAACGACGCCCCCGCGCTCGCGCAGGCAGACGTCGGTGTGGCGATGAACACCGGGACGACCGCGGCCAAGGAGGCCGGCAACATGGTCGACCTCGACTCCAACCCGACCAAGCTCATCGACGTCGTCGAGATCGGCAAGCAGCTGCTCATCACCCGCGGCTCGCTCACCACCTTCTCCATCGCGAACGACGTCGCGAAGTACTTCGCGATCATCCCCGCGCTCTTCGCCGCGACCTACCCGCAGCTGAACGCGCTGAACGTGATGAAGCTGCACAGTCCGACGAGCGCGGTCCTCGCTGCGGTGATCTTCAACGCCCTCGTGATCGTGGCGCTGATCCCGCTCGCGCTGCGCGGCGTGCGCTTCCGCGCCGCCGGCTCGGCCGCGATCCTGCGCCGCAACGTCTTCATCTACGGCGTCGGCGGCATCGTCACGCCATTCGTGTTCATCAAGCTGATCGACCTCATCCTCGTCGCGCTCCACTGGTACTGAGAGGACTCCATGCTCGTCAACCTGCGCCGCTCGTTGGTCTTCGCGGTGATCGCCGTCGTCGGCACGCTGCTCTACGCCCTCGTCGGAACGGGGCTCTCGCAGGTGCTCTTCAAGAGCCAGGCGGACGGCTCGATCACCGCCAGGGGCTCGACGCTCATCGGTCAGAACTGGGCGGCGGCGAGCTGTTCGGGCCACCTCATCGGGAGCTGCGTCTTCCACGGGCGACCCGACGACACCGGTCCCTACGCGGCGGACCCGAAGAAGAACATCTCCGGTGGCGACAACCCGCTCGTGGCGAACGGCGTGGACGGGGAGTCGGCGGCCACCAACCTCGGGCCCCGCTCGGTGACGCTGCGCGACGACACCGAGGCGCTCGTCGCCTACTGGCACCACCTCGGCGTGTCCGATCCCACGCCGGACCTCGTGACGACCTCGGGGAGCGGCTACGACCCCGACATCAGCCCCGCCGACGCGCTCGTCCAGGTCCCGATGGTCGCCCACGCGACCGGGGTCCCGGCGGCGTCGCTGCGGCGGATCATCGCCGAGCAGACGCACGGCCCCGAGCTCGGCTTCCTCGGAGCCAGCTACATCGACGTCCTCCAGCTCAATGAGGCGCTGGCGAGCCTGCGGTGAGCAGGGTGACCTCCGTGAGCGAGGAGCCGCGCCCGCCGGACCCGAAGAGGATCTGCGAGGTCATCGCGCGGACGCGGGTCGAGGTGAGCGGCAGGATCCGCCGGGTGACGGCCTGCCGCCGCGGCCCTTCGGTCTCCTGCCAGATGGAGCTCGACGACGGCAGCGGCCTCCTGCACCTCGTGTTCTTCGGACGCCGCGCCGTCCCCGGGCTCACCGCGGGCAGATGGGTCACGGTGCGCGG
>Ga0307373_10003107_pt1 | contig 29300 bp, 39 predicted proteins | sample OX2MG_FD_202534 | JGI IMG/M metagenome (GOLD analysis project Ga0307373, IMG submission 202534) | Soil microbial communities from Risofladan, Vaasa, Finland - OX-2 | ecosystem: Environmental > Terrestrial > Soil > Coastal area > Acid sulfate soil | place: Finland: Risofladan, Vaasa | collected... | reverse complement strand
CAAACCGCAGGTGAATCGGTCCTTCAACCCGAGTCTCCATCCGGAGGTTTTAGATGAGGCAACGAATCAAGCTTCCCGGAGGTATTGACATGAGGCAACGGGATGCCGACGCGAGAACAGGAGAGAATTCGGTTGCGACACATGCGGTTTCTCAGATTTCTCGGAGAATGTGACACCGGTGCTCTCTGCCGCCCGACCATCGCTCCCGTTCCGCAGCCTGTTCCGGTAGCGGATCGTTGACCGGTCGCCCAGAGCTAACCAAAAGGGTTCGATGCCGGGCCCCGGTTCCTGAACCCAGCACTTCCTGAGACTCATTCCCCCAGAGCCAATGCGCTGTTCGCGGAGTGAGAATATCCTTAGACATGGTCGACACGGCTCCCGATCGGCATCTGGGCACACTGAGTCGTCGGTCGTTTCGAGTTCTTCCGATCCAGGATCGTCTCTGGTGAGCACCACACCAATGGCGAGACCAATCACGTGAGCGATCGTGCTTGGTCCGATGCGGTTACCCGATGGGTTCTCGGAGCGACCGGTGCACGAGAGGTGACAGCAATGCGCACAACGCCCACGTTCGCAATCGAACGTCTTGATGTGGACGTTCGCCATTCCGACGCATCCATTCAGACGACGGCACTAAGCAACGCCATGGTGGGGTGTCACGGCATGGTTACGTCGGGGTAGGTCGCACCGGGGTCCTCGATTTGGCGTCGCCGGATTGTCGAGAGGGGATGTCTTGTGGGCACATCGAAATGATGAACCGATCGGCGCCGTGAGCCGGTCCCCGATTGACACAATCTCGGGAGTCGTGGCGGATGCTCGAATAATCCTCACGAAGAACGGCTTGGAGGATCGAGTTGGCGCCGCATTGCTACCCGGAGCCACTCGTCTAACCCTCTGGTGCTCTCTTGGTCGCGGATATGACGGAGCCCACTGCTCATCTGGTCAACGGCCAGTTCTTGGAAGCCCAGCCGTCTGTAGTACGGAGCGTTCCAGGGGACCTCCACGTATGTCGTGAGCGTCAGTGCCGCCAACCCCCGTTCTTCCGCCCAGGCGGAAGCGGTATCGAGAAGCGACCGGCCGAGGCCTTGGCGGGCGTGGCTGGGGTCCACGGACACCTGTTCTATGTGAGCATTGCCGTCGACGACCCCTACGAGCATGAATGCCACGGGGTTGTCCGCGGCATCCGTCACAACCCAGGCTCGGCCATCGTTCTGGAAGCACGCCAGTTCGTCGAGGGAGGGTGGTTCGCCCTCGGCCACGGCCGTCATGCCCAGTTCTCGAAATAGTGCACCCGCCGCCTGCTCCACATCGCGCAGGTGCGAGAGGTCGTCAGCTCGGGCGGTTCTGATCACACCCCATTGTGTACACCGTCAATCCGTAGTTCTCCGCTCCGTCCCCGAAAGGCCGGGGGAAATCTACCTAACGGTGGGCAGTCGCTCAAGCGGATCCAGCGGTACCTATTCGGACCGTGGATCATCGTCGCAGAGGTTCGGCCTGTGGGACTAATGGCCCTGGTGGCGCACAGCTGAGTCTGTGAAGCTATCGAAAAACGGAGGGGACATGATCCCGGATCAGACGAGGCGTGTCCTATTGGAGTTGTCCGAGGCCCTGCCTCTTGAAGGTCACAACGTTCTCACCGGCATCGACATGCGCACGGGCTGGGGCGAGACAATCTTCGTCACGCTGCGCTCCGGTATCCCGCGATACGGAAATAGGCAGGAGGTCGAGACCCGATACAAGAGGGCGGTGGCCGCTGCTCTCGGGGCCGTTCGACACCAGATTCAAGTCAAATGGGATCAGTGATCCGCTCTGAACTAGTAGGTCGCACTGACTCCACAATGTCTTCGTTGGTCGCTATAACGGCATACCAGGCCGCTATTCAACGGCGCAATTGCGACGCTCACTGCTCACGCCGTTGACCCATTAACTGGTTGGCTCGCAATGCGCCTCATGAAAAACTGCCGGGATGGCATGGCTCTGGCACGTCTCAGCTCAAAGGTCTCAGGAGTTCGATGCTGCGGCCCGCGCCTATGACCGCTATCGACCTCGTTACCCCATCGAACTATTCGACGACATCATCAACCTGGGTGAACTGAAGCCCGGGGCAACAGCGATAGAAATCGGGGCTGGAACCGGCATCGCCACGGGCTCTCTGATCAGCCATGGTCTGAGGGTGGTCGCTATCGACACCTCACCGGCAATGTTGTCCATCGCTCGCGAAAAGTTCGGCACCAATGCTCGTTTTGTGGAAGGTCGGTTTGAGGACTGTCTCCCCACGGAGAGCACCGATCTGATAGCAGCGTTCAACGCATGGCACTGGGTCGAACCAGACGAGGGAGTGGATCTTGCGTCCCAGCTGCTTCCCCCCGGGGGATCGTTGGCCCTGGTTTGGATAAAGATGCTGTCGTGGGTTGCTCAGTTCTGCAAGCCGAGCACCGTGGAGGATCGTGACAATGACAGAACGCAGAGTATTCGTGGAGCGATGACGAGCAGTCGTCCGTGCTTCTATGCGTGATATTGCGAAACACCTGTCGGATCTGCTCCTCGACGTCGTCAGAGAACACGCCGTCGGTTGTCTCTCCCGTATGCCCGGTCAGACGCAGAGTGTTGCCGACTCGCACGGCGGCAAAAATGTGAGTCTCTTCGTAAGAATCCGCCCAGACGGCGGGCACGATCGCTCCACGTGATGGCGGCAAAGCCGGTCGCCTAGGAGTCAGCGGGAAGAACATCGATATCGAACTCGTTACCTTCCGGGTCTGCCATGCAACGCCAGCGAAAGCCTTCAAGTTCTCAGGAAGTGCCCGGTTCTTCCCGGTCTTCGCTTCTGGCGCCCGCTGGAACCCTACAGTAAGGCCGTGCGGTCGCCTTGGATTCATCGGATCTGAGACGCGGTTTTGCGCCGTTGACATGGAACCGTCATATAATCCTGGGGCGGCTCCGGTTGGCGGGCCGAATCACAAAGCTCGGTTTCGGCACATAGAGGGGGGTTTGGATGAGGTATCTGGGTGTCCGCATGATCGTCGCTGTGGCCATGGTGGTGGCGCCGATCGCAGGTTTCACCAGCGTGGCCCTCAGTCAGCCGGCGGCTGCGGCGGGTCGATCACCGATCAACATCGGAGACATCGCCAGTTTGACCGGTCCGGAGGCCTCCTCTATCGACCAGACGACCGAGGTGCTCGAGGCGTGGGCGAAGACTGTCAACGCCAAGGGCGGCCTCCAGGGCCACCGCGTCAACCTCATCATCAAAGACGACGGCTACAACCCGACCACGTCCCTCGCCCAGGTCGAGAGCATGGTCAGCACTGACCACATCGTGGCCCTCGTCGACAACTCCGACGTGGACACGGCCTGGTACACCTACGTCGAGCAGCACAAGGTGCCGGTCATCGGCGGCCAGACCGAGGACGGCCCCTATGAGAATGCCGACTTCTTCGACCCGGGCTCGACGTTCAATGTCTTCACCATCGGCGAGGCATACCTGGCCAAGTTGGTGCACTCCAAGGCTTCGTCCGACCTGTACTGCGCTGAGGTCGCCCTGTGCTCTCAAGCGCTCGGCCCCCTTAGGACCAATTTGCCGAAGTTCGGGTCCAAGCTGGTCTACGCGTCGGCCATCAGCTTTGCCGCCCCGAGCTACGCCGCCGAGTGCATCGCAGCTAAGCAGGCTGGCGCCACATCGATGACCGTCGGTGACGCCACTTCGGTTGTCACCAAGGTGGTGCAGGACTGCGCGGCGCAGGGCTACGACCCCATCCAGCTCAGCGGCGACGGGACGGTGGGCATCTCGTGGCTCACTATCCCCCAGTTCAACGGCAATGTGGACGCCCAGCCCGACATCTCCTTCTTCGTGCACAACGCTGCGACGGAGCCGATGTATACGGCACTCAGGAAGTACTACCCCTCACAGCTCACGAACCCCAACTTCGGGGAGATCGTGGTCGAGAACTGGGCCGATGCCATCCTGCTCCAAGACGCGATCGGCCAGGTCAAGCTGGCGTCGACCCCGACGGCCGCCGAGGTGACTGCCGGCATGTACGCCCTCCCGAAGAACACCACGCTGGGCGGTCTCACGCCGCCGCTCAACTTCAAAAAGGGCAAGCCCACCACCAACGCTTGCTTCTTCTACATGGGGATCAAGAATGGCAAGTTCATCGTGCTCAAAACCGTCAAGCAGCCCACTTGCCTGAGCACCAAATAAAGGGACCACGCGCCTTCGTGGCACTGACCGTCGTTGAAACCCAAGATCCCGCCCGCCCTGTCAGGGCGTCGTTCATGGGCTCATTATGCCGGGGTATCGGTACCCCGGTTGTGCCGTTATCTCCAGTCGAACGGCAAGACAGCTGTGACCAGGTGGACTGCGTAAGCGACATGTAGTCGTCACCATGCTCTCGGCGGCAATCTCCGTAACAATCCCAAGTTGATATCACCCCCTAGGCCAAATATTGGTTCGTGCGGACCCTCGGCGATGACCGCTGCCGAAGTAGATTCGTGCGCTGGTGACGCTGTCGTCGGAGTTCCGCACTGACCTCTACAAGGGCACGGCCCCGTACTACGACCGCTACCGTCCGCCCTATCCGGCCGCACTGTTCGACGATCTCTGCGAGAGGGCCGCGGTGGCGGGACCCGGAAATATGCTGGACCTGGCATGCGGTACGGGGCAGGTCGCACTCCCTCTGGCCAAGCGCTTCTTCGAGGTGTGGGCGGTTGACCAGGAACCGGAATCTGTCGCTTATGGGAGGAACAAGGCGGAGAGGCTCGGCGTCACAAACATCACCTGGGTAGCCGGATCAGCCGAGACGGTCACGCTGGACGGGGCCTCCGATCTGATCACCATCGGTAACGCCTTCCAACGCCTGAACCGCTCAGCTGTAGCGAAGCGGCTGCTCTCCTGGCTGAAGCCGGGTGGCAGCCTTGCCCTGATCTGGGGTGATAGCCCATGGCGGGGCGATAGGCCGTGGCAAGCGGCAGTAGAGGAAGTGTTCCTCGAATGGGTGGCCAAAACCGGGGCGACTGATCGAGTCCCCGCCGGGTGGGAGGCCGCAATGGTTAACGATCCCCACGAGCAAGTGTTGCGCCGGAGTGGCTTCTCCTACCTAGGGAAGTTCGTGTGGGTAGTGGAGCAGACATGGGACGTGGAGACGCTCACCGGCTTCTTATACTCGACATCGTTTCTCAATCGAGACGTTTTGGGCGACCGATCCGTCGAGTTCGAGAAGGAGTTCGCTGAACGTCTGCTCCCGTACGCAACTGATGGCAAGTTCTACGAGTCTGCCAGCTATGCCTACGAGCTGGCACGGCGCCCCAGGTCCCTAGGTACGAAGAACAAATCTCGGTAATCCCGGGCCTTCGATAGTGGCTGGCCGGAATTGTTGCCTCCCGCGGGCAGAGCCCCCTCATCGCCCCGCCCTCTCCGCATCCGAGCGCTGATCCCGCAGGCCTCGTGGAGGAGGCAGGCGCCCACGAGCCTGTTGAGGCCCTGACCCTCGCCGGCCTCATCATCGCTGCGGCCGACGAAGCGGATGCGGAGTCTCTCGCCGAAGCTGCAGCCACCGCCAGAGCAGCGTCGATCACCATGGCTGAGGAGCGCGTCCTCTGCTACCTGCCCACACAGATGAACTTCGCGGTGATCGCCGACAAGCTGGGGATCTCTCGGTCCGCGGCGAAGGATCGAGCTGAACGCGCCTACAAGAAACTCGGGGTTCACAACCGCGCCGAAGCGGTCAGCCGGGCTCGTGAGCTCGGGCTCATCGGCTGACCCTCGATCCGATTCCGCTGGTGGAGGTGATAGCCCCGCTCTCTTGCTGGAAATTCAGGGTATAGCCGTAAAGGCCAGATCCAATCTATGAACGTGTCAGCTCAGGCGGACGATTGGTGGGAATAGGGCCGTTCGGCTCTGTCGGGCCTCGGCTGCCGGGGTCACGCTGGAAACTGTGTTCGCAAGCGATTCAGGCGCGACACGGAGTTCAATCACCAAGAAGGAGGAGCACCATGGCTGGAAAGGCTGATCAGATGAAGGGCAAGGCCAAAGAGGCCGTCGGAGACCTGACCGGAAACAAGAATCTCAAGTCAGAGGGTAAGGCCGATCGTCGCGCCGGCGAGGCCAAGGAGAAGGTCGGCCACGCAAAGGACAAGGTCGAAGAGGTGATGGAGAAGGTAGGGCACAAGGTCGAAGAGGTCATCGACAAATCCAAGGATTCTTTACATCGGAAGTAGATCCGTCCGCACTTTCCGATGTGACGGACCGTCGGCCCCAATTGTTGACATAAGAACGAACATACGGCATTGGAGGCTCCATGATCATTCTCGGCATACTCCTGCTCATCATCGGGTTTCTCACGGGAATCCCCATTGTTTGGTCGATCGGAGTGATCGTCCTCGTGATTGGACTGGTTCTCTGGCTCCTCGGGGCAATGGGCCACGCCGTAGCTGGCCGGCGGCACTACTTCTAACCTGCGATGTAGGCCGCTGGCCGGTCGGCACCGGAAGGACGAAGAGAGGGCAGCGTGACTCTACTGTGCGGCGCCTGGACCACACTGCAATCAACAATCCGTGAGCGGCCACATACGGCGCCCTGCTTCAAGTGCATGAACGGAGCAGCGCGGTCACTGTGGCCAATTGTCGGGCCAGTGCTCGGGCCTGCTCGCTTTTGACGTTTGGAAGTTCTGGTGTGCAAGGAACGTGGAATCATTTTCCTCGGACAAGAGAGGATGCCATGCGCCCACCCGTCATACGCAAGACGATGAGGCGCGCGTGGTCAATCGGACCTTCTCCACGAAGATCCACCCATAATCCCATTGGCCCTGTGTCCGAACGCGGGTCTGTGCCACGCCTAACCGGTCCGAGTCATCTTTCGCGAACGTGGTCTAATGCGCATACCGACTTCTAGCCCGCTGACATCCCGCAAGCGGAACGGCCACGGCACGCGTCTTTGCGGTCGCACCATCGGGAACCTGACCCCCGGTTCCTCGCTACATCGGCATCCACCTAGTGGCGGGAGAAGCAAGCCAGCGCAGGACCTGACGGCGGGTTGTCGGACCGTGCGGCGTCCATGCAGACGGGAGCGCCCCCGTGTGCCGAAGGTCGGCCGATTCGTCGATCCCGGCACTTAGAGGATCGGTTGTCATGGCACAACGGGTAGCGGTCGGGTCAATACCGAAGAGCTGCGCTGCGTTGAGGCCGAAGATGCCCGCCTTCACCTCAATGGTCAGCGCAGGGTAGTGGTACAGGTCCTGGTATTCGGGAGTGATCTGAAAGGCGCGCATGGCCATTATCTGCGCCTGTGGGCTGCCGTACCAAATGGCGTCGGTCCCCCACATCACCCGTTGCTGGCCCACTCGGCTGAGCAGCTTCCCCAGTGCATGCGCGGCCTGGTCGGGTTGCGTCAGCAGCTGGCGCCACATGGTGGCCAGATCCACCCACACGTTGTCGTTCGGTGCGACCTCGTGGCGGTCCAGGGCGGCCAGCAAGGTATCGATGCCGACGGTGGCTGCCGCGTTGTAGGGGCCCTCGACCTGGGAGGGATCCCAGGCGGCATGATAGACGACGAAGTCCATGTCGGGGAACTGCCGGGAGATGGCGACGATGTCGTCGGGGTGGTTGAAGCTGGGATCGAAGTTCACTAGTGGTAGGCCCTTGTGGGAGATGAACACCTTGACGCCCAGATCGTGGGCATGTTGGACGGTGGGAAGTCCGATAGCCGGGTCCTCTAAGGAGAAGCCCAGGCCAGAGGGGCTCCAGGCCGTATAGACCTTAAAGGCGGAGGGCGGTCCCGACTGAGCGGCGCTCGACATCTCGTCCAGCGTGGCACCAAGGGGGCCGACGTTGGGAGCGATGACGTTCTCTACCAGGAGGCGGCCGGCACCGCCATGAACCAGCCCTTCGGTGATCTGCTGGGTCTTTAGAGCCTCGGGGAAGGGGATGGCCGCGTTCAACGGCCCCGAGCTGGGTAGGTCGGTCAGCATCGCTACCGTTGTGTCACTGGCCAGGAAGAGATCGTGCAGGTAGGTGGCGCGATCGACACAGTCGAGTTGCGATCTGTCCGTACAGCCAGCCGGCAGCATGCTCAACGCAAGGTCGATTATTTCGGGTGCATTTTGCACCCATGGAGCGTTCGGGATTACGTGATGGGTGTGGACGTCGAATATGAACTCGCCTACGCCGCCGAGCGCCTCCTGACACGCTGCAGCGTCCTCAGGCGGTGGTGCGTTGAACGTCCCACCGCGGCCATGCCGTCCAACCGAGGACGATGTGCGCGTCGTCGCCGTTGTGGCGCATCCCGCAAGTTCGAACGCGGCAAGGGCGGCGGCTACAGCACCGGCGCCTTGTAGGAAGCGTCGGCGATCAACGCCCAATCCGCGCGCCGAGGTATGGATGGTTGATCGAATGACGGCATTGACAGCCCGGTCACGTGCGGATTGGGGGCCGGGAATAAACTCACCATTTGAGATCGGTCCTGCACACAGCGGCAGGGGTGCTGGTGCCTCCGCTTGATCTCGCTGGTGACGGGAGAACTGATCCATTGTTGCCTCCGAGACAAGGCTACGCTTCCGGACCCTCTCCAGAATAATGGGTGCGGCCTATACGAGAGTCCTGTTTGTATGACCGACCGTCCGGAAAACCCGATCCACGGCCATCAGGTCCGGTCCGCAGATCGACTGTGGACATTGAGCTCGTAAGTGTCCTATGCCTCCGATCACTGGGGTCAGCAGCAGTGTGTATATTGCGGTATCTGGCCGGCGATTGCGGTGATCAGACCAGTTTGGCTGTCGATCTCTCTTACAGCGTTATTGAAGAAGTCTGCAACGTAGGCATTGCCGTGATGGTCAACCGCCACGCCGAGGGGCAAGCCAAAAGTGGCCTTGGTTGCCGGACTCCCATCGCCAGCGGTGGGATGGGCTGATGGAAGCGTCTCGACTCCGGTTCCGGCGACCATAGCCACACGGCCACTGCTCGGGACGATCTCAAGCAGCCTGCGACCATAGGCCTCTGTCGCGTAAAGATTGCCATTGGGGCCAATAGCCAAGCCCACCGGGTCATGATCGCCTCCCGTTCCAGCCAGAGCCGGATCTTGGCGAGCTGAAAAGACCGTAGAGATCAATCCCGTGGTGCCTGACACTTCGCGAATCACCCCGCATGCAGTCGCAATGAAGATGTCGGCTGACTTGTCCACCGCAATGCCGACGGGAGCACACAGCTCAGCCTGCGTGGCTTTCTTCCCATCTCCCGATGACCCGAGGCGACCGTTCCCAGCGACCCTGGTGATGATTCCGGTGGCATGTGAAACCTCTCGAATCTCGTTGTTGCCTCCGTCGGCGATGTAGAGGTCCTGGTGGGGTCCGATGGCCAAATACTCATCGAGCCCAACCGAGCCGCTTCCGGCACTCTTCAGATCAAGGCTGGCCAGTGTTGCTGGCCCTCCATTACCCCCATTTCCGATGTGGCCATCTCCGGCGACGGTAGAAATGATCCCGGTCTTTGTGGACACCATGCGTATGCGGTCGTTCATTGTGTCGACGAAATAGACATCGCCGTTAGGGGTGACGGCTACCCCACTCGGTCCAGCCAATCGAGCTTTGAGCCCGGGGCCCCGGTCGCCAGAGAACCCGGATGTCTCGATCCCGGCAATCAATTGGAGTTCGTGGGTTCCCCGATCGATACGATAGACCCGATTTGCATCGGTGAAGTACACGACTCCTTTGCCGTCCACCGCCACGCCGATTGGGCCGGTGAGGGGATAGGAGATTGCCGGACCGAGCGACGGAAATATGACCTGCTTCCCGCTCAACGGTTTGGAACTCGAGCGTGACTGATGCGACTGTGAGGGCGCGCCACCAACGATCCAAACGAGGACCGTCGTCGTCAAGATGAGAGCGGCAACCGCAATACCCCCGCGTCGCCACCAGCGGCGACGTTGAAAGCGACGGGCCTCTCGTATCAAGGCGTCAGCGGCTCGTTGATCGGGCAGCTTGGGGGGTGCGGTAATCGTCATCGGAGGCCCTCAATGATCTGGATCAATTCATCGCGCTGATAGCCATGCCGGCGAGCGAATTGCATCAGATCACGTGCCCGAGCGATAACGACGCTACGTGCCTGCGCGTGTCCGGAGACCGTAATGCCATGTCCTCGCCGAAACTCCACGAGCCCTTCATCGCGAAGTTGTCGGAGAGAGCGAAGGACCGTGTTGGCATTGACGCCCAGTACTTTCGCCAAATCACGGGCGGGAGGAAGTCTCTCTCCGGGGGCGGCCTCACCCTCGGCGATGGCACGTCGAATCTCAGCGGCAACTTGTTCGTGCAGCAACGTCGGATCACCGGGATCAACCCTGATTCCCTTCATTATGCTAATCATATTAGTACCATTAGCGATGACGTCAAGGGCTACGAGAAGCCTGCAGGTCGCAAGCCTCGGTGGGAGCGGTCTGCCTTCTCGTAAGGGGAACGCTGTTCCGGTCATTTCGACTTTCCGCGATCCAGACCGACTCATCACCATATGCCGATTCGACTCACTTCCCGGTCTTCCAGGAATGTGATCTGGCTGTCACGCTTGAGGGGGCGGAAGGGCCAGCAATCAAGCGGAAGTAGCGGGTTCTCCCCGGGTTGACGAATGCCCGAGGCGCCCGATCGCGCCGAAGCGACGGTTGACCGGCTGATTGCTCTTGACGCGCTTCGATCCCTTCGGAGTCTAGATCGCGAAGCACTGCTGCTGATTGCCTGGGAGGGCCTTACAGAGAAGCAGGCGGCCCAGGCTCTGAGATGATCACGAGGTGCCTTTGCTCTGCGTCTTTACCGAGCTCGCGGTCGGCTGAGGGAGCTCATACAACAACGAACGGCCGATGAAGAACCGCTATCCACGCAAAGGACATCGGTACGTGCTGCAAGGGCTCTACCACTTCAAGCCTTCGAGGAGTCGATATGAGGCATCACGCCACCGTCCTTCTGCGGGACTTGCGTCACCATGACGCTGTTCACGTAGAAGGGCCCTCTCTGCATCTCAAGCAGACTTGTTGCACTCAATCCTGCATAGCGACCCTCTCGCGCCCATCGCGAATCTCAGAACCCAAGAGAACGTCGAGACTTCCAAGCAGATTGCGTCCATCAAACCAAATGGAACTGGCGCACGACTATCGGGAGAGTCTTCACACACAGGGCGAAGCTCAAGGGTGGACCGTCTATCTCGGTTCGGGAATAGTAACCACCACCTCTTCTGCGCCTGCTTCGTTACAGTCCTGCCGATGACGCAGTCTCGGCTCTAGTCGCGTCGCAGAGGTCCTTGATCTGGCGGCCATGGAGTCGCAGACCGTCGTGGTCCCCTTCGCACCGATTGAGGAACGGTAACTGATGCGTCCTCGAAGATCCGACTCGTGCACATACCGTCCCGCAAGCCGATCCTTGAATGACCACGGAGCCGGACGCCTACCAGGGCTCCATTCCCAGGAGACGCCTACCTTGATGGCTCAGTCTTGCGGGTGGGCCGGGTTCAACTCGGTCATGCCCTGGCTTCCAACGCCACCATGGTGGGGCGATTCCCGCGTTGTGGTCGGCGATGTTTGTCGCGGCTTCTTCGGGGGTGCCGGTCGGGAACATTTGGAGGTAGAAGACGGCTCGGGGCTGGTCACCCAGGTTCCGGACGGTCCCGTGCGGTAGGTGATGGTCGAACACAAGCAGGTCGCCAACGTCAAGTGGCACCTCGATCGTTTCGTCTTCACCGACAAGATCTGGTCGGTACTCTGTCCCGTAGGAGGTGGTCATCCAGTCGTCGGGCCAGCGATCACGGTTGCCCATGACACCAGGCGCGCATCGAAAGCCGCCGCAGCCCGCCGGGCTGGCGGTCAACGCCACCAAGCCCTGATACCACTGCTGCTCACGGTCGCGTGGGTCGACATCCCAGTGCAAAGGCAGCGCGTCTGCTCGGCCTGGCTGCCATGGTGGAGTGAAGCGGCACGAGTTGCGATCGACCCACAGTCGCTCGGTGCCCCACACTGTGCTCCAGATGGCGTGGAGATCCGAGAGCTCGCGGATGTTCCACTGGCACTGGTGCCCCCACAACGGCACCTGATCAATCTCGTGTGAGACCCGTTCCCAGCTACACTGCTTGTCAATCCATATGTCAAGCTCGTGGCCAATGGCCTCGAGGACCGCTTGGCACAGGGTGGTTGGCACGGCATTTCTGACGACGATGTAGCCGTCGTTGGTCAGCCCTGAACGGACGGCCTTCACATCGATAGGCATTGTCATCTAATCCTCCAGTCGGTTCCAGTCAGTAACGGCACGGCACTGGGACTCTTGGAGGAGCACGAGCAAGTTTGCGTGTAGCGGGTCAATACCTATGCATGGGCACACGATATCGCGGGTTGCCCGCAAGTCGATCCGGAAGCGGTGACGGCTCCCTGCGCAGATCCGGACTTTGGCCGAGCATCTGGCAGGATCTGCGGTATGGATGACGGCAGCGGGACCGCGAACGGCATGCGCTTCGGGATCACCGAAGCCGCTCATCACGGGGATGAGCGCACGGCTCTGCTGGGAGTCCTGCAGCGGCAACGAGATCTGGTTGGCTGGAAACTGCGGGACGCCTCGGACGAGGTGCTAGGCGTGGCGACGACCCCGACCGGCATGAGCCTGCCCGGCCTCGTACGTCACCTAACGAATGTGGAGCGCTCGTGGCTGCGTGACGTCTTCGCCGGCCAACAAGGCCTCGCATCCGACTGGACAGAGCAGAATCCCGAGGCAGAGTGGCGGGTGCCGGCGGGTACGAGGATGGCCGACCTATTGGCCGGCTACGTCGTCGAGTCCCGTCAGTGCGACGCAGTCGTGACGGCCGCGCGGTCGCTCGACATCGTCTCGGTTCGGCGCAACATGTCGCTACGATGGATCTTGCTGCACCTGATTGAAGAGACCGCCCGTCACCTCGGGCACATCGACCTGCTGCGTGAGCAGGCAGACGGCAGCACGGGTGAAGAGCCGAGCCAGTAAGCGTCGTCCCACAACACGATCCATCCCCGCTGTCACCCGGTTCAGAACCCGTCCATTGCCTGACCAGGCTACGGATGTCAGAGTTTGAGGGCATGACGAGCATCCAGCCCGAACCTGGGTGGAGGGCGCGAGCGCGCGGTCGCCTTCTACCAGACAGCGTTCGACGCCGTCGTAATTCACCGCGTCGGCCACGGGGACGACATCGTGGCTCAGTTGGCGGTCAGGACCGCCCAGTTCTGGGTGACTGAGGCGAATTCGAGCATGCAACGCCTCTGCCCCCGAGCCATTGGGGGAACCACGGGTAGAACACTGCTCGTTGTCGACGATCCCGACGCGGTGCTTGATCAGGCCGTGAGTGCCGGTGCCACCGAGATCGCGCCGGTGGGCGAGGAGCACGGCTGGCGAATGGGTCGGATCGTCGATCCCTTCGGCCACGAGTGGGAGATTGGCAGGTCACTCGGAGATTGGCCACCGCAGGAGAATGGCCCGATTCAGTTGCAGTAGCGGAACGGGCTGCGGGCGGATCGGCGGCCCACTCCGATGGCTCCTGTCGCTGTCCGCAGGGAATCGCTAGCGGAGCCCGCCCAAACTTGTCGAGTATCCGTCATCGGTAGATTCAAGCGTCGAAGGAACCTCTGTCCGAAGGAGCTCCCGCCCTCGACGTCCACGACAGCGAGGTGGGGCTGGTTGGGATGGGGCCACCTGATCACCGGCGTGATCCCCCCCTGGGGGGTTGAGACGGGATCCACCCTTGGGTCAACCCCTGGGCTGACGCCAGAGCGCCCTTCGAGGCAGACACTGATGGCATGACACTCCCCGAATACCTCCTCAACATCTTCCTCGTTGCTCTGGTGGTCCTGCAGGTCCGGGGCCACAAGGTGACCAGGGCCCGCCTGGTGTTTCCCCTAGTCGTGACGATCTGGGTCTGCACCTCCATCCTCCGAGGCATCCCAACCGCCGGCAACGACCTCGTGCTCGTGGTCGGTGGCACGGCGCTCGGCGCAACCTTGGGAACCATGGCCGCACTGGCCACGACGGTTCGCCGCGACGGCCCCGGCGCGTTCGCCAAGGCGGGCGCCCTCGCGGCGGTCTTGTGGGTGGCGGGCATCGGCGCCCGGGTCGGCTTCTCGCTGTGGGTCACCCACGGCGGCGCACCGACCATCGCCCGGTTCAACGCCGCCCACGACATCACCTCTGGAGCAGCCTGGGCCACGGCCTTTATCCTCATGGCGATGGCCGAGGTGGCGACCCGGACCGCCGGCCTCTACCTGAAGGCCCGTCGCTCTGGCGCCGTCATCGAGCGGGGCGGACTGCTCCGGTCACCCGCCGTCGCTTGAACCTCGGGCCCCGAATGCCCCACAAGCTCGCCGCCAGGAGCGGCGGGCCTGTGGGGCATATTCCTTTGGTGCAGACGTGAGCACGGGTCACGCCACGCGGCCTGAGCCTCGGGGGCGCGGTGAACAGCGGGCAAGTGGGATCATTGTGTCCGTGGGGCTGGCAACCCAACTCCGAGCCCAGCTTGGGACCAGGACAGAGCGCATGCTCAGCGCCGCTCGCCTGGCTGCCCTTGCCGGCGTCTTGTTAGCCACCGCGCACCAACGGCCACCGAGCGGCGTGTCGGCGAACCACCCGATCAAGTTGGCGCTCATGGTCGGTGCCGGGATCGGATGGCTGGGATGGATGGCCAGCCGCCGGCGCGGCGCCTCGGATCGGACGACATGGTGCGTCCTTGCCTTCCTGGCTGCGTCGGGGGGCGCCCTCGCGGCGTTTGCGCCCAATGCCATCACGTTCATGGCCGTCGCCGGACTCGCTGCTGGCGTCGCGTTCGAGGGACTCCCGGCATCGGGCGTGGGAGCGATCGGCGTCGGCGCGCTCGTCGTGGCAACGTCAGCGGTTGGCAGTCCCACGGTCCTCATTGCCGAGGGTGCGGTCTCGGTGGCCGTCGGGCTCATGGTCGGCGCGAGCCGCCGTCAATACGCACAGCGGACGCTCCAAGCCGAGGAGCTCCTGGCCGAACGGGTCCGGGCCGACGCCGAGCGGGATCGAGCGACAGCGCTGGCCGAACGCAACCGGATCGGACGCGAGATCCACGACGTGCTGGCCCATTCGCTTGGAGCACTGTCGGTCCAATTGGACGCCGCCGACGCGCTCTTGGAGAGCGGCGACGATTCGACCAGAGCGCGCGAGCTGTTGCAACGGGCTCGGCGGCTTGCAGTCCAGGGTCTGGAGGAGACGCGCCAGGCGGTGCACGCGCTTCGCGATGAGCCGGTGGCCCTGGCCGAACAACTAGCGTCCCTGGCCGCTCGTGACGATGCCGAACTGGTCGTGACGGGTGCGCCCCGTCCACTCGCATCCGACGCAGCATTGGCGCTCTATCGCGCCGCGCAGGAGGCCGTTACGAATGCCCGCAAGCACGCGCCCGGGGCACCGGTGTCGATCCGTCTTGACTTCGACGTGCACTCGACGACCCTTATAGTCACGAACGGGCTCTGCCCGGACGCCGTCGCAAGCGACCTCAGGACGACGGGGGGTGGCTTCGGTCTCCAGGGCATGCGTGAGCGCATCGAGCTGCTGGGTGGACAGGTCGTGGCCGAGCCGAGCTCAATGGGTTTCACTGTTCATGTGGCGGTGCCGGGATGAGAGTCATCGTGGTGGACGATCAGACGGCCGTCCGCGAGGCCCTGGTCACGTCGCTCGAGACCATGCAGGGAGTTGAGGTGGTCGGGTCTGCCTCGGACGGTGAAGAAGCGGTCGAGCTGGTCGCGGCGGTGTCCCCAGAGGTCGTGCTCATGGACTTGCGTATGCCCCGGATGGACGGGGTCGAGGCAACGAGGCGGATCCGCGCCGACCATCCCGAAACCCAAGTGGTGGTGCTCACCACCTTTGCCGACGACGAGTCCATCGTCGGGGCACTCCGGGCGGGGGCGATCGGATACCTCACCAAGGACGCCGGCCGCGATCACATCCGCCGCGCCCTCGAAGCTGCCGCCTCAGGGCAAGCGGTCCTAGACCCGGAAGTCCAGGCCCGACTCGTAGAGGTCGCGACCTTGCCCGCAACGGGGGCCGGAAGCGGTCCCCTGCCCGACGGGCTGACCGAGCGAGAAGCGGAGGTGCTCCGACTGATCGCCGCTGGGCGCTCGAATGCCGAGATCGGGAGGGAGCTCTTCGTGAGTGAGGCCACCGTCAAGACCCATGTGAATCGAATCTTCGCGAAGACTGGCAGCCGAGACCGCGCCAAGGCGATCGCCTACGCACATCGTCGAGGTCTTGTCGGGTGACGCCAGGGCAGGGTCGGATCATCACCCAGGTGCCCAGATCGGGGCCGTTCCCTGACTAGCAACAGTCGCGACCACTTGGTTCCTTATGACGACTCTTGGGGTCCGGACAACCAGTTATCGGCTATCAGATCGTGACGGACAGACGGCATTCAACGGCAGCGGTCGACTTCCTGCGTTCCGGGCGAGGTGTCCCACGGTGCAATAGAGACGTGGGGCATGCTTCCGTTATGCTGCTTGACGCACCCCGGCCCGGCGCACGGTCGCTTCGCCAGCGTCCCGCTGGCTGACGGGTATGACACGCAGAGGACCATTGTCGGCCATGTATAGGTCTTTGTGCCTATTGCGTCACAGGACCTATTCCTCTGGTGCTGGAGACCGCAGATCCATACGGTGGGAATGTTCCGTGAGATGACCCCCCAAACACTGACGCCTCGCGACACTTCGCCGAAAGGACATCGAATGTTCACCGCCCATATCCATGCGGAATTGATCGCTGCATTTTTCGGTGATGACGAACCCTGTTACGGCGAGTGCCAGTGTGCTCCGTGCCGAGCCTCGTTCCCGAATCCGTCCGCCCAAGATTGACACTTCGGACTGCGTTGGATTTGTAGGTACTGAATCGCCTGCAGAACCGACGTACTGAGCTACCTCTGGTGAATGTGGCCGGGCGCTTAATCGCTTATCAGTAGTGGACTAATGGATCGGATTCCGAGGTGGCAACACCGGCCCGGGCTCGTCCGGCTGGAACGCTTCGGTCCGATCGTGCTACGCAGGTCTCATGAGCAAGGTGGAAGTTACGGCCGAGCGCGCCATCGATGCGCCGGCCGAGACCGTTTACGGGTACCTAGCGAACCTGCAGGAGCACCGGCGATTCTTGCCTGCAGCCTTCTCCAACTTCGAGGTTGAGGCAGGAGGGGTCGGTGCCGGATCGGTCGTGCGGTTCAAAGTGAGCGCCGGCGGGCGTGAACGCTCGTACCGTATGACCGTGGCCGAACCTGAGCCGGGTCGGGTCATCACCGAATCGGACAGCAACTCCAGCCTCGTCACCACGTTCACGGTGACCCCGCAGGGCCCCACCGCCCGCGTGCGTATCTTCACCAGCTGGGATGGGGCAGGGGGAATCGGGGGTTTCTTCGAACGCCTCTTCGCTCCCCGGACCATGCAGAAGATCTACCTCGATGAGCTCGCACGCCTGAATGCGTACGCTCTTCATCGGGCCACACCTGGCTCCGCCGGCTGAACCTCAATCTTCGGCGGGGCCGCCCGGCTGAACCGGTCTGTCGGGGGTCCCCCAGGGAAGTGGGATGTCGTTACGTGCGGCTCGATCGTTGCGTGCGGGCGTGGAGCGCGCGTCAATGAGACGCCAGCGGCCCGGCGGCGTTTTCTGGACTCTCCGGGCCAGGTGGTGGCCGAAGGCCCGGATAACGAAGTGGCGTACCGGGCCGATCATCAGCAAGAGTCCGACGGCATCCCCGATGAACCCCGGCACGCAGATCATGACGCCACCGATGAGGACCACCAGGCCATCGAGTAGTTCCCGGGTCGGCATCTCCCCCAACGCCAGACGTTCCCTGGTGTGAGCCAGCACGCCCGATCCGACACGGCGAACCACGAACGGCCCGAGCGCGCTCACGAGGATCAGGATCAGCAACGCCCACAGGAATCCCACGTGTTCGACCACGAAGACGAAGGCGGCGATCTCTGCGGCGACAATGAGCAGCACGCTGATGAAAAACACAATGCAGGGTAGCCCCCTCGACTGGGTCCGCCGAGAGCGCGCCTTCAATCCGAAAGCGGATTCGCCGAGCGCGCTCCATCACCTTGAATGCCCCGTAGGCCTATTTCTTGACCGCGTCTTTGACCTTTTCTCCAGCTTGCTTCAAGTTGCCCGAAACCTTTCCGCCCTTGCCTTTGGCCTCCAGAGAGCGGTTATGTGTCGCCTTGCCAGTCGCCTCCTTGATTTTGCCTTTGGCTACTTGTGCCTTGTCCTTCGCTTTGTCAATTGCGCCCATGTCATCCTCCGATTGTTTCTAGAACCTCACTTACCCAAAGGCACCGTGAGCAAAACAGGCCTCCCCCGCTCTGTGCCGGCGCCCGCAGTGATTGATCGCCGAGCCGTGGGGTAAGGAGCGGCGGGTAAAAAATGAGCGGCGGGGTAGATGAAGGACGCGCCTCATCGCCCAGAGCGCAACACGTCACAGTCGTCGATGCGCTCCGCGCCGGCCACCATGGCCTGGACTAAGGTCAACACCTTACGCCCAGGTGTCGCGAGACCCGGTACGGCCCCGAGGTCGATCAGCTCGTTGGCCAGCGTGTAGATACCGAGCTGGTCTGCACAAGATTGCCACCAGCGCCAGCCGTGCCCCGGCGACCACTGGGTCAGGCGTCATCCAGAACAACGTCAACGTCTGTATCGACAGCAAGCAAATCGCCCTGGCGGTAACGAAGCGGCCCAAGCACACGGCGGCGTCGGAACTAAAGTCTCGTCGCGACGAATGCAGGCCGGGAGCCGCCTCGCTTGCCAATCCGTATTTGGTCGGGCTACTCCCAATCAAGCATTTCACTCTCACGGTCCATCGTCGCCACGAAGATTTGGTTTCGAGCTGGGATTTTGCATCACGGCGAACATCCCGAGCATGGGAAGCCGAAGTGAAGTAGAACAGGAAAATGCACCTCCTCGCCACCATCGTCACCCCAAGCGCCAACACCGAGCAGCTAATGGCGCTCATCGCACTGATTGTGTTCATCGTGGCCGCTGTAGCTGCCGCGATGACACGGACCTTCTATGCCGTGCTGATTTCGGCGGGTCTGGCCCTCCTGGCTGCCGCCATCCTGTGGAGTTAGCGACTCCCGCCTGAGAGTCATGGCGCGATCGTGCGCTGGCCACAACGCGACGAGGGAGGGGCGAAGCCCTCCCAGTTGCCGGTGTTCGCCTAGTTGGCGGGTGTGTGTCAGTTGTCGCCGTCCTCGTCCAGGACGTGCAGTGGAGTGCGAGTCCATACGCGCCGCTTCAATTCTTCGGCCAGCATTTCTAGCCGCTCGACGCGAGCTTCCGGCTATTTCATCCGGAAAGCCAGCCCAATCTGACTGATGCTGGGATACCGTGGGGTGGCCGATCTTTGGTGCATACCGCGTTGGGTGTTATATCGTACATGACGATGCGTCTTGATGATTGGTTTATTCTCGCGCACGAACGTAACAATTCTAAGACGAAGATTGATGCCAGCCGATCCTTCGATATCGCATGGACCGAGGGGAACAGTGTTGAGTTCCTCGTTCATGGCGCGACGTATTTTGCTCGCCTTGCTTCAGTCATTTCTGCTCTCGGATCCGAGGACGAGGTGCGATTTACAGACTGGAGGGGGGATGGAGATGAGCGAATGGCTGATGATCAGCCGAGCATTGCCAGCCTCATGGCAGACCTGTGCAAAAGGGGCGCTGATGTTCGGGGCCTACTGTGGCGGTCGCACAGCGATCGGATTGCCTTCAGCAAAAAGGAGAATCGTAAGCTGGCTCTCGAGTTGACCAGCGCTGGGGGCGAGGTGCTGCTCGATGAGCGAGTTCGGCGAGGAGGCTCGCATCACCAAAAGCTCGTGGTCGTTCGCCGGACGGCTTCACCCGAAGATGATGTCGCGTTCGTTGGGGGCTTAGATCTAAGCCATGGCCGCCGAGATAGCATCCGTCATCGAGGTGATCCGCAGTCCATCAAACTCGACGCGCGATATGGGCTTCATCCTCCCTGGCACGACATCCAACTGGAGGTAAAGGGGCCGGCAGTGACTGATCTTGATTTCACCTTCCGAGAACGATGGGAAGACCCTACGCCCCTCAATCACTCCGGACTGTCTAGAGCGTGGTTGTCGCGAACCGCCTCTCGAGATCGAGTGGCGGAGCCGCTCCCCTCGGTGTTACCCGACCCCCCGATTCTCGGTAGCAACGCGGTTCAGGTGCTTCGGACCTACCCGCGACGGCGTCCACCATATCCCTTCGCTCCCGACGGCGAGCGTAGCATCGCGCGCGGATTTGCCAAGGCAATCGTCCGAGCTCGAACGCTGATCTATATCGAGGATCAGTACCTATGGTCATTCGAGATAGCAGAACTTCTCGCAACGGCCCTCCACCAGCACCGTTCGTTGCAACTCATTTGCGTCGTGCCTCGCTATCCAGACAAAGATGGGCGCCTATCCGGACCGGCCGCTCGACTCGCCCAAGGCCGAGTCATTGCCGCCCTCCAAGCCGCCGGCGGGGACAGAGTGGGAATCTACGACCTGGAAAATGATGAGGGAACACCCATCTATGTTCACGCGAAGGTCTGCATCATTGATGATGTGTGGGCAGCTGTTGGCTCGGACAATCTTAATCGTCGTTCGTGGACACACGACTCGGAAGTGTCCTGCGCCGTAATCGATAGCGAACTCGACCACCGTGCGCCGCTCGATCCGAGTGGACTTGGAGACGGCAGCCGTCGGTTCGCCCGCAATTTGCGCTTGTCTCTCTGGGCTGAGCATCTGGGTTGCTCGCCAGATGATCCGGCTTTGTTGAATATCGAAGACTCGGCAGATCTCTGGCGGCAAAGCGCAGTAGACAGAGTACATCGGAAGTTCCATCAGCAAGCCGGGTCGTTGTCACCAAGCCGAGCACGTCCTCACGAGGTCGAGTCTGTTGCCGCCGAGAGCCATGGGTGGGCACAGCTGGCGTACCGTTTGATATTGGATCCGGACGGCCGCCCCCGATATCTACGCCGGAGACATTCCTTTTGACCCGACATTGAGGAGTTGCAGTCCGCTAAGGAGACAGCCTGGGACTGTGACGGAATGCAGCGTCACCAACAGGAAGGCGCAGAGTTTGATGCCATTGGCATCCGGCAACAGCGTCACCATGTTTAGCGAGGGAAGCTTGGTCATGGACCTCGGTGCGCTCAGAGAACTGGGTCGGGGCCATTGGTGTTGAGGGGCCGTGCGCGACCAGCGTTGGCGCTGACGTACTCGGTCAAACTGGAACGGTGAGATCCGGTCGGCACCTTCTTGCGTTCCTTCAGCTGGGGACACGCCCGCCAACTCGACAAGGTGGCGGGCGAATTGTTGGGGCGGGCCTGGGCCGCCGGAGCCGGGCCGGGCGAGGCGCCGGTCACGATCGAGTACGACAATTTCTGAGACCTACGGGCTCGCCAAGCAAGGCGGCGTGTTCGGCTACACCAAGGTGCGGGGCTATCACCCGCTGGTGGCCGCGGTCTCGGGCACCGGCGATGTGGTGCACTCACGCCTGCGCGGCGGCAACGCCAACTCGAGCCGGGGAGCGGCCAGCTTTCTCACCGAAAGCTTCAATCGGGTGCGCGCCGCGGGTGCGACGGGCCCGCTCACGGTGCGGGCCGACTCGGGCTTCTACAACCACAAGGTCGTCGACGCCTGTCGGGCCGCCGACGTGCGCTCGTGCCTGAACAGGTAACGGCCTCTTCCCGTCGAGCCATAGAGCCGGGAGAGTTTCACGTCGTAAAATGGCGCTTCACGTCGAGGCTGGTCGGTGGATCCGGGCTAAGGCAAAGCAGCGACTCTGGTTCCTACTCGACGCACCCGAATAATTCGGGGCCGATTCGCGAATCGAATGATGAGCGGCGCCGGATCCGCCCCTTCCTTTCGTTCGGCAACCGATATGCGACGCAACTGTCACCCTGCCGATGATTGTTTAGAAGATCTCACGGGAAGGAACGCATTGAGACCAACCGGTTGAGCGCCAAGAGGAGACCGTCATGTTCCAACGACACCGCAACAACGTCGTCGGCTCGGAGTTCAGGTCTCAGCGGGTGAGGAGAATAGTGCGGCTTCTCCAGAACGACGAGGAACTCCAAGCAGCCGTCGAGCGGGCAAGGGCGTTCGAGCGCAGAGGAGTCGATCGGGGTCAGCAACGGGTCGTGAACTACGACCGTTATGTGCGTGAGGGCCGGGCGAACTTGCCAACGTGGTCCAGATGGATTCATCCCGGTCGACTGAACTCCTTGCCGAACTTGGCATCCATGAGGCCCGGCCACGCAGTCAAGGTCAAGTATCAGGTCCTGAGCTTTAGGTCTCCTCTCCTCTTCGCGATGATGGCTGTATCGAAGGTATCTCGAAGGACATCTACCTAATGGATGGCCCGAAATCTGCGCTGAGTGCGTGCGGTTGGTTGTCATCGTCCCTCAGACGCGACGAAACGCCCCGAAGGGCGCCCGTCGTTTCGGGAACGCGAGGTTCCCATTGACTCCTTATTACCACCGGTAGAAGTGGTGTCTCCCCGCAGACTCTCCACGTCCGATCGCCATTCCGGCGAGCCAAAGAATCAGCAACACCGCGGCAACTACCCATAGAAAGTGAGCCGTAAATCCAATTCCGAAAAAGATCAATACAACCAAAAGAGCCAGCACAAGTAGCATTCCGTTTCCCTTTCTTAGACGTAGGTATCGTCGCGGCGAATAACATTGCCTCGCCCATCATCGACCACCGTGCGGTGCCTGCCTATTCCCATGCTCATCATGGCGATGAGCGATATCACGGCCCCCACTGCACCGACGATCATCAAGATGACGCCGACCGTGTGTACGTTGAAGCCGTGTTGATAGGTGCTCACCGTTATGGCAAAGCGCAATACGGCCCCCACTGCGAAAACCACGATGCTTGTGGCTAATCCACTACCAGCCATTTGTTCTCCCTTCATTGGGACGTAATATCAAATACCCAACTAGAAAGTCGAGTAAACCTTTGTACGCAGTCTGCTTCAGAAGAAGCGCTCGAACACTACAATGCAGTTAGCGATGAAAAGGGGCGACCGATGCCAGAGTTCGGCGACAATGCAGGTGAGTTTGTTCGCAACCTTATTCACTCACTTCAAGAAGAGGCTGAGCGGTTGCCACCTTTACTCGACCTGGTGAAGAGGGTCAAAGAATTCGACCCATCACCCGAACGGATAACTGAATTCGCGGGGAAATGCGCTGAAGCGGTAACAACTGTCGGCAAAGTCTTGGCCGACGTTGTGCAAGGAGCTCGGGAAAGCAGTAAGAGCAACGACCGGATGCCAGAGCATTTCGACATACCCGATGATTTGAGCGACCTCGGATAAGGCGACGGGGGGACGGTGGCCAGGTTGGGCGGCAGCGCGGGTGGCACCGGAATTGGTCATGCGAAGTGAGTAGGCGGTGAGAATCGACCTGCAACCTGCGGACCATTGCCTTCGTTGGCACCATGAGTGTCGCTCCGGTATGCCGATGATTCCCACAAGCCGAACGACAAGTGACACTCGGAGACCGCACCACTGATCGTCTCGGACTGATCGAACGCCGCCTTTGACCTGTGCGCTCCGACTACATTCGTGAAATGAGCCGGGGGCTCGTGCCGTGGCCCGACAGGGAAACAAGTGCCTTCTTACGGGAAATTTGGGAAGAGGTTGCCCCATAAACTTGCGATTAAACCCTGATCTTCCGTTCAGGCCGTCTCCGTTTGTCCCTCCTGGGGATCGGATAGCGCGTTCTTGGCGGTCTTGTGGTGCCTTTCGGCCGTCCTGGGCCCGGCATCGTGGATTTTGGCGCATGCGCCGGAGTGCCGATCGTCACGCGCAGTCGACGAAACCCTCTTCGAACACGCGCCGGAGTGAGCAACGACGGATCGAGGCGCCTCTCCCATGGGAGGCGCAAGTCATCGACCAGACCGCGCGCGAGGCGAAGTTGGGTGTAGGCCGCCGCGACGAGCCACGTCCATCGATCCGCCTGCTCGGGCATGCGCAGCGCTGGGGTGGTCCATCCGAGCGTCGACTTCAAGAAGCTGGCGACCTTGACGCACCGCTTGCACCAGCCGCACGTGTCGCTGACGGTCGCCGAGTTCTTTCCCGTTCGTGATGCCCTCGACGCCCTCGGGGCCATTCCACCTCAACCAATCAGATTTCTGATCGAAGCTGTGGGAGTCTTCCCGCAGGGTGCTCTTTTCCTGGCGTGTGTCGCCAGCCGCGACTTGCTCGACGAACAGCGGCGCGTTCACAACGCCGTCGAGTCCTTGGCGGTCGGACGCTAGCCCCACTTCAAGCCTGGGACCTGGACTCCCCGCATCACTATCGGGTCGTCCTACACGGCGGAGATGTTGACGGAAGCACTGCCGATAGTCCTCGGGCATCTCCCGGTCGAAGGGCCCTTGAGCGCGGCGGCGTTGAAGACGGCACGACCGGGGAGAACTGGCCGGCCTCGAATGGCCGTCTTCCCAACACGCCGTAGTCTTTCGCCGTTCCGTCCACGATCGTTGACCAGGCACACAGCAACAAGAGCTTCGGAAGACAGCCGCAACCTGGGCGATGATGGTTCAATGACAGGATCCGACCCAATCCCGCCTCCGAGATTGGCGACGATGTCAGATCTGCCATCGATCCGCGCACTAATCGCTGCTGCCTATGAGAAATGTCTTGATCGGATGGACCTCCCTCCAGCTCCGTTGAGTCGTGACTACACCGCCGCCGTCGAAACGGGGACCGTCTGGGTGGCCGGAGAGCCCGTCGTCGCTCTCATCTCGCTCATCCATGCTGGCGACAGCCTGCTCATCGAGAACGTTGCCGCTGATCCTTCGGAACAAGGCACTGGGATTGGTCGCCACTTGATGGACTTTGCCGAGCGAGAAGCCACCCGAACCCAACTCCGGCGCCTCATCCTTTACACCAACGAGGCCATGGTGGAAAACCTCGCCATCTACGCCCACATGGGCTACGTCGAAGTAGTTCGACGGACCGAGGACGGATACAGAAGGGTGTTTATGGAAAAGGTCCTCTTGGACCATCACTGATCTTCCACAATGATTGACCTTCCGTCCCGTAAGGCGAACGGCCAGCGGACGGGTCGGCGGCCTAACTTGACGGAGGCTCTCGGTGCCCGCAGGGGATCGGCTTGCGCGGGACATGTAGGAAGCGCATTGGTTCGTCACGGCGGTCACCGATGATGGCTCAGGGAAACAGCAGGTCCTCGGGATATCCGGTTCTTTCCAGGCTGCCTTCAACGAGCCGAGGGGGCTTGGTACCGTAATCGCCCATGGCGAACAGTCGTCGTCCCGACGATGGGTCCCGCCGCTCCTCCCGTTACCGTAGCCGTGACCGCGTGGCTAATGAGGAGGGGCTCGCAACCCTTGGTCAACAGTCAGCCGGTGGCAGAGGTGATGTTGAGCACGAAAGCGGTTAGTTGGCCGCGCCCGCGCGTACCGAGTTTCGCGTAGATGTTGTCGAGGTGCTTCTTCACGGTTGACGGCGATACGTGGAGGAGTTGGGCAATCGCTGCGTTCGATTTTCCGGTCGTGACCAAGCGAACGATTTCCGCTTCTCGGACACTAAGACCGAGTGACTCGTAGCTTTGCCGAGAAGCCTCTCGGCGCTCCGGGCTTAGCATGAGTGCCCCTGGGTGCAGGCTATTCCCTGGCAAGTAGCGCAGCGCCATTTGACTCTCGCCGAGTTTGGCACTCAGCGGGCGTCCCAATCTCAGGTCTGCTGGGGCTTGGGACCAGGCATCCTGGGTAGCAACCCAGCGCTCGACTCGGGCGGGGAGGGGGGACGTTGTGGACGGTCTCCCGAAGTAGCGGTACAACTTCACCAGCGCTCCCGGAGTGATCTCCTCGGGCGGATTCGACAGGATAATGACCCCGGTACCACCACTTACCATCGCGTCCTTCGTCGCGTTGATGATGGATTTCAGATGCTCCTGATCGCGCGCGTTGCGCCATGCCTGCGCCAGGTAGGGGCGGACCAGATTCAGTACTATCCGATCCCTTTCGCTGAAGTCCGTATCTGCCCGGCTGACGACGAGGCCGAGGAGGGTCGGCCGCGGTGCGGGGAGCGTGATGGACATCTGGAATTCGATCCCCATCGGCTGATACAGCAGGTTGTAGAGCTGGCTCTCGTGGAACTGCTCCTGCGACCAGAAGTCACTGATCCTTCGGGCGGAGCCGTCGTCAGTCTCTGTGACGTAGCGAATCAAGGGATGTTCAGCGGTGAGCTGGGCGAGCAGTTCGGTGGCGCCATCGACGACGGGGAACGAACTTGGTTCCATCCAGAATGCAACGCGGTCTGTCGAGGTATCGATCTCGTTGATCGTCGCCACCGTGCACGGCACGAGCTTGACGACGCCCTTGAGTGTCGACTGTAGGAACTCATCGGGGCTGGCGGCCAGTCCGACGGTTCGGACTGTATCCAGCACATCCGAAAGGTCGTCTGTCCCCAGATGTTCCATCAGGAGACACTCTTACACTTGATGCCGGCTTTGCCGGTCTGTTCGTTGGAATGTCTCGATAAGGCGAGGGGGCTCTGTTACATTGGCAGATCGGCGCGCTGGCCTAAGGCTGGGGGGATGAGATTCCGCAGCCGTCGCGAGCTAGTCGAGGCCAGAGACTTAGCTACCGGTTCCCGCCCGAGGTGATCTTGCTCGCGGTTCGGTGGTATCTGCGTCTTGCGCTGTCGTACCGGGATCTCGATGAGCTGCGGGCGGAACGCGGTGTCGAGGTCGATCACGTCACGCTGTTCCGATGGGTGCAGCACTTCGGCCCTCTCGCTGTCGAGGCCGCAGGCAGGACTTCCTTCCGGTGTAGGTGACGTCGCGGCCACGGGTACGATGAAAGCGCTCGGCCAACGCCACTGAGAACCTGCCACGAAGATTCCTCCACTACGAACAAGATCGCCCGATCCGCACCACCGCGTCTGGCAGTGCTTGCGTCTTTGAAGGCACTCAGATCGACGGTCGTCGCGTCCTTGCGAGGTCTGGCGGCGCGGGTCAGCCGGGTGTCTCGTATGGGGAACGGCATCCGGTGACTCCGAACGGCAGCACGGCATTACCACCTTGCGACAGCCTTGATCAGCTGCAGGGCTGGACTTTCCGGGCTCCACAGTGTGGGGAACTCCTCGAGTGGCCGAAAACCGTAGGCCAGGTAGAACGCTCTCGTCTTTTCGTATCCTTCGTCGGGGTGCTTGGCGCTCAAGGTCTTCACCTGAAGAAACTCGACGCGAGCACGAGCGAGGCTGCCTTCTACGTGCTTCAGCATCTTGCGACCGATGCCACGACGGTGATGGTCGGGCAAAACGCCCATCACATACACCTCTGAGGCGTAGGGGCTGTGATGGACCAGGGTCAGGACACCGATGTCTTCGCCATCAAGGGAGGCGATGACGGTCGGACACCGATCGGCCACGGCCACGTAATCCTCGACGGATTCTTGAATCCCGAACCAGGTGGGCAGAGTGCCAAGAATCCGTCGACAGATGAAGCCGGATCCGACTGGTTGATCACGGAGTTGAACGCCGACGTCAGTCACGATGTCCGTTGGCCTGGCGGCCCACGTCGAGCAGGCCGATGCGCTCATAATGGCGCAGGGTGTGGGCGCTCACACCTGTCTTCGCCGCCACCTCGGCGATCGTAAAGGTCTGTTCCTGGACGGCCGTTGCGTTCACGACACCACCCTAAGACTTCGAGCGCGCCCTCAGTCAAGGGTCGGTTCCCGCAAGCCGAACGAGGTACGGGTCGTTTTGGTGACCGGTTGAGGTCGCCCTCTGCAATCTCCTGAACTCACACACTGCCGGGGGCGCTCAGTATTCTCAGTCTGCTGCGGCGGACCTCTTGCGTCGACGATGCGACGTCACACCGACGAGCGCGGCTCCTCCGGCCACGAGCACCACGCCGCCGACTATAAGCGGGAGCAGGTTGCCTCCGGTGAAGGCCAGGGGGCCGGCGGCGCCCGGTGCGATGACCGTCGACGTGGGCGGAGTGGCCGGCCCGGTGGTTGGTGTCGAGGTGGGCGGCTGCGGCGCCACCAGGGGCGGGGTGGGACGCCCGGTAGCGGGGCTCAGCACCAGCGACGCGCCCCCCGAGGCCTCGAAGCCCGAGCCGGCGACCACACACTGGGTCGCTGACGGGCAGGCGGCCGCATTCAATGCGCCGGTACCGGCCAGACTCTGGATGGACTGCCCGTTCGAAATGACACCGGTGACCGGACTGAGCGGCACCGCCTGCCCATTGGACGGATCTCCGTCGTCGTTCCCCACGGCCAGGCACTGTGAGACGGAGGGGCAGGTCACCGCACTCAAACTCGCCGCCCGGGACGAAAGGGTCTGATCCCGTTGCCCGCTGGGGACCATGCCGGTTGCCGGATCCAGCGGCACAGCCACCGATGGTTGGTCCGCACCCCAACCGACCGCCAGGCACACGGCTGCCGATGGGCAGCTGACGCCCACCAGTACCCCCTTTGTCGTGACGCTCTGACCACTCTGTCCCGTCGAGGGCGCACCGGTCGCCGGATCGAGCGGCACGGCCGCACCGGCCGACGCACCTGCGTTCTCCCCCACCGCCAGGCACTGGGTGGTGGTGGGGCAGGCCACCCCTTCGAGCCCCACGCCGCCGGTTCCTGGGATCGTCTGGACGCTCTCCCCCATCGCGATCGCACCGGTGGCCGGATCGAGCGACACCGCCACGCCCTGTCCGTCCGGAGCATGGCCTACGCCCAGACACCGGGTGGTCGACGGGCACGCCACCGCTGCCATGAAGATCCCGGGGATGCTCTCCACGCTCTGACCAGCCAGCACGGTCCCGGTCTCCGGATCCAGAGCAACGGCCACCCCTTCCGATGCGTCGGAGTTCTCCCCGACGGCCAGGCACTGCGTGCCGGAAGGGCAACTCACCGCGGAGAGCAGCTCGGTGCCGGGAATGGTCTGCACGGCCTGCCCCCCGGAAACTGCTCCGGAGGCTGCCGTGAGCGGAGCGGCGGCACCCACGGCGCCGGACGAGGCGGTGGTGAAGATGACGCCGACCCCGACGCATTGGGAGTTCGAGGGGCAGGCCACCCCGTTGAACGCTCCGATCCCTGAGACACCCTGCACGGCCGCCCCGGCCACCGGCGGCACGGCCAGCAGGCCGGTGACCGCCACGACCAGCAACGGGATCACTGACCGAGCGCCGCGGGCATGACGCCGCTGACGCAGACGGGCTCTGAATCTCACACCGTAACCCCCACACATGCCAACGCTGACGGTCGTTGAACGGAGCGTACCCGACGGCATGGCGACAACATCCGTATCGCATTGA
>Ga0307373_10003106_pt1 | contig 29301 bp, 26 predicted proteins | sample OX2MG_FD_202534 | JGI IMG/M metagenome (GOLD analysis project Ga0307373, IMG submission 202534) | Soil microbial communities from Risofladan, Vaasa, Finland - OX-2 | ecosystem: Environmental > Terrestrial > Soil > Coastal area > Acid sulfate soil | place: Finland: Risofladan, Vaasa | collected... | reverse complement strand
CTACGCCTTGTCCTTGGCTCTGATCAGTGAGTGGGGTGGGTCACGGGGGGGCCGGTGGGGTGGCTGCTGCTGCTGCCCACAGGCAGGTTGCTGGGAGGCCCGACGGGAACGTCCGAGGGCTTGCCGTGCGGCAGCGAGCTCGGCTTTCCGGTCGGGTGGTCGAGGCGGGCCGAGCTGGCCGAGTTATCACGAGCGCTGCTGGCGGCGTTGTCGCGGGCCGAGCTGGCCGAGTGCAACGCACGCTCCTCTGCGCCCTTCTGCTTAGCGAAGGCGCTCACGCACTGGCCCACGTTCTGCCGTGGGTTGGAGGCGCTGGGCGTGCCGTACTGGGCCTTGCAGGCGGTCACGGTCTGGACCACCGCCTGCCCCCAGTTGACCGGGTTGGGGCTGCCCGTGGCGGCGGTCGCGGCGGCACCGCCGCCAACGGCCAGGGCGGCCACGGCCAGGCCGGCTGCGGCCTTGGTCGTCACCGCGGCCCCCAGGGATGAGAAGACTGACATTGACTTACCTCCAATCGCGAGTGCGTGATAGGCGGACTGGGAAACGCTGGGGCTCGGCCCCTTGACCCCCCCGACGTGCCGCTTCAGCTCCTGCTGGAGCAGCTGGTCGAGGTCGTTTCCGCCTTCACTTCCGTTATTCATGCGATTGGAGGGACGCCCACCTCAGCCGAAGTATCCGTTTTGAACCAAACAATTTTTCCCCGAGCTCAAATCCAGGGCGTCGATGCGTACCTCCGACCCTCACGCACGGCGGCGTCAACCGAGGCGCTGGCGCGCGGTGGCATCGAAGGGATAGATCAAAAGTGCCCGCCGGTAGTCGGCGCGAGCCGCAGTGAGGCTGGATTCCATCTCCCCCAGCCGGACCCAGACGCTGGGGTCGGGGTCGCCCAGCGTGGCCGCGAGTCGGAGCTGGCGATAGGTTCCGATGGCGGCGTGGTACTCGGACTGAAGGGGATCGAGGCGGGCCGCGGTGCGAGGGTCGCCGCGGTAGTAGTAGAGGTCGGCGAGCTGGGCGCTGAGCGCGAACGCCACCATCGCCAGGCCCAGGGGGAGCAGCGCCAGGGCGGGGGCCAGGCGAGCGCGGGCGGGTCCCCAGCCGGGCTCGTACGCCAGCCCGCCCAGGAGCCAGAAGATGGCCGTCACCGGGGCCCAGTCGAAGTTGAGCAGCCCCCAGGCGGTGTAGGCGCCGAGGGCTGCGGCCAGGCCCGCATTGGCCAGGCCGCGTTCGGCCCAGAGCCGGCGCCAGATCTGGATCCAGAACCAGGCGCAGGCCAAAAGCCCGAGCAGACCCTGGCTGGCGGCCAGATCCAAGGGCACCGAATGGGCGCGATCGAAGTTGCTGCCCGGCTGCCAGTCGGCGCTCTGCCAGCGCCCGTAGATGAGGCCGAACCCCTCCTCGCCCCAGCCCGTGATGGGTCGGGCCGCGATCACGTGCACGGCGTCGCGCCAGACCCCCACGCGGGCTGTCCCCGGGTCCTGGTTCAGGTTGCGCAGGGGGGAGACGAGAAGGATTAAGAGCAGCGCCACCAGGGCCAGTGCGCCCCCGGCCAGCGCCCAGCGCAGCCGGCGCTGGGGGACCAGGAACAAGACCAGCAGGGCCAGACCGCCCGCGGCCCCGAGCCAGGCGCTGCGCGACTCGGATACCAGCAGGCCGAGTCCGATCAACAAGACCAGGGGCAGGGAGCGCCATGAGCGCAGGCCCCGGAGCACGGCCAGGGGCAGCGCCATGGCGAGCATCACGCCGAGCAGGTTGTGCTGGCCGAGGTTGCCGTCGGGCACGGGCAGAGAGTGGGTCACGGCCTCGAACAGCGCCTCGAGCGAGATGATGGCGGCGCCGAGGAGAAAGCCGCTGACCACGCTCTCCACCCCGCTCGCGGCCCCCCTCTGGGCGCGGGCACCGGCGTCGGTGGCGGGGCTGGGGGCAGAGCCCGCCGGCGCGCGCACCAGCCAGGAGGCGCCGAAGAACAGAGCCAGGTAGGCGATCCGCATCAGGACCGACTCGTAGCGGCCGTAGGCTCCGACCAAGCCCAGGGCGGGGGCGGGGGAGAGGACCCAGGCCAGCAGTGCCGCCAGGAGTACGGCCAGGGCGGGAAGTTTGAGCGCCCCCGGACGCCCGCCGCGGGCCAGGCCGATCCCAAAGAGCACGGGGGCGGCGATCAAAACCAGGGTCGCGCGAGGCAGGATGTAGGCGTCAACCGACATCGGGATGAAGAGCACCGGAAGAAGGGCGGCGAAGCCGGCCACGAGCCACTTCACGCCCGGGCCGCCTGATCTCACCTGAGGTCTCCTTGGGAATGAAATCCCTGCGCTAGGTCGGGGGTTATATTAGGCAAGGGACCCTCGCGCCGAGGTTCCAACCCAAATCGAGGAGGTGCCCGCCACACCAAGCACCTGGCGCAGGAGGTTTCCACTTGTATCCGTTTGAGAGGTTCACCGAGCGGGCGAAAAAGGTGCTGACCCTGGCTCAGGAGGAGGCCGAGCGCTCCCACCACAGCTACATCGGCACCGAGCACCTGCTCCTGGGCCTGCTGCGTGAGGGAGAGGGCCTGGCGGCCAAGGTCCTGAACAACCTGGGTGTGGAGATCGGCAAGGTCCGGCAGACCATCGATTCGGTGCTGGGCCGCAACGAGCGCATCATCATCCAGCAGATCATCCCCACCTCCAGGGTCAAGAAGGTGATCGAGATCTCCTTCGAGGAGGCCCGGCGCATGGGCCACAACTACGTCGGCACCGAGCACCTCCTGCTGGGACTTTTGATCGAGGGCGAGGGCATCGCCGCGCACGTGCTCGACGACTTGGGCGCCAACCTGGAGAAGGTGCGCTCGGAGATCGAGCGCATGCTCCACGACTCCAGCGCGGAGGAGTCGGAGCCCACCCCCAAGAAGCCGTCCAAGACCCCGCTCCTGGACCAGTTCGGGCGCGATCTGACCGAGATGGCGCGGCGCGACCAGCTCGACCCCGTGATCGGGCGCGAGATGGAGATCGAACGCGTGATCCAGATCCTCAGCCGGCGAACCAAGAACAACCCGGCATTGATCGGCGAACCCGGCGTGGGCAAGACCGCCATCGCCGAGGGATTAGCGCAGCAGATCGTGCTCGGGAACGTGCCCGAGTCGCTCCAGAACAAGCGCGTCCTGACCCTGGACATGGGCGCGCTGGTGGCGGGAACCAAGTACCGCGGCGAGTTCGAGGAGCGCTTGAAGAAGATCCTGGACGAGATCCGCTCCAGCCGCGAGGTGGTGCTCTTCATCGACGAGCTCCACACCCTGGTCGGGGCGGGTGCCGCCGAGGGTGCCATCGACGCCGCCAACATCCTGAAGCCGGCCCTGGCCCGGGGCGAGATCCAGTGCATCGGGGCGACCACCCTGAATGAGTTCAGAAAGTACATCGAGAAGGACGCCGCCCTGGAGCGCCGCTTCCAGCCCGTCTTCGTCGATCAGCCCAGCCTGCTGGAGACGATCGACATCCTGAACGGGATCAAGTCGCTCTACGACAAGCACCACCGGGTGCGCATCACCGATCCCGCGGTGCGTGCGGCCGCCGTCTTGTCCGACCGCTACGTGGCCGACCGCGCCCTGCCCGACAAGGCCATCGACCTCATCGACGAGGCGTCGGCCCGGGTGCGCATGAAGCTGACCACGACGCCCGAGGACCTAAAGGACCTTCAGAAGCAGATCAAGCAGCTTCAGGTCGAGAAGGAGGACGCCATCTCGGGCCAGGACTACGAGGGTGCGGCCTCGGTCCGCGATCGGGAGAAGAAGCTCAAGGACACCTACGCCGAGCGCGAGGCGAAATGGCGCGAGCAGTTGGGTGAGACGGTGCCCGACGTGGGCGAGGAGGACATCGCCCACATCGTGGCCGCCTGGACCGGGGTTCCGGTCTCGCGCCTGGTGGAGGAGGAGACGAGCCGCCTGCTGCGCATGGAAGAGGAGCTACACCGGCGCGTGGTGGGTCAGGACGAGGCCATCCGGATCGTCAGCCAGGCCGTGCGCCGGGCCCGAGCCGGACTCAAGGATCCGCGCCGCCCGATCGGCTCATTCATATTTCTCGGCCCCACCGGCGTCGGCAAGACCGAGCTCGCCCGCGCCCTGGCCGAGTTCATGTTCGACTCCGATGAGGCGCTGATCCGGCTCGACATGTCGGAGTTCATGGAGCGCCACACCACCGCCCGCCTGGTCGGTTCCCCGCCCGGATACGTGGGCTACGACGAGGGGGGACAGCTGACCGAGTCGGTGCGCCGCCGTCCCTACTCGGTCATCCTTCTGGACGAGATCGAAAAGGCGCACCCCGAGGTCTTCAACATGCTCTTGCAGATCCTGGAGGACGGGCGCTTGAGCGACGCCAAGGGCAAGGTGGTGAGCTTTGCCAACACCGTCATCGTGATGACCTCAAACCTCGGCATGCGGGACGTGAACCAGGCCCAGACCAGCCTTGGGTTCCAGGCCGCGCTGGCCCCCGAGGAGAGCGAGGCGGATCGCCGACACAAGGTCATGAAGGACCGGATCGAGCAGGAGCTAAAGCAGATGTTCCGGCCCGAGTTCTTGAACCGGGTCGACGCGGTGGTGACCTTCAAGCCCCTGACCCCGAGCGAGGTGCGCCAGATCGTCGACCTGCTCTTGGTTCAGCTGGAGACGCGGCTGGTGGAGCAGAACGTGCGCGTCAGCGTCACCACCGGGGTGCGAGACCTGCTCGCCAAGGAGGGATTTGATCGCCAGTTCGGTGCCCGCCCGCTGCGCCGTGTGATCACCAGCCGGATCGAGGACCAGCTCTCCGAGGAACTGCTGCGGGGCCGCTTCAGCCGCGGCGACTCGATTGAGATCGACCTCGACGGCGAGGGTGGGCTCACCTTCAACGTGGTGGCGCGGGGTGGGGACACCCCGGCCGCGACCCCCGCTCTGCCCGAGTCGAGCTGAGCCGGCGCCAGCTCTGGAAGCGCTGTGATTCTGGTCACCGGCGCCTCCGGCTTCGTCGGTAGCCGGCTCGTGGTACGCGCCCTGGCCCGGGGCCACCGGGTGCGTGGGCTCTACCATCACCCCCCGACCGCCCCCCCGCCCGGGGTCCAGGTGGCGGTCGGGGATCTTGATTCGCCCACCGCCCTGGCTCCCGCTCTGCGCGGGGTCCAGGTGGTGTTCCACACCGCCGCCCTCGTGGCCAGCCAGAAGCCGGCCTCACCCGGAGCCTACGACCGGGTGAACCGGATCGGGACCGAGAACCTGGCGGCGGCGGCCCGGATGGCCGGAGTCGAGCGCTTTGTCCTGCTCTCGGGCCTTGGTACCCGGGCGGCGCCCCGCGGCACCTACATGGCCACCCGCCATGGCATGGAGCGCGCGGTACTCGCGCTCGAGATCCCGAGCGTGATCCTGCGTCCCTCGGTCCTGTTCGGCGAGGGGGCCGAGTTCGTGGCCGCCCTGGACCGCGTGATCCGCTCCTCGCCCGTGGTCCCCCTGCTCGGCGGGGGACGCGTGCGCCTGCAACCCCTGCACGTCCAGGACCTGATCACGTGCCTTTTGGCCGCGGGCGAGGACGGGCGCCTGGCGGGGCGCCAGATCGAGCTCGGGGGGGCGGAGCAGCTGAGCTTCAAAGAGCTGATCGAGGCCATCTGCCAGGTCGGGGGGCGGCACCGCTGGCTGGCCCCGGTCCCGTTGGGCCTGGCCCGCCTTCAGGCCGGGCTGATGGAGGCGGTGCTGCCCCGCCCACCGCTCACCGTGGCCGCGCTCGAACTCTTCGGATTCGACAACGTGACCCGCCCGGACAGCGTGCGGCGCGACTTCGGGTTTGACCCGATCGGCTTTCGGGCTCACCTACAAGCCCACGGGCTCAGCTGATCCGGGCGTCCCGAGCGCTCGGGCCCCGGATATGCTGTCGGCCGTGACCCTCGGCATCACTTTCGGTCTGACCCCGCAGCGCTCGCTTCGGCAGTGGGCTGATCTGGCGCCGGAGCTGGAGCAGGCCGGGGTGGAGCGCATCTGGCTCTTGGACTCCCCGCTTGATCTGGCTGAGGTCTGGAGCGCTCTGCTGCTGGCCGCGCAGCGCACCGAGCGCGTCGATCTGGGACCGGGATCGAGCGATCTTAAGGGCCGCCATGCAAGCGTCCTCGCCGCCTCGGCGCTGGCCCTGGACGAGGTCTCGGGCGGGCGCGCGCGCCTCGGCCTGGGGGGCGGCGAGGGCGAGTCGGCGGCGTCGATCGAGGCCGCAATGCGCTACTTAAGGCCCGCCCTGGCCGGCGAGGAGGCAGAGCTTGAGGGCTCCCAGCGGCGCCTTAACCGCGCCCCCTCGGGCGTTCGCATACCGCTCCACCTGGCCGCCCTGGGGCCGCGCCGGTGCCGTCTGGGTGGACGCCTGGCCGATGCCGTGACCCTTTGCGGGCCGCCCCACCCCGAGCTCATCCGGTGCCAGCTGGAGTGGATTACGAGCGGAGCCCGGGAGGCGGGACGGGACCCGCTCGAGGTCTCGGTCGAGCTCTTGGTCCCAGCCCTGGTGGCGGATGGCTCGGGGGCGGCCCTGGGCCCCCTGCGGGACTGGGCGGTATCGCGGGCCAAGACCTTCGGCGCCCGCGCCCAGATGGCAGCGGACGGGCCCGAGGCGCGGCCCCAGGAGCTGCCGGAGGAGCTCTGGGCGGAGCTGGATCGGGCTCGGGACGAGCCCGATCGCGCCCTCGCCTCCCTGGCCCTGGTGGGAACGTCGGCGGAGGTGGAAGCAAGGCTGAGCGCGTTGCGCCGGGCGGGGATCGGGGATTTCATCTTTCCCCTCCTGGGTCGCGACGACTCGGACATGCTGCGGCGCTGGGAATCGATCAGAGATCTGGCCCCGAGTGAGGAGGCGACCCCGGAGCCGGCGGTGGACCCAAGCCTGGCGCTTTAAGGTGGAAGGGTGGCGCCGCCCGGGGGGGAGCCGAGGGCGGCGCCGACGAGAGGTTACGGTTGCCATTAGATTCCCCGAGTGCAAGGGATTTCGACCCCCGGCTGTAAATATTTATCCCACCCCCCTCGCGATGGGCGCGGCCGGGCGCGGGAGGTGAAACTGAAAAAGGCAGGAATGGCCAAGACCTCGATCGTCTATATCTGCAGCGACTGCGGCGGGGAGTCGCTGCGCTGGGCCGGACAGTGTCCCCACTGCCGGGCCTGGAACACGCTCCAGGAGGCGGAGGTGAGGCGCACTGGGGCCCGCGCAGAGCCGGCGCACGCGTCCCAGGCGGTGCCCCTGGCCGGGATCGAGACCGAGAGCCAGCCCCGCATCAAGCTCGCCTGGGAGGAGCTGAACCGGGTCCTGGGGGGCGGCGTGGTACCGGGTAGCGTGGTCCTGATCGGGGGTGAGCCCGGGGTGGGCAAGTCGACCCTCCTCCTCCACTTGGCGGTGCAGGCGTCGGCCGCCGGACGGGTGCTCTACGTCAGCGGCGAGGAGTCGGCCCACCAGGTGGGGCTGCGGGCCCGGCGCCTGGGCGCCGGAGTGGACGGGATCTGGCTTCTGGCCGAGACCGACCTGGACCAGATCATGCAGGCGGCGGAGCGCGATGCCCCCGCGCTTGTCATCGTGGATTCGATTCAGACCGTGTTCGACCCCTCCCTGGAGGCGTCGGCGGGCAGCGTGACCCAGGTCCGCGAGAGCGCGGCGCGACTGCTGCGCTGGGCCAAGCTGAGCCAGGTCCCCGTCTTCCTGGTCGGGCACGTGACCAAGGAGGGCGCCATCGCCGGACCGCGCGTGCTCGAGCACATGGTCGACACCGTGCTCTACATGGAGGGTGATCGGCAGCAGGAGCATCGCATCCTGCGGGCCCAAAAGAATCGCTTCGGATCGACCGACGAGATCGGCATCTTCGCCATGGTGGAGTCGGGCCTGATCGAGGTGCCGGACCCCGGCGGCGCGCTTCTCTCCGAGCTCGGGCCCACGCCGGGAAGCGTGGTCACGGTCGCGCTCGAGGGCTCGCGCCCGCTGCTGGTCGAGATCCAGACCCTGGTCGCACCGACGCCCTTTGGGATTCCCCGGCGCACCGCCACCGGGATCGACACCGGCCGTCTGCAGATGGTCATCGCCGTGCTCGAACGCCGGGCCGGGGTGGCTCTGGGCCAGTCCGACGTCTTCGCCAACGTGGCCGGGGGATTTCGGGTCGTCGAGCCGGCCTGCGATCTCGCCCTGGCCCTGAGCCTGGCCCAAAACCAGAACGGCAGCCGGCTGTCGGCGCGCACCCTGGCTCTGGGTGAGCTCGGGCTCAACGGCGAGGTGCGCCGCGTGGTCCAGATCGAGCGCCGCCTGGCCGAGGCGGCTCGGCGCGGGTTTGAACGCGCGCTGGTCCCGCCCGGGGTGCGCCGGGCGCCACCGGGGATGGAGCTGGTCGAGGTCTCCGAGCTGCGCGGAGCGCTAGAGCTGACCCAGAGCGTTCCCGCGGGGCGGCAGCAATGAGCCGCAAGCGCGGCGACGAATGGCGGTCCGAGGCTCTGGCGCGCCAGATCGGGGCCGCCCTGGGCGTGGTCGGAGGCTTCGCCCTGGGCTACGGCATGGTCCACCTGGGCGCCCTCCACGCGCCCGGGAGCACGGTCGTCATCGCGCTCACCAGTCTTGAGGGCCTGATCTTCTGCTACCTGGGGGCGCCCTACGTCACCGGCGGCTGGCGGCGGGTGAATTTCCGCCTCTCGGCCACCCCGCTGCCCGACCTGCTGGCCGGGGTGGCGGGGATGACGGTGGGGCTCGTTGTGGCCGCGCTGATCGGCTACTTCGTGCGCGACTTCCCCTACGGCGTCGGGCTGAGCGCCATTCTGGCCCTGCTCTTAGGCCTCATGGGGGCCCAGGTCGGGCTCACCCGACGGGTCGAGCTGGGCGCCCTGATGGGCGGGGGGGAGGGGCTGGGATCGGGTCCCCAGGCGGTCCTGATCGACACCTCGGCCATCATCGACGGGCGCGTCCTCGACGTATCCCGGACCGGATTCCTGGATTTAAGCCTGGTGGTTCCGCGCAGCGTCTTGCACGAGCTGCAGCTGGTGGCCGACTCCGCCGACGACTCCCGGCGGGCGCGCGGGCGCCGGGGCCTGGACGTGCTGACCCTGCTCGAAAAAGAACCCGGGGCCCGAATTGAGATCCTGGACGACGACGACCTGGGTGCGCTTGAGACCGACTCCCGCCTGGTGCGACTGGCCCGGCAGCGGAGCTGGGCGATCCTGACCACCGACTTCAACCTAAATCGGGTGGCCCAGCTCGAGGGCGTCAAAGTGTTGAACCTGAACGATCTGGCCAACGCCCTGCGGCCAATCGCCCTGCCGGGCGAGCAGGTTCGCGTCCTGGTGGCCAAGCCGGGCAACCAGAAGGATCAGGGCGTGGCCTACCTGGACGACGGGACCATGGTTGTGATCGAGGGTGGAGTGCGCTTTATGAACCAGACCATCGAGGCCACGGTGACCTCGGTCGTGCAGACCAGCGCCGGGCGCATGGTCTTTGCCAGCCCCGAGCCCGGCGCCCGCCGCGGCCGGCGCCCGCCGGCGGCGTCTTCGAGTTGAGTTCGACCGGCATGATCATCGCCGGCGCCGGTGCCGGCACCCGCCTGGGGTGGGGCCAGAAGGCCTTTTTGACCCTGGCCGGAAAGACCCTCCTGGCCCGGGCCCTAGAACTTGCGCGGGCCCTGCCCGAGGTGGGCGAGGTGGTCGTGGCGGCTCCCCCGGACGCGGTGGCCGAAGCCTCCTTGGAGGCCGCGCGCGTGGCCTCCGATCTCAACGTCAGGGTCGTCGCCGGCGGCGCCAGCCGGCGCCTTTCGGTCGCCGCCGCCCTGGCTGAGCTGGGCGCCTGCGATCTGGTCCTGGTCCACGACGTGGCCCGGCCCCTGGCCACGCCCGAGCTCTGCCGCCGGGTGCTGGAGGCGGCGCGCCAGCACGGCGCCGCCATCCCCGTGCTGCCCGTCCACGACGCCTTAAAGCAGCTCGGCCCCGGCGGCGTGGAGTTGGGTCTTGATCGCAGCCGTCTGGTCCTGGCCCAGACCCCCCAGGGCTTCTCGCGCGACCTGCTGACGCGCGCCCACGAGCTGGCCGCAGCTGGTGGGCGCGAGCCCGACGACGACTCCGAGCTGATACTGCGCAGCGGGCACCAGGTGCACGTGGTGGCGGGGGAGGAGGCCAACCTAAAACTCACCCGGAGCGGTGATTTAGAGCTGCTGGAGGCGCTCTTGAGCCTGCGCGGAGCGCGGTTATGAGCTTTAGGATCGGCCTTGGATACGACGTTCACCCCCTGCTCCAGGGGCGTTCCCTGGTCCTGGGCGGAGTGGCGATCCCGGGCGAGCGGGGTCTGGACGGGCACTCCGACGCCGACAGTCTGACCCACGCCGTGATCGACGCCCTGCTCGGGGCCGCCGCCCTGGGCGACATCGGGCGCCAGTTCCCCGACACCGATCCCGCCCACCTGGGCGTCGACTCCCAGCGCCTCCTCGTAGCCACCGCCGCCACCCTGGCCGCGGCGGGCTGGACACTGGTCAACCTGGACGCGGTCGTCATCGCCCAGCAGCCCCGCCTGGCGCCCCACCTTCCGGCCATGGTTCAGGCCCTGGCCCAGAGCCTGGGCTGCGCCCCCGAGCGAATCTCGATCAAGGCCACGAGCCCGGAGTCGCTGGGGGCTCTGGGGCGCTCGGAGGGGATCGCGGCTCAGGCCGTGGCGCTGATCGAATCCTCCGCTTTCAATTCCCCCCCGGACTCAGACGTAATGCCCGCCTAAGCCCGCCCGGCGTGTCCGCCGCCGTTGCGGCATCGGTTACGCTCGGCTTCAGTGACAGCCCCCGTTCCCCGTCCCCGTCGCCGCGGTACCAAGCCCGACGCCCCCGTGCGATCCGCGGGGGGAGAGCGCCCAAGAGAGCGGGCGGGGGAGCGCTCAAGAGAGCGTGGGGAGGCCGCCCCGCGACCGCTCCGAGCCCCCACCCGCGCCCCGCGCGATGGGCGTTCGGCGCCCCCGCGCGCCTTCTCCCCGCGTCCGGGGCCGGGCGAGGATTGGATCCACGGCCGCAACCCGGTGCTGGAGGCGGCGCGCGCGGGGCGGGCGGAGCGGGTGCTGATGGCCGAGGGATTGGCCTTTGACCCCCGCCTGGACGAGATCATCTCGCTGGTGGGGGCGCTGGAGCGCATCTCGGCCGCGGATCTGGACCGCCTCGCCCCCGGGGTCAATCAGGGGGTGGCGGCCAAGCTCCGGCCACGGCGTATCCACACCCTGGCCGAGATCATCGAGTTCGGCCCCGACTTGATCGTCGCCCTGGATGGGATCGAGGACCCCCAGAACCTGGGCGCGGTGCTGCGCAGCGCCGAGGCGGCGGGGGCGGGCGCGGTGCTGCTCCCCGAGCGCCGGACGGCGCCCCTCTCGGCGGTCGCGGTCAAGGCCAGCGCGGGGGCGAGCGAGCATCTGCGGGTGGCGCGCGTGGCCGGACTCCCCTCCAGCATCGCGACCCTGCGCCGGGCCGGGTACTGGTGCCTGGCGCTGGATCCCAGGGGCGAGATACTGCCCTGGGAGTTCGACCTCCGCCAGCGCCTGGTGGTCGTTATCGGGGGCGAGGGGCAGGGGGTCCACCGCCTGGTGCGGGAGCGCTGCGACGCTCGGGTCCGCCTTCCCATGGCTGGGCGCGTGGCGAGCCTCAACGCCGCCGCCGCCGCCGCCGCCATGCTCTACGAGGTGACGCGCCAGCGCGCGATCGGGGGGGCATGAGACGCACCCGCATCGTCTGCACCATGGGACCGGCGAGCATGCGGCCCGCGGTCCTGCGCCGGCTCATCCGCTCGGGCATGGACGTGGCCCGGTTCAACTTCTCCCACGGCGAGTCCGGCGAGCAGGAGCAGGCGGTGCTGCTCACCCGGCGCCTGGCCGGTGAGGCGGGTCGCCACGTCGCCCTGCTCCAGGACCTGCAGGGACCCAAAATCAGGACCGGCTCCCAGCCCCAGGGACCGATCGAGCTCCGCCGCGGCACCAGGGTTCGCCTCTACTGCGCCACCACCACCGACCCGGCCCGAGGCATCAGCATCGATCAGCCCGAGCTGGTGAGAGTCCTGCGCCCACGCGACCGGGTCCTGATCCAGGACGGGGAGATCCAGCTTCGAGTGCTCGCAGGTGACGGCGAGGAGGCGAGCTGCCAGATCGTGCAGGGTGGGCTCCTGCGCGGCCGCCAGGGCGTGATCGTGCCCGAGCGCGACCTCGATCTGCCCGCCCTGACCGAGCGCGACCTGACCCACCTCGCGCTCGGGGTCGAGCTCGGCTTCGACTACCTGGCCATCTCCTTCGTCAGCTCGGCCGCCGACGTCGAGGGTTGCCGGGCCGAGCTCCGCCGCCGCGGCGCCAGCACCCCCATCGTGGCCAAGCTCGAGCGCGCCCGCGCCCTGCCCCGGCTGGACGAGATCGTAGAGTCGGCTGACGCGGTCATGGTGGCGCGTGGGGATCTGGGCGTCGAGCTCCCCATGGCCGAGGTCCCCGCGGTCCAAAAGAACATCATCGATCGCGCCAACCGGGCTGGGCGCCCGGTGATCACGGCGACCGAGATGCTGGAGTCGATGGTCCATTCCGGGCGCCCGACCAGGGCCGAGGCCTCGGACGTGGCCAACGCCATCTGGGACGGCAGCGACGCCGTCATGCTCTCCCAGGAGACCTCGATCGGAGACCACCCGGTGCTCGTGCTTCAGGCCATGGACCGCATCTGCCGCGCCGCCGAGCGCCACCCCGCCTACCGCCGGGTGCGCCCCTCGCCGCGCGTCCGGGGCACGGTCTCGGGCGCCATCGCGATCTCGGCCGCAGGCGTCGCCGAGGAGATCGGGGCGCGCGCCATCGTCGCCTTCACCGAGTCCGGTGCGACCGCGCTCCGGGTCTCCAAGGCCCGGCCCCGGCCGCCCATCCTGGCCGCCAGTCCCAACGCCCAGACCCTGCGCCGGACCGCGCTCCTGGCCGGGGTGGTGCCGCTCGAGGTGGTGGCCGGGCGCGACACCGACGACATGATCGAGCGCGCGACCGCGGCCGCCCGGCGCTCGGCCCTGGTTCGGCCCGGGGATCTCATCGTCATCGTCGCCGGCACCCCGGTCGGTGAGAGCGGGCGCACCAACCTGGTCCGGGTGGCGCGGGTGGAGCCGGCAAGCGCCGGGCCGGATGCCGTAATTTAGGGGCGGTGACACCCGTGGAACAGAACCTGGACCCCATCCTGGCCGGCGGCGAGCCGATCCGGCGCGCCCTGGTCATCTCCGCCCATCCCGATGACCCCGAGTTCGGGTTCGGCGCCTCGATCGCGCGTCTGACCGCATCCGGGGTCGAGGTGGCCTACGTCATCTGCACCGACGGCTCCCAGGGGGGCGAGGATCCCAGCGTCTCCGATCCCGACCTGACCCGGCGCCGCTACCAGGAGCAGCGCGAGGCCGCCGACGCCCTGGGCGTGGGAGAGATCACCTTTCTGGGCATACCCGACGGCCACGTCTTCGCCGATTTGGACCTGCGCCGGGAGCTGGTGCGAGCCATCCGGCGTCACCGCCCCGAGCTGGTCATGACCCACGCCCCGATGCGCAGCCTGAGCGGCATGTTCGGGGCCGGGCATCCAGACCACCTGGCCGTGGGCGAGGCGACGCTGGCCGCCGTCTACCCCGATTCGCGCAACCCCCGAGCCTTCCGCGAACTGCTGGACGAGGGCCTGGCCGCGCACCGCGTGCGCGAGGTCTGGTTCAGCGGCCTGCCCGACCCCGACCACGTGCTCGACGTGAGCCAGTTCGTGGAGCGCAAGCTGGAGGCGATCAGCCGCCACCGGAGCCAGTTCGAAAAGCCCAACCAGGATCCCGAGCAGCCGCGCAAGACCATCCTCGAGCGGATGGCCAAGCTGGGCTCAGAGCACGGCTACGCCCACGCCGAGGGTTTTCGCCGACTCGAGACCTGAGCGGCGAGCTGAGCCGGTGGGCTCAGCTCAGGCGTCGGGCAGTCCGCCCAGCGTGCCCCAGACCTCGAGCTTGCTCCGCACCCGCTCCAGCACCGCCTCGGTGAATTCGGTCGTGCTCGCCTCCCCGCCCAGATCGGCGGTGCGCGTTCCCGACGACACCGCCTCCAGGGTCGACTCGTAGATCGCCCGCGAGGCGCGCTGGCCCTGGGCGTCGGGCATGTAGCGCAGGATCGAGGCCGTGGCCAGGATCATGGCCATGGGGTTGGCCACGTTCTTGCCCTCGAGCGAGGGGGCGGTCCCGTGCGGGGCCTCGGCCATCGCCACCCGGATCTCGTCCGCGTCGTCGAAGGAGAGCAGCACCGACTCCGCACCCGCGATGCTCCCGAACATCTGCATGACCAGGTCGGAGAGGATGTCTCCGTCGCGATTGAGGGCCGGGATGACGAGCGGGTTGCCCTCGGTCGAGATCAGGAGTGCGAAGCTGGCGTCGATCAGCTGGGGGTCGTAGGAGACGTCGGGATGGCGCTCGGCGGCCGCGTCCATCTCCTCTTTGAACATGCCCTCGTAGACCGGACTGACGGTGAACTTGGGACCCCCGAAGACGGTGGCTCCGACCCGCTTGGCGTGGCGAAAGGCGTATTCGGCCACGCGGCGCGCGGTGCGCCGGCTGATCTTCTCGGTCCGGTAGGCGTGCTCGTCCATCCCCTCACCCTCGCGCCATTCGCGGGCTCCGTAGGCGTCGTCCACGGCCATCCGGATGACCGAGATCGGCGAGTAGACGGCGGCCACCGGTCGCACCCCGGGAATGCGACGCCCGGTGCGCACGATGACCTGGCCTTCGACCTGGCTGCGCACGATCGCGTTGGGGCTGCCGACGTCGTTGGCCGTGCTCGGGGTGATGGTCGCGGCCTTGAGGCCGAAGCCGGTGGCGCGCATGGCGGACGCGGCCTCGAGCACGACCGCGTTGCGGGTCTGGCGGCGATGCTCGAGGCTCAGATCGAAGTGCTGGAGCTCGAGCTCGAGCCCGATCAGAGCCGGATCGAGCAGGCGCATCGCCTGGATCAGGAGTTCCTCGCCCGTTTGGTCCCCGTGGAGCACGACAAGGGTGCGCTGGCTCACCGCCGGAATGTTAAAAGATGGCGGCCCCCGAGCGTTCTCGCCCTGGGCGCGGAGCAGGACGGGCCCGGGTGGCGGCAGGGGAGCCCAGCCCAGAGCAAGTTGGGGCTCGCACCCGAGCTGGGCTCGAGCTTGCTCCGGGGAGGTCCAGGGCGTTCGGAGCGGGGGCTGGGGGGCTGGATCTGAGCGGTCTTGGGACCGGGTGTGGTGTCGGCGTCAGGTTCTGCTAATATTGAGCGCGCCTGGGACGTTCTAGGCTTTCCTTTTCAGCTCCCCCCAGTCAGAGAGACACGCATGGAAACGATAATCACCCTGCAGTGCAACGACTGCAAGCGCCGCAACTACACCACGGTCAAGAACAAGAAGAACGATCCTGACCGGTTGGGGCTGAAGAAGTATTGCCACTGGTGCAGGCGCCACACCGACCATCGGGAGACACGATAAAGAGCATGGCCGTAGCCACCCGGCGTGAGCAGCCCTCGGAGTTGGCGGTGGTCCGCTTTCTGCGCGAGACCATCGACGAGTTGCGCAAGGTCAGCTGGCCGAGTGCATCCGAGCTCTACCGCTACACCCTGGTGGTGCTGGTGACCGTGATCGTGATCGCCGCCTTCATCGCTTCGGTGGACTACGGTTTGACCCAGTTCTCGCGCCACGTCATCTACGGCGTGGCCTGATCCAGGCATTAAAGCAATAGATATGGCAAGTACTAGCGACAAGGGACACGCTCTGGCCGAGGTGACCGCCGGCGCCCAGTGGTACGTCATCCACGCCTACTCGGGGCACGAGGACAAGGTCAAAAAGAACCTCGAGAAGAGGATCGACTCGATGGACATGCACGACCAGATCCTGGACGTGCTGGTGCCCATGGAGGACGAGATCGAGATCAAGGACGGCAAGCGCCGGCACGTCCAGAAGCGGATCTTCCCAGGCTACATCCTGGTCCAGATGCTGATGACGGACGAGTCCTGGTACGTGGTCCGCAACACCCCCGGCGTGACCAGCTTCGTGGGTTCGGGCAACAAGCCCGTGGCGCTGGCCGACAAGGAGGTCTCGGGCATTCTGAAGCAGATGAAGCAGGAGGCCCCGACGGTTCGCGTCGACTTCCAGCTGGGCGAGAGCGTTCGTGTCGTCGACGGCCCCTTCACCGACTTTCTGGGCAAGGTCGACGACATCAACGCCGAGAAGGGCAAGCTCAAGGTTCTGGTCAACATGTTCGGCCGCGAGACGCCGGTCGAGCTCGACCTGCTCCAGGTCGAGAAGGTCCACTAGGCAGAGGAAGAAGATGGCGAAGAAGAAGATCCGGACCGTAATCAAGATCGAGCTCCAGGCCGGCAAGGCCACCCCGGCACCCCCGGTGGGGACCGCGCTCGGACCCCATGGCATCAACATCATGGAGTTCTGCAAGGCCTACAACGAGAAGACCGCGCCCCAGGCCGGGGACGTGGTCCCGGCCGAGATCACCATCTTTGAGGACCGCAGCTTCAGCTTCGTTCTGCGGACGCCACCGGCGGTCAACATGCTGAAGAAGGCGGCGGGAGTGGACAAGGGCTCGGCCCGGGCCAACCGGGACAAGGTGGGCCGGGTGAGCCTGGAGCAGGTCCGCGTGATCGCCCAGGCCAAGATGGCCGACCTCAACGCCTACGATCTGGATCGGGCGGTGAAGATGATCGAGGGCACGGCGCGCTCGATGGGACTCGAAGTCGTTGGCTAGCCGCGGCCGCCGCTACGACGAGGCGGTGCAGAAACTGCAGGCGGTCTTGGTCGACGCGCCCGAGGGCGTGGCTCCGCTGCGCGCCTGTGAGCTCGTGCGCGAGTCCTCGCTGGCGCGCTTCGACGCCAGCGTCGAGGCCCACGTCCGGCTCGGGGTCGACCCCCGCCACGCCGACCAGATGGTGCGGGGCGCGGTGGCCCTGCCGCATGGCACCGGCAAGACGCTGCGGGTACTGGTCTTCGCCGGCGGCGACAAGTTCAAAGAGGCCGAAGAGGCCGGAGCCGACTTCGTCGGCGCCGACGATCTGATCAAGCGCATCAACGAGGGCTGGACCGACTTCGACGTCGCCATCGCTACCCCCGACGTGATGTCCAAGGTCGGACCCCTGGGTAAGGTGCTGGGCCCGCGCGGCCTGATGCCCAACCCCAAGTCGGGCACCGTCACCTTCGACGTCGGCCGCGCCGTGCGCGAGGTCAAGGGGGGGAGGGTCGAGTACCGCACCGACAAGTTCGGGATCGTGCACGCCACCATCGGCAAGGTTTCCTTCGACTCCGACAAGCTGGAGCAGAACCTGGCCGCGCTGGTCGAGGCCCTGGTGCGTGACAAGCCCTCGGCGGCCAAGGGTCAGTACCTGCGCACCCTGTTTTTGGCCTCCACCATGGGCCCCTCGGTCCCGGTCGACGTGCGCGAGGCGGCCAAGCTCACCACGGCCTGAGCGCTGCCCGCTCTATACTTGGGCTTCGCCCAAGACAGCGGGTGGTCGCACGTGCGGCCTTAATCTCCCGCCCAGGCAACCCGCGAGAGGCCTTCGCCTCCGTGCCGTGTTGGGCGCGGAGGTTTTTTTATGGCCCGACCTCAAAAGGTTGAGCAGGTGGCGGCGCTGGCCGCCAAGCTCAAGTCCGCCAAGGTTGCCGTGCTCGCCGACTACCGCGGCTTGAGCGTGGCCCAGATGGAGGAGCTGCGCGGCCGTCTGCGGGCCCAGGAGGTCGAACTCCGCGTGGTCAAGAACACCCTGGCCCGCCGGGCCGCGGTGGAGGCCGGGCACGAGGCTTTTCAGGAGATCCTGGTCGGGCCGGTGGCGATCGCCTTCGGCTACCAGGACTTAAGCCTGCCCTCGCGCCTCCTGGCCGAGTGGTCGCGTCAGAGTCGGATCCGGATCGAGATCACGGGCGGGCTGGTGGAGGGTCGCGTGATGACCCCTGACCAGGTCCGCCAGATCGCCGATCTTCCCTCCCGAGAGATTCTCATCGCCCAGCTCATGGGCACCCTGCAGAGTCCGATCGCGCAGTTGGTCGGCACCATTTCCGCCCCGGTCCAGCAGCTCGTGGGGCTGCTCGAGGCCTACAAGAACAAGTTGGAGGCAGCGTAAGTCATGGCCCAAGTCACCCCCAAGGATTTCGTCGAGTCGCTCAAGTCCTGGAGCGTGCTCGACGTGGTTGAAGCGATCAAGGCGATCGAGGACGAGTTCGGGATCAAGGCCGCCACCGCCGTGGCCGCGCCCGCGGCCGCCGCGCCCGCCGCCGCCGCCGAGGAGCCGGCCGAGGAGCAGACCGAGTTCACCGTCACCCTGACCCAGGTCGGGGAGAGCAAGATCAACGTCATCAAGGCCGTGCGCGAGGTCACCCAGCTCGGTCTCAAGGAGGCCAAGGACCTGGTCGACGCCGCCCCCGGCAAGGTGCTGGAGAACGTGAGCAAGGAGGACGCCGAGAGCGCCGCCGCCAAGCTCAAAGAGGCCGGGGCCACGGTCGAGGTCAAATAGTCCGGCGGGTAGCGGCACCAGCTTGTCTGGGCGCCGCTGCCGTCCTGCCCGGTCAGATACCCGGGTCCCGACGTCGGGGCGGGAGTTGATGGTATGATGGCGGTTCGTGCACGCCCGGCCGCTGTCTCAGCCCATGCCTTCAGCGCGCCCTTTTGCCCTCTAAGGAGATGCCCCTGTGATGATCTCAGAGATGAAGGCTCCCGCGCGCCGCAACTACGGCGCGATCCCAAATCTGGTGGAGCTCAAGGATCTGATCGCAACCCAGCTCGATTCGTTTGACTGGTTTTTGTCGGAGGGGCTGCGCGAGCTCTTTGACGAGATCAACCCGATCACCGATTACACGGGCAAGAACTATGAGCTGAGGTTCTTGGACTATGACTTCGGCAAGCCCAAGTTCTCGGTCGAGGAATGCCGCAACCGGGACATGACCTTCGCCGCGCCGCTCCGCATCAAGACCCGGCTCACGGTCCGCGAGACGGGCGAGATCAAGGAGTCCGAGGTCTATATGGGCGACTTCGCCATGATGACCGAGGAGGGCACCTTCATCGTCAACGGCACCGAGCGCGTGGTCGTCTCCCAGCTCGTGCGCTCCCCCGGGGTCTACTTCACCTCGGCCGAGGATCCCGCCACCGGGCGCAAGCTCTTCGGAGCCAAGCTGATCCCGAACCGGGGCGCCTGGCTCGAGATCGAGACCTCGGCCAAGGACCTGCTCACGGTCAAGATCGACCGCAAGCGCAAGCTGCCCGTAACCGTGCTCCTGAAGGCGTTGGAACTGCCCCAGCTCAAGGGCACCGACAACGACCGCGAGGCCCAGATGCGCATCCTGCGCGAGCTCTTCGGGGATGTCGACTCCGACCCCGAGCACCGCTACCTCGAGTCCACCTTCGACAAGGACGGCACCAACCGCGCCGAGGAGGCGCTGCTCGAGCTCTACCGGCGCGTGCGTCCCGGGGACCCGCCCTCGGTCGACAACGCCCGCAACCTGCTCCAGAGCCTGTTCTTCAACCCCCGCCGTTTCGATCTCGGCCGCGTCGGCCGCTACAAGGTCGACAAGCGTCTGGGCCGGGAGATGGAGGACATCCAGGAGCGCGTCCGCGACCGCGATCTGCGGATCATGGAGAAGGGTGACTTCATCGCCATCCTGCGCAAGCTGATCGAGCTCAACAACGCGCCCCGCGACCGTCAGGTGGCCGACGACATCGACCACCTGGGGAACCGCCGGGTGCGCGCGGTGGGTGAGCTGCTCCAGAACCAGTTCCGCATGGGGCTGATCCGGATGGAACGCATCATCAAGGAGCGGATGACGATCTCCGACCCCGCCACCGTGACCTCGGCCAGCCTGATCAACGCCCGCCCCGTGGTGGCCGCGATCAAGGAGTTCTTCGGCTCGAGCCAGCTCTCCCAGTTCATGGACCAGGTCAACCCGCTGGCTGAGCTGACCCACAAGCGCCGCCTCTCCGCACTTGGACCCGGCGGCCTGTCCCGTGAGCGCGCCGGATTCGACGTCCGCGACGTTCACCACAGCCACTACGGCCGCATCTGCCCGATCGAGACCCCCGAGGGTCCCAACATCGGACTCATCGGCTCCCTCGCCACCTACGCCAAGGTCAACGAGTTCGGCTTCGTGGAGACCCCGTTCCGGCGCGTCTACAACCGGCTCGCGGTCAACGAGGAGAACGCAGAGCGACTGCTCGGGCGCACCCTGCGCCGCGCCGCCCAGACCGAACAGGGCAAGGAGGTCCTGCCCGCGGGTCAGGTCCTGGACGAGGCGGGGGTTAAATCCCTGCGCCAGGGCAAGGTGGCCAGCGTCGACATCGCGCCCTGGGCATCGACCGAGGTCTACTACCTTTCGGCCGACGAGGAGGACTTCTTCGGCATCGCCCAGGCCAACGCGCTCCTCAACGCCGACGGCACCTTCGTTGAGACCAAGGTCCCAAGCCGGGTTCGAGGCCACTTCGCGGTCGAGGAGACGAGCAACGTCCAGTACATGGACGTCTCGCCCAAGCAGATCGTGTCCGTGGCCACGGCCATGATTCCCTTCCTGGAGCACGACGACGCCAACCGGGCCCTGATGGGATCCAACATGCAGCGCCAGGCGGTGCCGCTGATGGTGACCGAGGCGCCGATGGTGGGGACTGGGGTCGAGCACTACGCGGCCAAGTACTCAGGTGAGCTGATCGTGGCCGAGGTCGAGGGTACGGTGGTCGACGTCGCCCACCCCCAGGAGCTGAAGGGCGCGCACGCCAACCCGGTCTTTGAGATCGTGCTCCGGCCTGACGACGGCTCGGCCGACCGCCACTATCCGCTGCAGAAGTTCTATCGCTCCAACCAGGGCAGCTGCTTAAACCACCGCGTGGTGGTCAAGCCGGGCCAGCGGGTGAGCCCGGGCGATCTTTTGGCCGACGGGCCGGCGATCGAGAACGGGGAGATGGCGCTGGGACGCAACGTCCTCGTCGCCTTCATGCCCTGGGAGGGCTACAACTTCGAGGACGCGATCCTGCTCAGCCAGGACATCGTCAAGGAGGACAAGTACACCTCGATCCACATCGAGGAGTTCGAGATCGAGGCGCGGGAGACCAAGCTCGGACCCGAGGAGATCACGCACGAGATCCCCAACGTGGCCGACGACGCCCTGCGCAACCTGGACGAGCGCGGCATCATCTACATCGGCGCCGAGGTCATGGAGGGCGACATCCTGGTGGGCAAGATCACGCCCAAGGGTGAGACCGAGCTCTCCGCCGAGGAGCGCCTGCTGCGGGCCATCTTCGGGGAGAAGGCGCGCGAGGTGCGCGACTCCTCGCTCCGGGTGCCGCACGGCGAGCGCGGCATCGTGGTCGACGTCAAGGTCTTCAGCCGCGAGAACAAGGACGAGCTCTCCCCCGGGGTCAACGAGCTGGTCCGGGTCTACGTGGCCCAGAAGCGCAAGATCTCGGCCGGCGACAAGATGGCCGGCCGGCACGGCAACAAGGGTGTGGTGGCGCGCATCATGCCCCCCGAGGACATGCCCTTCATGCCCGACGGGACCCCGGTCGAGATCGTTTTGAACCCACTGGGGGTGCCCAGCCGGATGAACCTGGGCCAGGTATTGGAAACCCACCTGGGCTGGGTCGCCCAGGCCCTGGGCGAGCGCATCCAGACCCCGGTCTTCGACGGCGCGCCGCTGACCGCGATCCAGGACGAGCTGGAGCGGGTGGGCTTCCCCCGCGACGGCAAGCTCACCCTGCGCGATGGGCGCACGGGCGAGGAGTTCGACCAGCGGGTGACGGTGGGCCAGATCTACATGCTGAAGCTCGCCCACCTGGTCGAGGACAAGATTCACGCCCGCTCGACCGGACCTTACAGCCTGGTCACCCAGCAGCCGCTGGGAGGCAAGGCGCAGTTCGGTGGGCAGCGCTTCGGCGAGATGGAGGTGTGGGCGCTCGAGGCTTACGGAGCCGCGCACGTCCTGCAGGAGATTCTGACCGTCAAGTCGGACGACATCGTGGGCCGGGTCAAGGCCTACGAGGCGATCGTCAAGGGTGACAACACCCTGGAGGCGGGTATACCCGAGAGCTTCAGGGTCCTGGTCAAGGAACTCGAGGGCCTGGCCCTGGGGGTGGAGATCCTGAGCGAGGACGAGCGCCAGATAGTGCTCAGCGATGACGACATCCCCGAGATGCCGCTGGATCTGGGGATCAACCTCGAGCGCGAAGAGCTCGGCGAAGACCTGAGCGAATAGGGTCAGGGAAGTAAGGAAGGTATTAGGTGCTGAAACTCGAGAACTTCGACGCGCTGCGACTCTCCCTGGCCTCGCCGGACACCATCCTGTCCTGGTCTCACGGGGAGGTGACCAAGCCCGAGACGATCAACTACCGCACGCTGCGTCCGGAGCGTGACGGTCTTTTCTGCGAGCGCATCTTCGGTCCCACCCGGGACTGGGAGTGCCACTGTGGCAAGTACAAGCGCTACCGCTACAAGGGCATCATCTGCGACAAGTGCGGCGTCGAGGTCACCCGCTCCAAGGTGCGCCGCGAGCGCATGGGCCACATCAAGCTCGCCTCTCCGGTCTCCCACGTCTGGTACTTCAAGGGCATTCCCAGCCGCATGGGTCTGCTCCTCGACATGTCGCCGCGCAACCTGGAGAAGGTCCTCTACTTCGCCAACTACATCGTCACCGACGTCAATGAGGACGTGCGCCAGGAGCTGCTTCAGGGGCTAACCCTGGACCGCGCCGTGGAGGAGTCGCGCCTGCGCAGCGAGATCGACGCTCGCGGAGCCGAGGTGCGCCGCGAGCACCTGGAGATGCACGAGCGGATCAAGGCCGAAACCGCGGCCGAGCTCGAGCAGCTGGAGTCCGGGCGCCAGGAGACGGTCGATCTCCTGACCACCCAGGGCCAGTCCGTCCAGGAGGCGATCAAGGCCGGACTCGGCACCAAGGCCAAGCGCAACCTGCTCGTGGGGCCTCCCGAGGACGAGGAGGCGGTGGTGGTCAAGGGCGAGACCTTCGCCGAGGACATGGTCCAGACCACGCTGCGCAAGATCCAAGAGAAGGTAGAGATGGTGGAGGCCCGTGTGGCCGAGGCCACCGAGGCGGCGCGGGCCCGGCTCCAGGCGGCCGAGGCCGAGGTCGAGGCCGCGGTCAACACTCAGACCGCCCCCATGCTGGAGAACCTCGACGCCGAGGTCGAGCGGCGTCGGGACGAGATCGAGGCCGCCCGCGACGCGCTCGAGGGGCTGGGGGTGAAGCAGATCCTGGCCGACTCGCAGTACCGCGATTACCAGGAGCGGTTCGGGCGCGCCTTCCGCGCCGGGATCGGAGCCGAGGCCATCCGCGACCTGCTCGCCCGGCTCGACCTGGACCAGGAGATGTACCGCCTGCGCGAGGAGTCGCGCACCACCAGCGGCCAGCGTAAGCAGAAGGCGATCAAGCGCCTCAAGGTGGTCGAGGACTTCCGCAAGTCGGGCGCCAGCCCGACCTGGATGGTGCTCGAGGTGCTGCCCGTGATCCCGCCCGAGCTGCGCCCCATGGTCCAGCTCGACGGGGGCCGTTTTGCCACCAGCGATCTGAACGACCTCTACCGCCGCGTCATCAACCGCAACAACCGGCTCAAGCGACTGCTTGAGCTGGGGGCGCCCGAGATCATCGTGCGCAACGAAAAGCGGATGCTGCAGGAGGCGGTCGACGCCCTGATCGACAACGGCCGCCGCGGCCGCGCCATCACCGGGACCGGGAACCGCAAGCTCAAGTCGCTCTCCGACATGCTGAAGGGCAAGCAGGGCCGCTTCCGCCAGAACCTTTTGGGCAAGCGCGTCGACTACTCCGGGCGCTCGGTCATCGTGGTCGGGCCCGACCTCAAGCTGAACGAGTGCGGGCTGCCCAAGAAGATGGCGCTCGAGCTCTTTAAGCCCTTCGTCATGCGCGAGCTGGTGAACAAGGGCTACACCACCAACATCAAGTCCGCCAAGCGCATGGTCGAGCGCAGCCATCCCGCCGTCTGGGACGTGCTGGACGAGGTCATCCACGAGCACCCCGTGCTCTTGAACCGCGCCCCCACCCTGCACCGGCTGGGCATCCAGGCCTTCAACCCGGTCCTGGTCGAGGGTTCGGCGATCCAGATTCACCCCCTGGTCTGCGCCGCCTTCAACGCCGACTTCGACGGCGACCAGATGGCCGTCCACGTGCCCCTGTTCTCGGGCGCCATCGCCGAGGCGCGCAACCTCATGATGAGCTCGCAGAACATCCTGTCTGCGGCCGACGGACACCCGGTGGTGGCGCCGACCCAGGACATCGTGCTCGGCTGCTACTGGCTCACCGCCGCCCGGGGCAAGGCGCCCGAGGGTGATGAGGCCAAGTCCTTGCACGCCTACTCCAGCGCCACCGAGGTGCTCCTGGCCCAGGAGAGTGGAGCGGTCAAGCTCCAGGACTGGGTGCGGGTGCGGATCGACGGCGAGCTGGTGGTCACCACCCCCGGTCGGGTGGCCCTGAACCAGATCCTGCCCGTGGGCCGGCCCCTGACCGAGGTCCAAGAGGTCGACTCCGGGGCTAGTCCCCTGCCCTTTCAGAATGGACACTTCGACCGCAAGGCGCTGCGCGGCCTGGTCTCCGACATCTTCCGTCTCTACGGCAACGAGGCCACGGCGGAGGTGGTAAACGAGATCAAGCGCCTGGGCTTCCGCTACGCCACCCGGGCCGGGATCACGATCTCGGCCATGGACATCCCCCATCCCAAGGACAAAGAGGAGATCCTCGCCGGCACCGACGTCGAGGTGGAGGGGGTGGAGCGCATGTACCGCCGCGGTGTCATGACCGAGGAGGAGCGCTACCGCAAGGTCATCGAGCTCTGGAGCAAAGCCACCGAGGACGTGGCCAAGGCGACCGAGCAGGCCTTCGATCCCTTCAGCCCGATCTGGATGATGATGGGCTCTGGAGCCCGCGGCAACGTGCAGCAGCTGCGCCAGCTGGCCGGCATGCGCGGACTCATGGCCGATCCCACCGGACGCATCATCGACCTGCCGATCAAGGCCAACTTCACCGAGGGCCTGACCGTGCTCGAATACTTCATCTCCACCCACGGGGCGCGCAAGGGACTGGCCGACACCGCCCTGCGCACCGCCGACTCGGGCTATCTCACCCGGCGTCTGGTCGACGTGGCCCAGGACGTCATCGTCCGGGCCGAGGACTGCGGCACGCGCAACGGACTTTGGGTTCGTGGTCTCAACCCGGAGGCGGCGCGCAGCGATCCGCTGTGGGAGAAGATCGCGGGAAGGGTGGCCTCTGAGACCGTGACCACCTCCGACGGGGAGATCCTGGTCGGGGCCGGAGAGTCCATAACCGACGTCGTGGCCCGGCGCGTGGTCGAGCTCGCAGTGGGCCAGGTGCGCGTGCGCTCGGTCCTCACCTGCGAGGCCCGTGAGGGCGTCTGCCGGCTCTGCTACGGGCGCAACCTGGCCACCGGCCGGCTGGTCGAGATCGGCGAGGCGGTCGGCGTCATCGCCGCCCAGTCCATCGGCGAGCCGGGTACCCAGCTCACCATGCGAACCTTCCACACCGGCGGTATCGCCGGGGTCGACATCACCCAGGGTCTGCCCCGGGTGGAGGAGCTGTTCGAGGCTCGCATCCCCAAGGGCAAGGCGATCATCGCCGAGATCGACGGGGAGCTCGAGATCATCCGCCAGGACGGCAGCCGCAAGGTCAAGGTGACCTCCCGCGAGGAGTTCCAGGTCTCCTACCCGCTCGAGTCGGGGATGGAGGTCTTGATCAAGGACCAGGAGGACGTGATGGAGGGCCAAGAACTCGCCCGCAAGGGCGACGAGGCCATCATCCGGACTCGGCACGCGGGCCGGGCGCGGGTCAGCGCCAAGGAGATCGCGGTCTCCACGGTGGACGAGGAGGTGCGCGAGTACCCCATCCCGCACAACGTGCGCATCCGGCCCGAGCTCGAGCGTCGGGACGGCCCGGCGGTGTCAGTGCGCGCCGGACAGCAGATCACCGAGGGCTCGGTCAGTCCCCAGGAGCTGCTGCACATCCTGGGCAAGGAGGCGGTCCAGGGCTTTTTGGTCGAAGAGGTCCAGAAGGTCTACCGGAGCCAGGGTGTGGACATCAACGACAAGCACATCGAGGTCATCGTCCGGCAGATGATGCGCAAGGTGCGGATCGACTCGGCCGGCGACACCAACCTGCTGCCGGGCGAGATCGTCAGTCAGTGGGAGTACGAGCAGGCGAACTCGGCCGCCCTGGCCGAGGGAGGTGAGCCGGCGGCGGCGCAGACGGTCCTGCTGGGCCTGATCAAGGCCGCGCTCAACACCACCTCGTGGCTGTCGGCAGCCAGCTTCCAGGAGACCACCAGGGTGCTCACCGAGGCCGCCATCAGCGGCAAGGTGGACCGCCTGCGGGGGCTCAAGGAGAACGTCATCATCGGCAAGCTGATCCCGGCCGGGACCGGACTCGACTACTACAAGAAACAGCGCGAGCAGGCCGCTCGCCTGGCCGAAGAGGAGCCGGTCAGCCTGGACACGCTGAGCGTCTAGAGCCGGCCCGCCGGCGCGGGAGGAGGGGAGCTGGGCGAGCCCGGCTCCCCTCAACCATGTCCGGGCCCCAGTGGCTCCCGCGGCCGCGTGCCGGGGTCCACGAGCGGGGCCGCCAGGGCGGCTATCAGGTCTCGATCACGCCTCCCCGGCGTGATCCAGCCGGCCGGGAGCCAGGTCGGAGCGGGGTCCGGGCCGAGCCCGTCCGCTGCCGAGGGCGAGGAAGACACCGCCGGCCAGCACGCTGACGGCGATCATGGTCAGCCCCATGGGGAGAGCTGTGTGGCTGCCGGCCAGACCGACCAGGGGGGAGACAATGGCGCCGGCGCCGAAGCGGAACACTCCCACCAGGGCGGCGCCCGAGCCCGCCACGTTGGCCTGGCCGGCCAGGGCCAGGGCGTTGCCGTTGGGCGAGGTCAAGCCCACGCTGGATACGACCACGAAGAGCGGAATCAGCACCGCCCAGAGTTGATGGTGGGTCAAGCTCAAGACCAGGATGACCGCGGCCGAGCCCAAAAACGAGGTGCTGAGCCCCAGGGTGAACAGGCGCCGGGGGTGAATGCGCCCGACCAGGCGGCCGTTGAGCTGGCTCACGACCACGATCCCGGCCGCATTGGTGGCGAAGATGAGGCTGAAGATCTGGGGCGACACCCCGTAGACGACCTGGAGCACGAAGGGCGAGCCCGCGATGTAGGCGAATACGACGGACGTCGACAGCCCGGTGGCGAGGGCGGGGGCCACGAATTCACGCCGGCCCAAAAGCTGGGCGAAGGTTCTGGCCGCGGTGCCCATACCGCCGCCCCGGCGGCCCTCCGAGGCGAGGCTCTCGGGCAGCCAGCGGGCCGAGCCGACGAGCAGGATCAGGCCGGCCAGGGCCAGGGCGATGAAGATGCCGTGCCAGGAGGTGAAACGCAGGAGCTGGCCCCCGAAGACGGGGGCGACCACCGGCCCCAGCCCGCTGACCAGCATCAAAAGGGAGAAGAACCGCGCCATGGCGATGCCCGAGTAGAGGTCGCGTACGACCGCGCTCGCGACCACGATTCCGGCTGATCCGCCCAGCCCCTGGAGCAGGCGGGCCAGGGTCAAAACGGTGGGCGAGGGGGAGGCGGCGCAGATCAGGGAGCCGACGCAGAAGGCGCTCAACCCGATCATCAGGGGGCGCCGGCGGCCCCAGGAATCGCTCACGGGGCCGGCGAAGATCTGGCCCGCGGCGAGCCCGATCATGCAGGCCGACAGGGTGATCTGGATCTGGCTCGGGCGGACGGCGAAGTCGCGCGCGATGGTGGGGAAGGCGGGCAGGTAGGTGTCGATGGACAGTGGACCCATCATCGACAGTCCGGCCAGGAGCAGGTAGCGGCGCAGGCGCAGGCGCCAGTTGAACTCCGCGTCCAAGTCCGCGGTGGGCCCTGCCATCAATAAGGGGAATTGTGGCGAAATCAGTCCTCGAGCCGCTTATCCTCGGCGCCGTCCGCGCCAGAGCTGGAGCGCCAAGGCGCCGGCGGCCACCACCAGGATCGCTCCGATGACAGCCCAGAGGGGGTGGCCGGTCATGAAGGATCCGGGGATGAGGCCCAGCCCCTGGCCGATCCAGACCCCCCCGGTGAGGAGGAGAAGTACCGCCAGCAGTGCCCGTCCCGAGCTCCCGCGAGTCATGGTCTAACCCGGCCTCAGCGGGCCCGAAAGCGGCGGCGGACGCGATGGTGGCCGGTGGCCGAGGTGGCGTCCTTGGCCACGATCGAGATCGTCCCGTCGGGCTCGAGCACACCCAGGTGGACGTCTGATACCTGGGCCAGACCGTGCTCTCGAATCGCCGTCTCGCACTCGTCCTGGTCCAGGCCCTCGCGGCGCAGCGCCTCCTTCAGATAGGACCCGTCGCGGATGATGATGGTGGCCTGGGCGGCAAAGGCGCGGCGGAGCCAGGGCAGCCGGGCCAGGCGGCCGACCGCGAAGTTGGCGCCGATCAGGGTGGCGATGATGATGACGCCCCCGCCGAGCGAGTTGTCGGGACCGGTCATGGCGGGCTGGACGGCGTTGGCCACCAGGAGCACGAAGACCAGGTCGTAGAGGGTGAACTGGCCCACCTCGCGCTTACCGAACACGCGCAGCGCGAACAGCAGAGCCGCGTAGATCACGAGCGAGCGCAGGATCAACTCGAAGGCTGGCACCGAGGGCAGGAGCATGGACAATGAGGCTAGCTCTAAGGCCGCGGCTTGTGGGCCCCAGGCCGGAGACCCGGCCGTCCCGCTTGAGGTATACTCACCCCTTGTTGCCCAGCCGGCTGCTGCTTGCTGGGGATTCACAGGTGCCCAGGAGACCGTCTTGCCGACTATTCAGCAGCTGATTCGGAACGGCCGCCACCCGGCGGTAAAGAAGTCGAAGTCGCCCGCGCTCAAGGGCTCGCCCCAGAGGCGCGGCGTCTGTGTGCGCGTCTACACCACGACTCCGAAGAAGCCCAACTCGGCTCTGCGCAAGGTGGCCCGAGTGCGCTTGACCACCGGCATCGAGGTCACCGCCTACATCCCCGGCATCGGTCACAACCTGCAGGAGCACTCGGTTGTGCTGATTCGCGGGGGCCGGGTCAAGGACCTGCCCGGGGTGCGCTACCACATCATCCGCGGCACGCTGGACACGGCCGGGACCAAGAACCGCAAGCAGGCACGCTCCAAGTACGGCGCCAAGCTGCCCAAGGCCAAGGCCTCCTAGCCATGCCCCGCCGCAGCAAGCCCGACCGCCGTCGCATCGCGCCCGATCCGATCTACAACTCGGAGCCGGTGGCCAAGTTCGTCAACATCATCATGCGCGACGGCAAGCGCTCGACCGCCGAGCAGATCATGTACGACGCCCTGCGCCGCGCCGC
>Ga0307373_10003104_pt1 | contig 29313 bp, 21 predicted proteins | sample OX2MG_FD_202534 | JGI IMG/M metagenome (GOLD analysis project Ga0307373, IMG submission 202534) | Soil microbial communities from Risofladan, Vaasa, Finland - OX-2 | ecosystem: Environmental > Terrestrial > Soil > Coastal area > Acid sulfate soil | place: Finland: Risofladan, Vaasa | collected... | reverse complement strand
TGTTCGACGCCGCCGGCGGCTTCGCCCCCACCATCGGCATCATCGGCGCCATCTTGGGGCTGATCCAAGTGATGCAGCACCTCAACAACATTGACGAGGTGGGGCGCGGCATCGCGGTGGCGTTCGTGGCCACCGTCTACGGCGTGGCCGTCGCCAACATCGGGCTGCTGCCCATCGCCGGCAAACTGCGGCTGCGGCGGCGGCAGGCCGACCTGTTGCGCGAGATGACGCTCGAGGGCGTGCTCGGGATCCTGGAGGGCATGAATCCGCGCGTGCTGCAGACCAAGCTGGGCGGCTACCTGGCCGAGCCCGCCCACAAGGCGGCCGCGGGCAAGGAGAAGCGCGCCGGCGCCGGCGCCGCCGAGATGGCGCAGGCGGGCGCCGCCCGGCCATGAACCGCCGCCGCCGCGACGGCGACCATCCCCACGTCAGCCACGAGCGCTGGCTGATCTCCTACGCCGATTTCATCACCCTGCTGTTCGCCTTCTTCGTGGTCATGTATGCCGCCTCGCGCGGTTCGCAAACCCGGGTGCTGCAGTTGGCCCAGGCCATACAGACCGCCTTCGCCGAGCTGGGCATGTTCACCCCGGCATCCACCCACCTGCAAATGATCCCGGCCCCGCCGGCGGAAGAGTCCACCACGCCCGAGGTGCTGGCCCCGCTGGCGGCGCTCAAGCACCGTTTGGGGCGCGAATTGGCCCAAGAGATCGCCCAGCACGAGGTCACCCTCAACCTCAACCGCCAAGGCCTGGTCATCCGCCTGGCGGAGGCCGGTTTTTTCGACAGCGGCTCCGAACAGTTGCGCCCCGGCGCCCAGCCGGTGCTGGCCCGCATCGCCCAGGCGTTGCTGCCCCTGCCCAACCCGGTGCGGGTGGAGGGCCACACCGACAACGTCCCCATCCACACCTCCCGCTTCGCCTCCAACTGGCAGCTCTCCACCGCCCGCGCCACCGAGCTGGTGCGCCTGTTCGTCACCGACTATCAGGTGAACCCGGTGCGCCTCTCCGCCGCCGGCTACGCCGAGTTCCACCCCATCGCCAGCAACGCCACCGCCGCCGGGCGCCAGTTGAACCGGCGCGTGGACGTGGTGGTGGTGGCCGACGCCGTGGCCGCCAGCCAGGCCGCCGCCGACGGGCCGGTGTTGCCCCCGCCCCCCGCTCCCCCCGCCCCCGCCGTCCCCGCCAAGGGTCACTAAATAGATTCCTACTGTCTTGATTCCCCACCCGCCCGGCGCCTAGCGGCCTTGCGACCCCTCTTCCCTTTGCTGTAGCCTGAGTTACTAGCCATGGATCGCGGTAGGAGCCGCGGTCCCGCAGACGGCGACAGCCCATGAGAATTTTGGTGGCCGAAGACGACGCCTCCTTGGCCAAGTTCCTGCGCAAGGGGTTGGAGACGGAGAACTACGCGGTGGACTGCGCTGCCGACGGCGAAGAGGCGCAACTGCTCGCCGAGCGCTACGACTTCGACCTGCTGGTGCTGGACGTCAACTTGCCGCGGCGCAACGGCTTCGAAGTGCTGAGCCGGGTGCGCCGGCTCAAGCCCACCCTGCCGGTGCTGCTGCTCACCGCCCAGGGGCGGGTGGAAGACCGCGTCCGCGGGCTCGACCTGGGCGCCGACGACTACATCGTCAAGCCCTTCTCGTTCAGCGAGTTGTGCGCCCGCATCCGCGCCCTGCTGCGCCGCGGCCAGCGCCCCAACGACACCGTGCTCAAGGTGGACTCGCTCGAGCTCAACCGCATCGAGCACAGCGTCAAGCGCGCCGGCAAGGGCATCGAGCTCACCCCCAAGGAGTTCGCCCTGCTAGAGTACTTGATGCTCAACCATCGCCGCCGGGTGACGCGCGCGATGATCATCGAGCACGTCTGGAACCTGGCCTTCGACAGCGCCACCAACGTGGTGGACGTCTATATCAACTATCTGCGCGCCAAGGTGGATGAGGGTTTCGAGCCCAAGCTCATCCGCACCATCCGCGGGGTGGGCTACCAACTGGGGCCGGCGCTGGCGGAGGAGATCGAGTGAGGCCCCCCGCTCCCGCCCTGCGCGAGCTCTGCCACGAGCTCAGCCAGCCGCTGATGGCGGCCCGCGGCAGCCTCGAGCTGGCCTTGCACTTGCGCGAAGACGATCCCGCCCGCCCCGCCTTTTTCGACGACGCCTTGGCCGCACTGGAGCGCATGGCCGACCTCACCCGCGCCATCCGCGACGCGGTGGAGGCGCCGCCCCAGCGCCCCGCCGCCCGCCGGCCCGCCACCCCCGGCACGCAACACGCCGCCCGCGGCCCCCAGCCCGCCCACGACGTCCGCCGCCACCGCACCACCCGCGCCGTCTAGCCACCCCCGCGCCACGCAGCGCCTCCCCATCGCCTGCAAACGCGGCCCGCCTGCAGAGTGCCGGGTGCTGCGTGCCGGGCGCACGAAGCCCGAAGGCTTCGCGCGGCGGTTTGGCCCTCTCCGTGCAACGCCATGGGCAGCGCCCTTGCACCGGCTTAGCACTTTCTAATGCCGGCGGGGCCCGAGACCCCATGGCCACCGCCATCTCCGCCCGCCCCGTTGCCGCCTCGTCGCTCGAACGCCACGACCGCCGCCTCGACTTCATCCGCGAGCTACCCGCCGGCGCCTGCGTGCTCGATGCCGGTTGCGGCGGCTTCCAGACCCAGCGGCGCCTGCGGCAAGTCCGCCCCGACCTCCACTTCTTCGGTGTGGACGTGCTTGAGATCGGCGGCAACTGTCCCCCCGAGTCCAGCTTCGTGCGCGTGGACTTCGAGACCGAGACCCTACCCTTCAGCGACCAGCAGTTCGACGGCATCTTCTTCTGCCACGTGCTCGAGCACCTCGCCAACCGCATGAACGTGCTCAGCGAGTTCGCCCGCGTGCTCAAGCCCGGCGGCATCATCTATATCGAAGGGCCCAGCACCCGCTCCCTCTGGCTGCCCTCGCTGCCCGGCCTGCCCTCGCGCGATCCCGACAACGCCATCGGCGACGACCTCAACTTTTTCGACAACTTCACCCACGTGCGGCCGTTGACGCGCCGGGGCCTGCACATGTTCCTGCAGATGGCGGGCTGCCGCTGCGTGCGCTCGGGACATGTGCGCCATCCGCGCAAGCTGCTGGCCGCGCCCTTCTTGATGCTGGGCGGCCTGCTGTTGCGCCGCCGCCGCTGGGTCTGCCTGGCGGCCTGGGAACTGTTTGGCTGGAGCGTTTATGCGGTGGGCCGCAAGTCCGGGCCGGTGGCGGCATGAGCCGGACGCCGGCGGCGAATACGGGGGAACAATTATGATGATTCGCGCCAAGGCGCCGCTGCGCCTGGGGTTTGCCGGCGGGGGCACCGACGTGCCGCCGTTTCCCGAGTTCGAGGGCGGCTGCGTGCTCAGCGCCACCATCAATATGTACTCGTTCGGAACCTTGCGCCCGCTCGAGGACGACTCCATCCATCTGCGCTCGGCCGACCTCGGCCTGGCGCTGGAGTTCGCCCACGGCGTCCCGCTCACCTATGACGGCCACCTCGACTTGGCCAAGGCGGCCATCCGCAAGCTCGGCGGCGAGTCCGGCGGCGGCTTTGATATGTTCCTGCACACCGACGCCCCCCCGGGCTCGGGCCTGGGCTCCTCCTCCAGCCTGATGGTCACCGTCATGGGGCTGCTCAAGGAGTGGCGCCGGCTCGCCCTCGGCGACTACGAACTGGCGCAGATGGCCTACACCCTGGAGCGCCAGGAGCTGGCCATCCCCGGCGGCATGCAAGACCAGTATGCCGCTGCCTTCGGCGGCTGGAACTTCATCGAGTTCGGCGTCAACCAGGTCACCGTCAACCCGCTGCGGCTGCCGCAGGAGGTGCTCAACGAGCTCGAACACAACCTGGTGCTGTGCTACAGCGGCGGCACACGCCCCGACGTCGGCATCGTGGACGACCAGGTGGAGCGCTACCGGCGCGGCGAGCGCTTGAGCCTGCACAGCCTGCGCCGGCAGAAGTCGCTGGCCATCGAGATGAAGAACCTGCTGCTTTCGCACAAGCTCAATGAGTTTGGCGGGCTGCTGCACGAGGCCTGGGAGATCAAGAAGGGCATGTCGCCCCACATCACCAACCCGCGCATTGACAACCTCTATCAAGCCGCGCGCAAGGCGGGCGCGCTGGGCGGCAAGCTCAACGGCGCCGGCGGCGGCGGCTACATGATGTTCTATTGCGACTTCGAGCGCCGGCTGGAGGTCGAGCACGCGCTGAAGTCGCGCGGCTGCGCTATCCGCGACTTCGCCTTCGAAAACCGCGGCCTGCAAACTTGGCGCGTGCCCTCGCGGCAGGAGTCGCGGGTGCTGCCCGCTCCCGCCCACGTGACCGCCGCCCTCCAGGCCTGAGAAACCCGACCCGCCATGGCCGCCACCGCCACCTCTCCGCCCGGCGCCACCGCCCAAACCACGGCTGCCGTCGCCGGCGGCGTGGTCTTCCGCGGCGCCGTCTACGGCGGCAGCGGCTACGCCGACGGCAACCTCGACGTGCTCAGCAGCCTGCAAGACCTGCCCCACCCGCTGCAGTTGGCGCCCCTCGGACTGCAAGAGGACCACGAGGGCCTGCTGCCGCCCGCCCGCCAGCGCGAGTTGGCGCGGCTGCAGCGCCGCCGCCTCGACCTTGCCCAGAGCGTCTTCTACCAGTGCTGCCCCGCCCTCGACTTCGCAACTCATCTCGAGGCCCGGGTGCGCGTCGGCCGCACCGCCTTCGAGACCAATTCCCTGCCCCCGGGCTGGCGTGAGCGCTGCAACGCGCTCGACCAGATCTGGGTGCCGTCGCAGTTCAATCGCGACAGCTTCCTGCGCGCCGGCGTGGACGAGCATCGCCTGCGGGTCATGCCCGAGGGCCTCGACACCGGCAAGTTCCGCCCCGGCCTTGCGCCTCTGCCCATCCCCGGGCGCCGCGGCTACGCCTTCCTCTCCATTTTCGACTGGATTGACCGCAAGGGCCCCGACGTACTGCTGCGCGCCTTCCTCAGCGCCTTCACCGCCGACGACGACGTCTCACTCATCCTCAAGATCCACAAGTTCGACGACCCCAACGCCGACCTGGAGGGTCGGCTGCTGCACTTCATCGAGCGCGAAGCCGGCGTGCCGCTGCAGCGCGCGCCCCACATCCTGGTGCTGCGCGGCCTGCTCCCCAAGGCCGACATGCCCCGCCTCTACGCCTCCGCCGACGCCTTTGTGCTGCCCAGCCGGGGTGAGGGCTGGGGCCGCCCCTACATGGAGGCCGCCGCCACCCAACTCCCGGTGCTCGCCACCCGCTGGAGCGGCCACCTCGATTTCTTGCACGACGACAACAGCTACTTGATTGACATCGAGGGCGTGGTCCCGGCCCCGCGCGACTCCGACCGCGACGTCTACATCGGCCAGGGCTGGGCCGAGCCCAGCGTCGAGCATTTGGCGGCGTTGATGCGGCAAGTGGTTTCGCAGCGCGAGGAGGCGCAGGCGCGGGCGCGGCGGGCGCGGCAGGAGATGGTCGCGCTCTGGGACACCCAGGTCATGGCCCGGCGCTGGACGCGGGCCTTCCGGGAACTGCTGGACTGAGGCCGGCCCGCGCTCAGTCCATGCTGTGACCAAAACGTGACCGGCGCCGCCCCCCACTCCATCCTAATCTCTACCCATCGCTGCAAAGGAGAGAATGGGATGGAACAACGACTTGCCCTCGCCCGGCAGGCCCTGATCGTGGCCACCGCGCTGGTCCTCGCCTTGCGGCTGGTGGCGCAGCCGTCGGCGAAAACTCACGCGCGCCTCCCGGCTCCGCCGCAGCGCACTCTCCATGCCGTCCCAGCCGGGAACCCGGCCATGCTGGCGCCTTCGAATAGACGCGGGCGATGCGGGCGCGCGCCGGAGCTCCCGGCGGCGCGCCAGGCGCAAATGGCGCGGGTGGGGCGCAGGGGCGATTATCCGCCCTGCGGCCGGCGGCGGCGCCGGCGGCGCTCCAGCATCAGGAAAAACACCGGCACCAGGATGAGCACGTGGATGGCCGAGGTCACCATGCCGCCCACGATGGGGGCGGCGATCGGCTTCATCACGTCCGAGCCCACCCCCGACTCCAGCAGGATCGGGATCAGGCTGGCGAGCACCACCGCCACCGTCATCAGCTTGGGCCGCAAGCGGTGCACCGCGCCCGCGATCACCGCCTCCTCCGAACCAAGCGAAGCGTCACCGCAGGCCTCGCGCAGATAGACCACCATCACCACCCCGGTCTCGACCGCGATGCCAAACAAGGCGATATAGCCCACCCACACCGCCACGCTGAAGGGGTATCCCAGCCACCACTGCAGCAGCAGACCGCCGCTGAGCGCGTACAGCGTCGGCGCCAGCAGCATCGCCGCCTCGGCGGCGGAGCGGAAGATGAGATAGAGCAACACAAAGATCACCAGGAACACGACCGGAACCACCATCTCCAGCCGATGCTGCGCCTGGATCTGCTCGGCGTACTCGCCTGACCAGCGATAGGTGTAGCCCACCGGCAGCGGCAGCTTGGCCCGCAACAGCGCGTCGGCGCGCTCCACCAGCCCGCCGTAGTCGCCGCTGGTGGTGTCCAGGAAAACATAGCCGGTGAGCGCCCCGCCTTCGTCGCGGATCATTGTGGGTCCGCGCGAAAACGAGAGGCTCGCCACCTGGCTGAGCGGAATCTGCGCCCCCGAGGGCGTGGCCAGCAGCACCTGCTCCAGGGCGGGCAGATCGCCGCGCGCGCCGGCGGCGTAGCGCACGCTGATCGGTATGCGCTCCCGCCCGGCCACGCTCTCGGCCACGTTGGCGCCGCCGATGGCACTCGCCACCGCTTGCTGCACCGTGTCGAGATTCAGGCCAAAGCGGGCCATCGCCGGGCGATCCGGAGCGACATTGATATAGAGTCCGTCGGCGACGCGCTCGGCGAAACTGGAGCGCACCCCTCCGACCTCCGCCAGCAGGGCCTGGATCTTCACCCCCAGGGCTTGAATGCCCGCCAGCGACGGGCCTTGGATCTTCATGCCGATCGGCGTCTTGATGCCGGTGAGCTCCATGTCGAGGCGGTTCTCCACCGGCATGGTCCAGTTGTTGGTTAGTCCCGGGAACTGCAACTGCGCATCCATAGCGGTGACGAGCTCGGTATAGGTCATGCCCTTGGGCCACGTCGCCCGCGGCTTCAGCATCACCGTGGTATCGAACATCTCGGGCGGAGCGTTGTCGGTGGCGCTGTCGGAGCGCCCGGCGGTGCCGAAGACGCTGGCCACCTCGGGAAACCCCCGCAGGATGCGGTCCTGCTCCTGCAACAGCCGGGCGGTGGGGGTGGGCCCCAGCCCCGGCAGGCCGGTCGGCATGTACAAGGCCGCCCCCTCGTAGAGCGGGGGCATGAACTGGCTGCCCAGCCGGAAGGCCAGCGGCAAGGTGAGCGCGAGAAAAACCACGTTGGCCGCGATCGTCCACCCGGGGTGGCGCAGGCACCAGCGCAGGACCGGAGTGTAGAGGGCGCGCGTCCAGCGCGATACCGGATTTAAGCTCTCGGGCCGCAGCCGCCCGCGGATGAGCAGCAGCATCAGCAGCGGCACCAAGGTCACCGCCAGGATCGAGCTGAAGCCCACCGCCAAGGTTTTGGTCCACGCCAGCGGCCGGAACATCCGCCCCTCCTGCGCCTGCAGGAGAAATACCGGCAGAAACGACACCACGATGATCAACAGCGAGAAGAACAGCGGCGGCCCCACCTGCTTCGCCGCCCCCAGCAGGATGCGCGTCCGCTCGGCGGGCGCCACCGGCCCGGGCTGCTCCGATAACTGGCGGTGGCCGTTCTCGACCATGACGATGGCCGCGTCCACCAGCACCCCGATCGCCAGCGCCAACCCGCCCAGACTCATGATGTTGGCACTGACGTGGAAATAGGCCATCGGCACCAAGGTGGCGATTAACGCCAGCGGCAGCGTGATCACCGGGATTAGGGCCGAGCGGAAGTGCCAAAGGAAGATCACGATCACCAGGCTGACGATGATCGCCTCCTCGATCAGGTCGCGGCGCAGCGTGGCGATCGAGGCCTCAATCAGGCCCGAGCGATCGTAGCCGGCCACCACCTCGACCCCGGGCGGCAGCGCCGAGCGCAGGCTGGCCAGCTTCGCCTTCACCCCCTGAATCACCTGCAGCGCGTTGCCGCCCGAGCGCATGATGACGATGCCGCCCACCGTCTCGCCCTGGCCGTTCCAATCGGCGATGCCCTCGCGCAAGTCGGGACCGAAGCCCACGCTTCCCAAGTCCCCCACCACAATCGGCAGGCCGCCGCGCTCGCCCACCACCACCGCGCGCAGGTCCGCCAGCGAGCGCACGTAGCCCAGGCCCCGCACCAGGTAGCGGGCGCCGTTCAACTCCAGCGAGCGTCCTCCCACTTCATTGGTGCTGGCCGCCACCTTGGCGATCACGGTGTTGAGCGCCACCCCGTACTCGCGCAGCTTCTGCGGGTCGAGCGCGATCTGGTACTGGCGCTGGAAGCCGCCGATGGTGGCCACCTCGCTCACGCCGGGCACGGTCTCGATCTGGTAGCGCAAGAACCAGAGCTGCAGGGCATTCAAATCGGCCAGGCTCTGGGTGTGGGAATGGTCCACCAGGGCGTACTCGTACACCCAGCCCGCGCCGGTGGCATCCGGGCCCAGCGCTGGGTGCACGCCCGCGGGCAGCGAGCCCTCCCGCTGCTGCAGATACTCCAGCACCCGCGAGCGCGCCCAGTAGAGGTCGGTGCCGTCCTCGAAGACTACGGTGATATAGCTGTCGTTTTCCATGGTCTGGGCGCGCACCGCCTTCACCCGCGGCGCCGCCAGAAACCCGGTCACCAGCGGATAGGTCACCTGGTCTTCGATGTTGCCGGGGGGTTGGCCCGGCCAAGTGGTGTGCACCACCACCTGCACGTCGCTGATGTCGGGCAGGGCATCGAGCGGGATGCGGCGCAGCGACCACAGCCCCGCCAGCACCAGCAGCAGGACGCCGACAAAGACCAGGAAGCGGTTGCGGGCACAGACTTCGATCAGGCGCTCGATCATCACATGCCTCCCACGACAACCAATGACCTCTGCTGCCGCGCCAGGGCTTGGCCCTGGCGGGTGGCGGTGATCGTCGCCTGCCAGGTGCCGCCCCCGACGTTGCCGCGGCCCTCATAAAGGCCGCCGCCCTGGTCGGCGAGCGCGACCACGATGTTGCTGGCAGCCATGCCCATGGCGGGCATCGCCGGCCGGTAGAGGGTGAGGCTGACCTGGGCGCCAGCCAGGGGCGACCCGCCGGCGGAAGTCAGGCGCACCCGAAACAGGTTGGCGCCGGCGCGCGGCGGCGAGGGCGCGGTGGTCAGCTCCAGGCGCGCGCCCGCCTGCGGACCCGCGGCGCCCACTCCCGGCGGGGGCGGAGCGTAGCTGCCCGCCCCGGCCGACATCTGCTCCTCGCTCGCGATCAGAAAGCTGGCGTCCCGCGCGATGCGCTCGCCCGGCCGCAGCCCGCCACGCACCACGTAGAGGTCGCCCACCCGCGTCCCCAGCTCCACCGGGCGCGGCGCCAGCCGCCCGCCGCCCTGGTCCACAAACGCCAGCGGCTGTTCTCCGGTTTGCAGCACCGCGCCGGCGGGAATCACCAGTTGCCGCCCCAGGGCGACCGCGATGCGGGCTTGCCCGTACATGCCCGGCAGCAGCGCCTCATCGGCATTGGCCAGCACCATGCGCACCCACGCGGTGCGGCTGGCGGTGTCCACCTGGGGGTTGATGAAGTCCACCCGAGCGCGAAAGACGCGCCCGGGAAAGGCGTCGAATTCGAGTCGGACGGGCTGGCCCACCCGCACCCGGCCCAGGTCGCTCTCGTTCACCGCGGCATTCACCCAGATGGGCGACAGCGCCGCGATGCGGAAGAGCCGGGCGCCGGGCTCCACCCGCTGGTTGGGCAGGGCGTCGCGCTCGGTGACGATGCCGCTGGCGGGCGCCGGGATCGTCAGCCGCGATTGCGGCAGCAGAGTGCGCTCCAGGCGCGCGATCTCCGCCGCCGGCACCTGTTCCTGCGCCAGGCGTTCGCGGGCGTCCGCCAGCAGCGAGGCCGCCCCCACCGCCACCCCGGCTACCGCGCTCGCCGCCAATTGGGCGCGGTTGCGTGACGCAAACACGTACTCCTGCTCCGCCGCGTAGAGATCGGGACTGTAGACGGTGAACAGCGGCTGCCCCCGCTCCACCCGGGCATAGGTGGTGTTGGCGTATACGCGCTCAATCCAACCTGCAAAGCGAAGTTGGACCTCGACCTCGGTGGCCTCGTCGGTCGCCGCCGACGCCACCGTGGAAATGTCGGCGTGTACGTCTTGGTAGCCCACCACCGTCGTCGGCACCCCGATGCTCTGGGTGCGCAGTTGCGCCAGCGCGCCGCAGGCCAAAAACAGAACCATCGCCATTTCCCTATAGCGCATGGGCCACCCCCGTCAATGCCGTAATTTGATCCAAAGCCGTCTCGTGTTCGGCCAGCGTGTGCCAGTACTGCTGCTCAATCGCCAACTCTTGCTGCCCGGCCAGCAGCAGGTCGGCCAACTCGCCGCGGCCATCGCGGTAGGCCGCCAGCGCCGCCGCCCAGCGAGCGCGGGCTTGCGTCAGCAGGCCACCCTGGTCAATTTGCAAAATCTGATCGTCGCTGTGCGCCGTCAGCAGCAGGTTGGTCAGCGCGTACCGTTCCTGCTGCAACTCCGCCTGGTAGTCGGACTGGGCCTCGAGGCGCTGCGCCACCGCCTGTTGCAACTCCGGCTGCTGGCGGCTGCGGCGGTGGAAGAACGGCAGCGTCATGCCCACCGTCCACTGGTAGTAGGCGGGGAAGTTGGGGCCGGTGCGCTGGAACATGTACTGCGCGTTGAAGTCGGGCCGGAAGTTGAGGTGCGCCAGCTTCACCGCATGGTCGGCGCCGGCGATCCGCGCCTGCTCGCCGCCCAGTGCCGGATCGGCGGCGGGCAGCATCGCCAGGAGCTGGTCGTCGCTGGCGGCCAGGCGGGTGGGCGCCAGCGCCGTAGGAATGACCGGCGGCGCGCCGGGCGTGCGGTTGAGCAGCGCGCGCAACTCGGCCTGGGTCGCGGCCTGCTGCTGTTGCTGGGTGGCGAGGTCGCGCAGCAACTCGGTCTGCGCGAGCTGGGCCGCCAATACGTCGGCTTGGCTGCCCGGCCCGGCGCGGTAGCGCACCTCCGCCAGTTGCTCGGCCGCAGCCAGCAGCGTGCGCTGCTGCTGGAGCAGACCGCGCGTCTGCTGCAGGTAGGCCAACTGCACGTAGGCAGCCCCCACCTGCTCCGCCACCTGCCGCCGCGCCGCCGCCACCGCGGCCCGCAGCGCTTGGGCATCGCTGTGGGCGATCTGCGCCCGCAGCTTCAATTTGCCCGGATAGGGGATGTCCTGCGATACCCCCACCCCGATATAGGCAAAGTTGTTGGTGGTATACCCGGCGAAGGGCAGCGGGCTGCCCACGCTCATCTGCTGCACCGTCGCCTGCGGATCGGGCAGCGCCCCGGCCGGCGCGACGCGCTGCTCCGCCGCCCGCCACGCCTGCTCCGCCGCCGCGATGCGGGGATTGTTCCGCTCCGCCTCGACCATCAACTGCGGCAAGGCGGTCTGCGCCGCCGTCGCCGACACCAGTGCCAACACCAAAAAGATGCGCTTCATCCAGTCCTCCTCCTGTTTCCCGCACGAGTGCCGTGGGAAAGGAGGACTAGATCAAAAGAACAGAAATGCGTTGCAGGGCGGGATCGGGGCGCGGGGGTGCGTTGCTTGCGGGCCCTCGGCGGTCAAATCGCGGAGGCGCCAGCCCAGGCGCGGCAGTCCGCGCGGCCGCCGCCAGCGGCGCGGGCGCGGCGGTGGCAGTCAACAGCGCCGCTGGCTTTGGCGCCGTCATCCGCATTTGGCAGCAGTCGCGGCTATGCGGGCCCATCGCGGGACAGTTCTGCGCCATTTGCTGACAGCAGGCGGCCATATCGCGCATCGTCGGCGCCGCCGTGCCCATGAGCGGCTGGGCGCAGCACAGCGGCAGCCACAACGCCAGCGCCAGCATCGCTCCCAAGACCCGGTATGTCCGCCTGCGCCTCACTGCCTCCAGCTTACACCCACTCCACCACGGCGGGCAGAATCGCCACCCGCCACCCCGGGTCGCAGCCGGTATCCCCGCCCTGTCGACTGCGGAGCGCTGCGTGCCAGCTCCCGAAGCCCCGTCAGGGGCTTCGGGAGGCGTTCTCACACCTGCAGCACGTCGCCTTTGCGGGCGACTACGGCGTAGAGCACCGGGTTGATATAGAGGCCCAGGATGATGCGCGAGATCATGCCGGCGACGATGACGATGGCGAAGGGGCGCTGGGTGTCGCTGCCAATGCCGTGCGAGAGCGCCGCCGGCAGCAGCCCGATGCAGGCCACCAGCCCGGTGATCAGGATGGGCCGCAGCCGCAGCACCGAGGCCTCGATGGTGGCACCGGTGATGTCGTCGCCCTGCAGCCGCAGCTTGTTGATGTAAGAGACCAAGATCACCGCCGTCTCCACCGAGACGCCAGTCAGGGCCAACAACCCCAGCACCGAGGAGACGCTGAAGGCGGTGCCGGTGGCCCACAGCGCCAGCAGCGCGCCCTCGGGCACCGACAGGATCACCCCCAGGGCGATGATGATGGGGAACTTGATGTTGCCGTACAGGGCAAACAGGATCATGAAGATCAGCAGGATCACCAGCGGGCCTACGATCGAGAGCTGGCGCTTGGCCGCGAGGAACTCGCTGTACTCGCCGCCCCAGGTGAGGCGGTAGCCGGCGGGCAGGTGCACCTCGCGGTTGACCGCGGCCTGGCCCTCCTGCACCGCATGCTGCAGGTCGCGGCCCTCGATGCTGTACTGCACCCCGATGTAGCGCTCGTTGTTTTCGCGGTAGATGAACGAGGGGCTGTCCTGCTCGGTGACGCTGGCCAGGGCGCGCACCGGCACCTGTTGGCCGCCGGGGGTGCCCACCAGCAGGCTGCCGATGGTCTCGGGGCTGGAGCGGAACTGGGGCTGCATGCGCACCACCAAGTCGAAGAGCTTTTCCCCCTGCACCACTTGCGAGACGGTGTCGCCGCCCACCCCCGCCTCCACCACCGCCTCGACATCGGCGACGTTGACGCCGTAGCGCGCCAGGGCGTCGCGGTTCACCGTAACCGCGATGCTGGGCTGGCCCAGTTCCTTGACCACGGTCAGATCGGTGAAGCCCGGCACCCGCGCCAGCGTGTTGCGGACCTTGAGCGCCTGCGCCTGCAGCACGTTGAGGTCGGGGCCGAAGACCTTGACCGCGAGCGCGCTCTTGAGGCCGGTGAGGGCCTCGTCCACCGCGTCTTCGGCGGGCTGGGTGTAGTTGAAGATGATGCCGGGATAGACCTCCAGCCGCTGCTGCAGGTTCGCGATCAGCGCCTGCTTGGTGTGCTCGGGGCTGGTTTTCCAGGCCGCGTCGCTGTAGGGGCGCAGCCCCACGTAGAACTCGCAGTTGAAAAACCCGGTGGAATCGGTGCCGTCGTCGGGGCGGCCCAGCTCGCTGCCCACGTCGGTGACCTGGGGGTACGACATCAGCAGTTGGCGGATCTGGGGCGCGATCTTGCTGGCCTCCTCGAAGGAGATGGAATAGGGCATGGTGGCCCGCACCCAGAGCGCGCCCTCGTCCAGGTGGGGCATGAACTCGCCGCCGATAAAGGGAGCGAGCAGCAGCGAGGCGCCAAACACCACCACCGTGCCCCCCATCACCAGCGCGGGATGGCGCAGACACCAGGCCACCTGGCCGCGGTACCAGCCCTTCATCCACTCCAGCGGGCGGTTGACCGTGGCCTTGACCCCACGCTGGAACCAGTAGGAGCACAGCACCGGCACCAGCGTCAGGGTGATGATGAGCGAGCCGATCAGCGCCAGCCCCATGGTGTCGGCCATCGGCCGGAAGAGCTTGCCGCTGGGGCCGGTGAGGGCGTAGATGGGCAAGTAGGCGGCGATCATCACCGCCACCGAGTAGAAGATGGGCCGGTCCACGTCGCGCGCGGCGGCAACGATCACCTCGAACAGGTTGTAGCTCTGGCCGTGGCGCTCCTCCAACTCGCGGTAGATGTTCTCCATCATCACCACGGTGCCGTCAATGATGATGCCGAAGTCTATGGCGCCGATGGAGAGCAGGTTGGCAGGGATGCCCCAGGCGTGCAGGAAGATGAAGGAGAACAGCAGCGCCAGCGGAATGGTGAGGGCGACAATGACGGCGGCGCGGAAGCTGACCAGCAGCAGGATCAGCACCACCAGCACCAGGATGATGCCGCGCAGCAGGTTGCCCTCGACCGTGCTGGTGGTGAGCTGCACCAGGCCGCTGCGGTCGTAGAAGGGATGGATCTTGACGTCCGGCGGCAGCTCCCGGTTGAGCTCGGCGGTCTTGGCCTCCACCGACTTGAGCACGCCCTGGGCCTGGGCCCCGGTGAGCATCAGGATGACGCCCTCAACCGCGTCATTGCTGTGGTCGAAGCCAAACTCGCCCAGGCGCGGGGCGTGCCCGATCACCACCTTGCCGACGTCGCGGATGTGCACTGGGGCGCCGTTGACGCTGGCCACCACGATGCTGCCGATGTCGGCGGTGTCTTTCACCAGCCCCAGCGCGCGCACGTAGTAGAACTGCCCGCCCTGGGAGTAGAAGCCGCCGCCGGTGTTGGCGTTGTTGGCCGCCAGCGACGCCATCACCTGGGGCACGGTGAGATGGTAGCTGTAGAGCCGGGCGGGATCGAGCAGCACCTGGTACTGCATGGTGGGCCCGCCGAAGCCGCTGTCGTCGGCGACGCCGGGAATGGATTTGAAGGCGCGCTCCACCGTCCACGTCTCGATCGTCTTCAGGTCTTGCGGGCTGCGGTCGGGACTCTCCAGCACGTAACGGTAGACTAGGCCGCTGGGACTGGACAGCGGCGACAGCGAGGGGGTGACGCCGACCGGCAGGGCGGCGTCGGCGAAGCGCTCGAACACCAGCTCGCGGGCGAAGTAGGGGTCGGTGGCGTCCTCAAACGTCAGGGTAACGTCGCTCAAGCCATAGAGCGAGATCGAGCGCATGTAGACCAGGCCGGGCGTGCCGTTCATGGCCAGCTCCAGCGGCAGCGTGATGAGCCGCTCCACCTCCTGCGAGCTGTGCCCCGGCCATTGCGTGATGATCTCCACCAGCGGCGGCGACAAGTCGGGGTAGGCGTCCACCGGCATGCGCTGGAACGAGATGGCGCCCGAGACCACCAGCAGCACCATCAGGATGAGGATCAGAAAGCGCTGGCGCAGGGCGAATTGGACGATGCGGTTGATCATGGCAACGGCCGGCGGCTACTGCTGGAAGGAGCTGGCAAACTGCAGAAAAATGCTGCCGTTGGCGACCACCGGCTCGCCCGGCTTGAGCCCGGCGGTGATCTGGGTGAAGCCGTTTTGCGAGGGACCGATGGCCACGGTGCGGTGGACGAAATGGTTGCCGCCGTCGGATTGGACGTAAACGAAGGGCACGTTCTGGTCGTCGCGCAGCACCGCGGCGTTGGGCACCACGACGATATCGCGCTGGCTGCCGGCCTCCACCGTGGCGGTGACATACATCTGCCGCTTCAGCTCGCCGCCCGGATTGCGGGTGGCGATGCGCGCCTGCAGCGTGCGGGTGTTGGGATCGAGCGTGGGGCTGAGGTACTGGATGCGGCCGCGGAAGGTCTCCGGGAAGGCGTCGGTCTGGATCGAGACCGGATCGCCCACGTGGACGTAGGCGAGGTCGCTCTGGTAGACGTTGGCCAGCACCCACACCGTGCTCATGTCGCTGATGACGAAGCACTGCGTGGCCCCCGCCTGCAGCAGTTGTCCGGGGGCAACGTCGCGCTCCACCACCTCGCCCGCGATCGGGGCCTTGAGCGGAATGGTGGCGGTGGGTGTGGCCGCCGCCGAGTCGGTGGGGTTGGGCAGCCCCAGAATGCGCAGCGCCTGCTCCGCCGCCTGCAAGTCCGCCTGGGCCTGGGTGCGGCTGGACTCGGCCGCCTGCAAGTCGGCCAGGGCGATGGCGTGGTGCTGATATAGATCCTGGTCGCGGCGATAGACGCTGTCGGCCAAGTGGAGGACGTCGCTGGACTTGAGGTAGGTGTTGCGCGCCGCGGCAAAGTCGGGGCTCGCGACCTCCAGCAGCGGCTGCCCCTGGACCACCCGCTCGCCCGGCACCGCCAGGACGCGCGCCACTGGACCGCTGACCTGGCTCAGCACCGGCGTGGTGGTGAACTGGTCGTAGTCCACATTGCCGCTCAGCCGCAGCAGGCGCGGCCACGTGGTTTGGCTTGCGGCCAAGACTTGGATTTGGCCCATTTGCTGGATGGGCACCGTGACCAGCGCCGCTTTGGGCGCCGCGGCGCCGGCGTTGCCGGTGGCGGCGGCGCGCGCCGCTTCGCCTTGGTTGCAGGCCGAGAGCATGGCCATCGCCGCCAAAATGGCGGCGATGGCCATGCCGAGACGGAGACGAGCCGGATGGATGGGGCTCATGGCAGGTTCCTGGTGCCGACGGCTTCCTTCAACTGTTCGACGGCGAGCATATAGGTCGCCAGCGCTTGGCGGTAGCCCAGCTCGGTGGCGCGGTAGGTGCGCTCGGCATCCAGCAGGTCGAGCAGGCTGCTGGCGCCGCGGGTGTAGGAATACTGGCGAATGTCCAGCGCCTGCTTGGCCTGGTCGCGATAGCCAGAGGTGTAGAGCTGCAGCACCTGCTCGCCCTGCTGGACCGCCGCGTACGCCATCGAGACGTCGGTGAGCACCTGCTGGCTGGCGACTTGCGCCAGGTCCTGGGCTTGCGTGGTGGCGGCGGCGGTGCGCGCGATCTCACCCTGATTGCGGTCAAAGATCGGGATCTCGATGTTGAACAAGACGCCCAGGTCGTTGACCGCGCCCACGTGCGAGTACTGCGTGTTGACCGTCAGGTCGCGCTTGCCGTTGGCTTGCGCCAGCCGGTGCTGGCTCTGGGCCGCGGTCACCGCCTGGCGGGCGGCCAGCAGATCGGGGCGATGCTGCAACGCCAGCGCCTGCAGGTCGCCCAGGCCGGCCTGCACCGGCAGATAGGCCAGCTTGCCCACCACGTCGAAGTTGGGGGCGAGGGCGCCGAAGCCCACCTGCTGCCGCAGCCCGCTCAGCGACTGGTTCAAGGCCAGGCGGTCGCCCGAGACGGTGGTCTGGAACTGCAACGTCTGCAGCTTGATCGTGTCCAGGTCGCCCTCGCTCAATGCGCCGGCGTGATACTGCGACTGGCTGATGTTGACCGTATTCTGCCAGCTCGCCAAGTCCTGCTGGGCAAAGGCCAGGCTCGACCGGGCCAGCAGCACTGCCACGAACTGCTGCGCCACGCCGAAGGTCAGGCCCCGCTGGGCGTCGGCCACTTGCGAGCGCACCACCGTGGTTGCGTCCTGGGCCGCCCGCAGCCGCGCCTGGCGCTTGTGCCCACGCTCGATGGTGTAGCTGACTCCGGCGTCGTACTCGGCGACATTGTTGAGATAGGTGGCGGTGAAGTTGCTGGGGTTGAACACCGGCAGGAACAGCGCGTCCCAAGACAGGATGGGGTTGGGACGGAGGTTGGCGGTGACCTCGTTGGCCTGGCTCTGCGGCACCTGGGTGCGGGCCGCCGCCAGCGCCGGTGACTGCGCCAGCGCCAGACGGATGGCCTGGTCCAGGTCCACCCGCGCGACTGGCGTCGGCGCCGGCGCGGCCTTCCCTTGGCCCAGCGCCAGGGCGCCTAAGCCCAGGAAAATCAGGGGGATCCCTCCCAAACGACGGAATGGCATGGTTGACCGGTTCCACCCCAAACAGCGGGTTGTGGTCAAAGACGAATGCCCCTGCCGGTCCGTTTCAGTTTCTTTTCAGTTTTGCCCGGCGGACGGAGTCGGCGTCACCGCAGTGGCCGAAAATTGGTCCAGCTTGGTCTGAATCCGGTCGTGCACCCAGTGCGGGTCCCACCACTCCATCGGGTTCACCTGCACCCCGTCCAGCAGCATGCTGAAATGCAGGTGGTCGCCCCCCGCCAACCCGGTCGAGTCGCTGTGGGCGATCAGTTGCCCCTGGGCCACCAGGTCGCCCGCCTTGACCGCAAAGTCGTTGAGGTGGGCGTACAGCGACATCAGCCCGTAGCCGTGGTCAATCAGCACGCAGTTGCCGTAGATGCCGAAGTACTTGGCCCAGATGACACGCCCGGCATTGGCCGCCTTCACCGGGGTGTGGCGCACCGCCGCCAGGTCGTAGCCCAGGTGGTCCTCTTGGTCAATGATGCGGCCGTGGTATTGGTAGGAGCGGTGGTCGGCGAATTCGGCCTCGACGGCGGAGTTGCTCAGTTGGGTGAACGCGCCCTTCCACAAAAACTGCTGCACGCTCAACTTGGCGGCGTCAATCAGCTCCTGGGTGTTGGTGCGGCGCAGGTCGCGGTTGACCAGCAGGAAATCCTTCACCGGATCGTGCTGGTCGCTGATCGAGGGCGTGTTGGCGATGATCGGCATCACCACCCGTTCGATGAAGTTGTCGTCAATCGGCAGGGTGCGGGCGCGGAAGGTCTTGGGGAAGGTCTTGGCCGACAGCGAGGCGGTGGCCTGGTTGCCGGCCTCGTCGCGCGCCACCAGCTCCGGCTGGGAATCGGCGGGCGCGTTGTAAGGGAAGGCGAACAGACAAAACATGGTCTTGCCGGCTCCGCCGGGGGCGGCATTGGGCAGCGGATAGCCAGGGAAGAAGAGGTTGTCCATCTCCACCCCCGATTGGTCGGAGCCGCTGGAGACGTGGTAGACCACCAGCGAGGAGCCGCCCTGGGCGACGTAGATTTGCGTACTCATGGCGTACACGCTGGGCGGGGTCGAGCGGATGGCCAACTCGCGCTGGAAGGTGGCGCTGGCGCCGCGCAGGTTGGCGGCGCGCGCGGTGACCACTAGCGTGGCCGGACCGTCGCTGAGCTCGGGGTGGTCGCCGCGTCCGGCCTGCACGCTGAAGTGCACCACCTGCGGGCTGGCGCCGGCCGTGAACCAGCGCGCCGCCGCAAAGGTTTGCTGCCCCAGGGGAATGGTCTTCCCGCCCTGCAGCATGTGCGCCTCCACCGAGGCCACCCCCACCGGCGCCTGCACCGCAAAGGTCACCAGCTTGTGCGCGCCGATGGCGGAGGGTAGCTCCACCGCAGTGATGCTCGGCGCCCCCCCCCGCAGCCAGGCGTAGGAGACAGCGGCCAGCGCCGCCAAGACCACGGCGAGCAGGAGCGTGCGGAAGCGGTGCGAAGGGGCGGAGTCGAAGCTGGGCACGGCGCGAGGGTCCTTGGCGGGCAGAGTAGAACTGGATTATACCGCGCACCCCGCTAGATCCACCGCGCCAGCTCGAACTCCGCCGCGGACGGATGGACGAAGCGCACCCCCTCGAGCGAGCTGCCGGAATTGAAGTCTCACCAGCCGCCCCTCGGCTTCCTCCGGGGTGAGCGGCATGTCGTGCGCCCGGGTCGCCCGATAATAGAACTCCGCGAGGCATTGCACGCTCAGCCTCCCGGTGCCCAGCTAGCCGCGCCACCGTCTCGATCGCCCCGCGCTGCTGGTCGCAGGCGAGGCGGTCATAGCAGTAGAACAGACGCATGCTGTCAACGAAAATGGCGTTCATAGCGCTCGAGCTGCTCGGCGTACAGGTGCTCGCGCCGCCAGCGGCGCTCGCGTTCCGGCAGCGGGCCCTCCGCCAACAGCCGGCGCAAGAAGGCCACCTCCTGTGGCCAGGAGGCGCTGGCGGCGGGCGAGTGGGGCCGGCAGCGCCCCGGCGATGCTAAAATCTATGGACCGGGCGCGGTAGCCAAGTGGTAAGGCAGAGGTCTGCAAAACCTTTATTCGTGAGTTCGATTCTCACCCGCGCCTCCAGCTCCATCCCGTTCCTGCGCGCGCGCTAGCCGCCATTCGTCCCCAGCACGCGCCGGCCTTGCAGGCGAAAGGCGCCGCGGGCGACTAGGCGGATGGCCGCCGGGTAGAGGCGGTGCTCCTGTTCCAATATGCGGGCGCCGAGCGCGGCGGCATCGTCGCCGTCGAGCACCGGCACCACGGCTTGCAGCAGGATGGGGCCGCCGTCGAGGGTGTCGTCCACGAAGTGCACGGTGCAGCCGGAAAATTTGACGCCGTAGTCGAGCGCCTGCTGCTGGGCGTCGAGGCCGGGAAAGGCGGGCAGCAGCGACGGGTGGATATTGAGGATGCGGTGGGGAAAGGCGGCCACGAAATAGCCGCTGAGCAGCCGCATGTAGCCCGCCAGGCAGACCAGCTCGACGCCGGCGCCGCGCAGCCGGGCCACCGCTTCGCGGTCATAGTCTTCGCGCTCGCGCCCGGCGCTGGGCAGGGCGCAGATGGCCAGGCCCTGTTGGCGCGCCCACTCCAGCCCCGGGGCCTGAGGACGGTTGCTCAGCACCAGCGCGATCTCGGCCGGCAGCGCGCCGCAGGCGATGGCGGCAGCGATGGCCTGCAGGTTGGAGCCGCGGCCGGAGATGAGTACACCCAACTTCATGGCGCCTAGGGACGAAACACCACGCGCCGCCGCCCGGAAACGATCTCGCCCATCCGCACCGGATCCTCGCCGGCGCGGCGCAGTTGGCGCTCGACGGCAGCCGTCTGCCCGGGGGCGACCACGCAGATCATGCCGATGCCCAGATTGAAGGTGCGCCGCATGTCGTCGGCGGGAACTTGGCCCAGTCGCTGCAGCAGCCGAAACAGCGGCGGCACTTCCCAACTGGAGAGCCGCACCTCGGCGGCGCAGCCCACCGGCAAGATGCGGGGGAGATTGCCGGGAATCCCTCCCCCGGTGATGTGGGCCAAGCCGCGCAGCCGCGGCAGCAGCGGCCGCAACAGCGGCAGGTAGCTGCGATGCTCGGCCAGCAGGACCTCGGCCACGGTGGCCTTGAATTCCCGCAGCCGCGTGGAGGGGCGGTAGCCGGCATGCTCGAACAGCAGCTTGCGCGCCAGGGCATAGCCGTTGGTGTGCAGGCCGGCGGAGCGCAGGCCCAGCAGCACGTCGCCGGGGCGAATGGCCGCGCCGGTGAGCAACTTCTCGCGTTCCACCATGCCCACGATGCAGCCCGCCAAATCGTACTCGCCGGCGGCGTAGAAGCCCGGCATCTCCGCCGTCTCGCCGCCAATCAGCACGCAGCCGTTCTCGCGGCAGCCGCGGCTCAAGCCCTCCACCAGCGCCGCCACGGTGGCCGGGACCATGGCGCCCAGGGCGATGTAGTCCAGAAAAAACAGCGGCAGCGCCCCTTGCACCAGGATGTCGTTGACGCAGTGGTTCACCAAGTCGCGGCCGACGGTGTGGTGGATGCCGGTCTGGAACGCCAGCTTGAGCTTGGTTCCCACCCCGTCCATGCTGGAGACCAGCACCGGCTGCCGGTAGCCGCGTGGAAGCTGGAACAGGCCGCCGAAGCCGCCAATCTCGGTCAGCACCTGGGGGGTGAAAGTGGCGCGGGCGAGGCGCTTGATGCGCGCCTTGGCGCGGTCGGCGGCGGCGATCGAGACGCCGGCGGAGGCATAGGTCAGGCGGGCCATGCGGAAGAAATCCACTATAGCAGGAACATCGGCCGCTACTCGAAGCGGAGGGCCTCGATGGGATCGAGGGAGGAGGCCTTTTTGGCCGGATAGTAGCCAAAGAAGATGCCGATGGCGGCGCTGAAGACGGCCGCACCCAGAATCGAGAGCAGGGAGACCTCCACCGGCCAGCCCGCCACCGCCGCGATCACCCAGGAGCTGAGCAGGCCGAAGGCGATGCCGGCCACCCCGCCCAGCAGCGCCAGCACCAGCGCCTCCACCAGGAACTGCCGCCGCACGTCGTCCTCGGTCGCCCCCACCGCCATGCGGATGCCGATCTCGTGGGTGCGCTCGGTGACCGACACCAGCATGATGTTCATGATGCCAATGCCGCCCACCAGCAGCGAGACGCCGGCGATCGAGCCCAGCAGGATGGTCATGATGCTGCTGGCGGCGTTGGCCACCTCGGCGATCGAGGTGAGGTTGCGCACGTCAAAGTCGTCGGGCTGGCCCGGGCGGATGCGATGGCGGCTGCGCAGCAGGTCGGCGATCTGCTGCTGCACCATGTCGGTGGCGGTCTTGGAGGTGGCCGAGACAAAGATGTTGCTGAACCAGAACTGGCCGGTGATTTTTTTCTGCAGCGTAGTGACCGGGACATAGACAGCGTCATCCTGGTCTTGTCCCATGCCGCTCTGGCCCTTGGCCACCAGCGTGCCCACCACCAGGAATGGCAGTTTGCCAATGCGAATCTGGCGGCCTACCGGATCGCCGCCGTCGGGAAACAGGCTATTGACCACGGTGGCGCCCAGCACCGCCACGTTATTGGCCTGCTCCACATCCTGGATGGTGAAAGGGCCGCCCTGGTCGAAGGTCCAGGCGCGGATGGCGAAGTAGCTGGGGTCGGTGCCGGTGATGTGCGTGCCCCAGTTGTTGCTTTGGTAGACCACCTGCTGCGAGGCGCCGGCACCAGCCGCCACCGCCTCCACCCCGGGCACCTGGCGCAGGATGGCGTCTTCGTCGCCGCGCACCAGCGTCTTGGTGGCGTTCCAGCCCAGCCGCACCACCCCCGCCTCGCGGCTGCCCGACTGCACGATCAGCAGATTGCTGCCCATGCTGGCGATGCGCTCCTGCATCTGCAGGCCCGCCCCCTGGCCTACGCCCACCATGGCGATCACCGCCCCTACGCCGATAATGATGCCCAGCATGGTGAGGGCGGAGCGGAGCTTGTTGCGGGTGAGCGCGGTCAGCGCCACGCTTAGAATGGAGGCGAAATCCACGGCCCCTCCATCTTGTTAGATGGCGGCGCCGCGACTGGCGGTTCGCGCGGGCGGGCTACTCGAAGCGCAGGGCTTCGATCGGATCGAGGCGGGCGGCCTTCTTGGCGGGGTAGAAGCCGAAGAAGATGCCGATGCCGGCCGAGAACACCGCCGCCACCACGATCGAGACCACGGAAACATCCACCGGCCAGTGGGCGATGGTGGAGATCAGCCAGGAGGTGAGCAGGCCAAAAAGGATGCCGATCACCCCACCGATGCTGGCCAGCACCAGCGCCTCGATGATGAATTGGCGCTGCACATCGCTCTCGGTGGCGCCCACCGCCATGCGAATGCCGATTTCGCGGGTGCGCTCGGTCACCGACACCAGCATGATGTTCATGATGCCGATGCCGCCCACCAGCAGCGAGACGCTGGCGATGCTGGCCAGCAGCACGGTCATAATAGTCGCCGAGGCGTTGGCCACATCGGCATAGGCGGCGAGATTGCGCACCGCGAAATCGTCGGGCTCGCCCGGGCGGATGCGGTGGCGGCTGCGCAGCAGGTCGGTGATCTGCTCCTGCGCCGCCGTGGTGGCGGCGTTGGAAACGGCCGAGATGGCAATATTCTGCAGCCAATAGTTGCCGCTCAGCTTCTTCAGCAGCGTGGTGAAGGGGATGTAGACGTTGTCGTCCTGATCCTGGCCCATGCCGCTCTGGCCCTTGGCGATGAGAGTGCCCACCACCTTGAAGGGCAGGTTCTTGATGCGGATCTCCTTGCCCACCGGATCGGTCCCGTCGGGAAAGAGATTGGTGACCACGGTCGAGCCCAGCACGGCGACGTTGTTGGCGTCGGTGACGTCTTGCTGGGAGAAGGTGGCGCCCTGGTCGAAGGTCCAGGCGCGGATGGGGAAATAACTGGGCTCGGTGCCGTTGATGTGCGTGCCCCAGTTGTTGTCCCCATAGATCACTTGGGCGCTGTAGTTGGTGCCGGCGGCGGCGGCGGCCACGCTCGGCACCTGCGCCAGAATCGCCTGCTCGTCCCCAAAGCTCAGCGTCTTGGTCGCCCCCCAGCCCACGTGCACCACGCCCGCCGCGTGGCTGCCCGCCTGCACGTAGAGCAGGTTGCTGCCCATGCTGGCGATGCGCGCCTGCACCTGCTCGCTGGCTCCCTGGCCCACGCCCACCATGGCGATCACCGCACCCACGCCGATGATGATGCCCAACATGGTGAGCACCGAGCGCATCTTGTTGCGCGTCAACGCACGCAGCGCCACCCGTACAATGGAGACAAAATCCATACCCAATTCTATCGTGCCAGTCTAGAGGAAACTAGAGAAAACATAGGCGGGGCAAGGCAAAATCCCGCCCGCGTCGGCATGACAAGCTGATCCTGCCCTTGCGCCCGCGCCTCGGCCGATAATAAGGGCATGGCACTAGAATTTACGACCTCTTGCCTGCAGGACAGTTTGGATCTGTTCCGCTTTTACAAAAAATTGGGCGAAAAGGCGATGGCGCAATTGAGCGACCAGCAACTTTATGCGGTGCTCGATCCGGAGATGAACTCTGTGGCGGTGATGGTGAAGCACATGGCAGGGAACATGCGCTCCCGCTGGACGGAATTTCCCCTGGTGGACGGGGAGAGCCCGACGCGCAACCGCGACAGCGAGTTCGTCGAGCCGCCAGCCTCGCGAACCGAGTTGATGGCGCTGTGGGACGATGGCTGGCAGCGGGTGTTCGCCGCGCTCGAGAGCTTGACCGAGGCGGACCTGTCGCGGCAGGTGACCATTCGCGGCGAGGTGCACTCGATTACCCAGGCCCTGCACCGCCAACTGGCGCACTACGCCTACCACGTCGGCCAGATCGTGTTTCTGGCCAAGCACCTGCGCACCGCCGACTGGCAGAGCCTGAGCATTCCGCGCCGCGGCTCGGCCGAGTTCAACCGCCGGGTGGGCGAGGGCAAGGCCAGCCAACGCTGAGCGGCAGGGCTTCTTTTATTCGAAGCGCAAGGCTTCGATGGGGTCGAGGTTGGCGGCCTTCTTGGCGGGGTAGAAGCCAAAGAAGATGCCGATGCCGGCCGAGAACACCGCCGCGACCACGATCGAGATTACGGAAACATCCACCGGCCAGTGGGCGATCGAGGAGATGAGCCAGGAGACGGCCAGCCCGAAGAGGATGCCGATCACCCCGCCGATGCTGGCCAGCACCAGCGCCTCGATGATGAACTGGCGCTTGACGTCGCTCTCGGTGGCGCCCACCGCCATGCGGATGCCGATCTCGCGGGTGCGCTCGGTGACCGACACCAGCATGATGTTCATGATGCCGATGCCGCCCACCAGCAGCGAAACGCTGGCGATGCTGGCCAGCAGGATGGTCATGACGCTGCTGGCGGCGTTGGCCACGTCGGCGATGTCGCTGAGGTTGTGGACGGTGAAGTCGTCGCCCTGGCCGGGGCGAATGCGGTGGCGGGCGTGCAGCAGGTTGGTGATCTGCTGGCTGACGGTGTCGGTGACGTCTTTGGAGGCGGCGGAGACGGAGATGTTGCCCAGCCAGCTCTGCCCGCTGATTTTCTTCTGCAGCGTGGTGTAGGGGATGTAGACGTTGTCGTCCTGGTCCTGGCCCATGCCGCTCTGGCCCTTGGGCACCAGCGAGCCGACCACCGTGAAGGGCAGGTTCTTGATGCGGATGGTCTTGCCCACCGGGTCGCTGCCGTCGGGAAAGAGGTTGAGGTAGACGGTGGTGCCGAGCACGGCGACGTTGTTGGCGAGCTGCACGTCTTGGGCGGTGAAGCTGGTGCCCTGGTCGAAGGTGAAGTTGCGGATGTCGAAATAGGAAGGCTCGGTGCCCTGGATGCTGGTGCCCCAGTTGTTGTCGTCGGAGATGACCTGCTGGTGCGACATGGTGCCCGCCGCCGCCGACTGGACCAGTGGGATCTCCTTCAGCATGGCGGCCTCGTCGCCCGGCACCAGGGTTTTGGTGGCGCCCCAGCCGACGCGCACCACCCCCGCCTGGCGGCTGCCGGCCTGGATGATGAGCAGGTTGCTGCCCATGGCGGCGATGCGCGCCTGCACCTGTTCATTGGCGCCCTGGCCCACCCCTACCATAGCGATCACCGCCCCCACGCCGATGATGATGCCCAGCATGGTGAGGATGGAGCGCATCTTGTTGCGGGTCAAGGCGCGCAGTGCCACGCGGACGATCGAGACGAAATCCATAACAACCTCCTGGCGGCGCCCGAGCTCAGGGTTCTGCTCTAATCTTCGGCGCCGACCACCGGCATGGACTTGAGTACTTCTTCGGCGTTGGCCGGATGGGCCACCCGCTCGTCGCGGCGAATCTTGCCGTCGCGGAAAGTGATGATGCGCTGGGCGTACTCGGCGATGTCGGGCTCGTGGGTGACCAGCACCAGGGTGATGTTGCGCTCGCGGTTGAGGCGCTGAAAGATGCCCATGATCTCGACACTGGTGCGGCTGTCGAGGTTGCCGGTGGGCTCGTCGGCCAGCAGCAGCGAGGGCCGGTTCATGAGCGCGCGGGCGATGGCGACGCGCTGCTGCTGGCCGCCGGAGAGCTGGCTGGGGTAGTGGTGCTCGCGGTCGGCGAGGCCGACGATGCGCAACGCCTCGCGCGCCCGCTCGATGCGCTCGGCCGGCGCCAGCCGGGCATAGAGGGCGGGCAGCTCGACGTTTTCCAGCGCCGTGGTGCGGCTCAGCAGGTTGAAGCCCTGGAACACGAAGCCGATCTTGCGGTTGCGGATGTGGGCCAACTCGACCTTATCGAGCGAGCTCACGTCCACCCCGTCCAGCTTGTAGAGGCCACGGGTGGGGCGGTCGAGGCCGCCCACCAGGTTCATGAAGGTACTCTTGCCCCCGCCGGAGGCGCCCATGATGGCCACAAACTCACCCCGGCAGATGGTGACGTCGAGACCGCGCAGGGCGTGGACCTGGATCTCGCCGAGATCGTAGATCTTGTGCACGCCCTCGAATTGGATCACCGGCACGTCCGTCCCCGGGGGGGTGGCGTTGGCGGTGGCGTCGAGAGGTTCGGTGGATGTGGACACAGTTGGCCTTTTCTCCGCCCCGCTTAGCGGCCGCGGCCCCGCCCGCCGGTGCCGGGCAAGCCGCCGCCCGAAGCCACCAATTCCCCGGTCACCACTTGGTCGCCCTTCTTGAGCGAGCCTTGCAGCACCTGGGTGATGGCGGTGTAGGTGAAGTCGGTGATGCCGGTGCGCACCCGCACCGGCATCAACTGCTTGCTCGCGTCCAGGGTCCAGATGAGCGCGGTGGCGGGGCGATTGGAGTCGCCCAGCGCCTCATTGGGGTGGCCGCCGCGACCACCGCCGCCGCCGGCGCGCCGGCCCGCGCCGCCGCCACCATTGCCGTTGGCCTTGCCCGCCGGCGCGCTGGCGCCCCCGTTGCCTTCGACGATGCCGAACTGCTGCAGCTTGGCACGCAACTCCACCGGGGTGTAGTTGGGCTTGAAGCGCAGCGCCGAGTTGGGCACCTCCAGGGTGTTGCGCGCGCTCGCCACCGGAATGTTGACATAGGCGGTCATGCCCGGAAACAGCTTGTTCCCGATGTTGTTAAACTGAATGATGGTGTCGTACTCCACTACGTTCTGCACCGTGGTGGCGCTCATCCGGCGCTGCAGTACGGTACCGTGGTAAACGGTATTGGGGAAGGCGTCCACGGTGAAGGTGGCATCGTCGCCGTCATTGAGCCGCCCGACGTCGCTCTCGTCGGTCTGGGTATACACCCACATGGTGTTCAGATCGGTGGCTTCGCTGAACAGCAGCGGCGCCGAGAACGAGCTGGCCACGGTCTGGCCCACGTCCACCGCCCGGTTGATGATCACCCCATCTACTGGCGCATAGATGTTGCAGTAGGAGAGATTGGTCTGCGCCGTATGCACCGAGCTCTCGCGGCTCTGGGCGGTGGCCTTGGCGGAGGTGACCGCCGCCTGGGCGGCCTTGAGCGCCGCCCGGTTCTGCTGCAGGCCCGCCTTGGCGCTGGCCAAGTCGGCCACATCGGTCTGATAGGTGGCCACGTCGGTGTCGCGCTGCGCGGCGGCCACAATGCCTTGTTTATACAGCCCCAAGGTGCGATCGCGCTGCAACGTCGCCATGTTGAGCGCCGCCTCGGCCTTTTGCACGTTGGCTTGCCCGCTGGCCACATTGGCTTCCGCCACCGCCACCTGCGCCGTCGCCGACTGCACCGCCGCCTGGGCGTTGGCCAAGTCCGACTTCGCCGAGTTGAGCTGGTTTTCGTAGACCGACGGGTCAATTTGGGCGATGATCTGGTTCTTTTTGACCTTGCTGTTAAAGTCCACGTACATGTTGGTGATCTTGCCCGATACTTGCGCCCCGATGGCGATGGTCTTGACCGGGTTCACAATTCCGGTGGCCTGCACCACGGAGGTGATATTCCCCACCTTCGCCGGCGAGGTGAAGTAGGTGGGAGCATTGCCACGATTGGCGAAGAACACGATCGCCACCACCACCGCCGCCACGACGATGACCAGTATTTGGACGCTGCGGTTCTGCAGCAGGGACTTGGAGCGGGGACGGGCTTCATTTGCCATGGAACGGTGGTCTACCCTTCGTGAGCTTGTACTCCGACACCAGTGAAAACGCCTTGGCGCAGCCAGCGGTTACACCCGCAGCGGCAAACCCCGCGGCGGGGCGAGCCCGGCCGCGGCTTGCGGCGGCCTGCCCTCTCCGATCTCGCACAAAAGACGGGGCTTAGACTGGGCCAGCGGCCCTCCGCCGAGGGAAAGAAAAATCGAGCCCCTCCGCCTGCGCGCGTGAGCCGAGAGTATTATACAGAAGCGGAACGCGGAACTCGCAGCATTCTCCCCGCCCGCCCTGCCCCATGCCGCCCACCACTGCCACCACGCCCCGCCCCGCGCCCCGATGGAGTTTGGACGAAATTGGCCGCATCTACCGGCAACCCTTGCTGCCCCTGCTCGAACAGGCCCATGCCGTGCACCGGGAACACCACCCCGGCGGCGAGGTGCAACTCTGCCATCTGCTCTCCATCAAGACCGGCGGTTGTCCCGAAGATTGCGCCTACTGCCCACAGAGCGCCCGCTACGCCACCGGCGTGGAGGCGGGCAAACTGCTGGAGGCGGAGACCGTGCTGGCGGCCGCCCAGCAGGCGCGCGCGGCGGGCTCGACCCGCTTCTGCATGGGCGCGGCCTGGCGGCAGGCCAAGGCGGGACCGGAGTTCGATCGCGTGCTGAACCTGGTGCGCGGAGTGGCGGATTTGGGCCTCGAGGTCTGTTGCACGCTGGGCATGCTCAACGCCGAGCAGGCCGAGCAATTGGCGGGGGCTGGGCTGACCGCCTACAACCACAACCTCGACACCTCGCCCGAGTTCTACGGCCAGGTCATCACCACCCGCACCTATGAGGAGCGCCTGCAGACCCTGGAGCATGTGCGCCGCGCCGGAATCTCCGTCTGCTGCGGGGGCATCCTCGGGCTGGGCGAGGGCGAGGGCGACCGCATCGGGTTGCTGGCCACGCTGGCCAATCTCAGCCCCCCGCCGGAGAGCGTTCCTATCAACGCCCTGGTGGCGGTGGAGGGCACGCCGCTGGCA
>Ga0307373_10003101_pt1 | contig 29341 bp, 27 predicted proteins | sample OX2MG_FD_202534 | JGI IMG/M metagenome (GOLD analysis project Ga0307373, IMG submission 202534) | Soil microbial communities from Risofladan, Vaasa, Finland - OX-2 | ecosystem: Environmental > Terrestrial > Soil > Coastal area > Acid sulfate soil | place: Finland: Risofladan, Vaasa | collected... | reverse complement strand
GCATGCGGATCAATCAGGACATTCGCGACTATGCCGACGCTCAAGGACTCGATGAGCAGGCCGCGCTCGTTGCTGGCCTGGAGGAGAAGGCGGCGCAGTTCCGCCAGTTGGGAGGGCAGCTCTACAGCGAGGGGTGAGGCGAGGATGGAGTCGGCCGCTCGGCCCCGAGCGGCGTGTGCTCTAGGGCGCGGGGGGCGGGCCCCCCTGCATGAGCTGGCGGGCCTCGTCCAGGCTCGTGTCCTCCGACGGTAGGGCCAGATCGGAGGCAACCAGGCTCGAGGCCTCGAGCTTGGTGCCGCGCTGCCGGACCAAATCGAGGGCGGTCTTGAGGGTGGTCGCGAATCGGGCCGAGTCGTGAGCGTCGATGGCGGCCACGATGGCCTCATCGCAGCGATGCAATTCTTCGGCGACCGAGCTCGAGATGCGGTACTGATCCTCGCCCTGGATTCGAACCACGAGCGATCCATCCCCCAATGCGGCGCTGACGGGCCCGGTTCCGAGCTCGCGTTTCAGCGCCGCCAGCTCGGCGTCCACGTTGCTGGAGGTCGAGGCGGCCAGCAGCTGTCGATCGATGTCGTCCTGACTTCCAGCTCCGATCTGGTCCAGCCCGCCGGTGTCGATGAGCTGGTCGATGGCGGCCGAACGCGCCTGCATCTGGCGCGTCTTGTCCTGCGCCCGGTCCACCATCATGCTCACGTCCGCCATCTGCTCGGAGAGCCCGGTCACCGCCTCGCCGATCTTGGTCGACGCGCTCGCCGCCGAGTACTGGGCCTTGAGCGATTCCTTCTGAGTTCTGAAAGCCTCCACCTTGGCCTGAAGCTTCTGCGCCGTCTGCTCCAGCTTCTGCTCCTGGAGCGTGAGCTGCTCGATCTGGGTCTTGAGGTCGCCGAGCTGTTGCCCCGCGGTCTGGGCCCGGGTCAGGGCCAGACGCGCCAGGTCTTCGCGTCCCTGGGCCAGCGCCGTTCGGGCCTGCTCTTGAAGTTTGGCCTGGCGCTGCTCGAGTTCTGACGCCTGGAGCTCGAGACGCTTCTCGGAGGTCAGAACGTCGGCCACGTTGGCCCGCATCTGCTGTAGCGCCTGGAGTTGCTTCTGATAGGCGAGGTCCATCGATTCGGCGGGATCCTCCGCCCGGTCGAGGACGTGGTTCAACTTCTGCTGGATTACGTCAGACATACGGCGCATGATGCTCACCGGCCAACTCTACCGTTGCCCATCGGGGAATGGTCAACCGGTGGCCCGCGCGATCCTGGCCTAGGGTCGGTCGAGTGGGTGGTTGACCGGGTGCCGTCCGGCCGGGCTCCGTCCCGCGGAGCCGAATAGGGTGTACTACTAGGACCGACCCAGATGGATTCAGGAACCGATTCGGGACCCAGCTTCGACCTCGTCGCCGCCTCGATCAGGGCCGACGCCAGAGATCTGGCGACCTTCCTTGAGGCGCTCGCTTACAAACTGGGCGAGGCGCTGCCGGGCGCGGTTGCGGTCGAGCGCGAGGGTGGCCTGTTCCGGCGCCAGCACCGAGTGCGGCGATTGCACATCAGCCTGGGGGATCGCAACTATGAGCTGGAGCGGGCGGGCGCGGGGCTGCGCTGCCAGGTTGCCCACAGCGTAAGGGGGATAACGGTGAAGAGTGAAGAGATTGAATTGGACGCCTGGATCGACGATCTGAGCCGCCGGCTGGCCGAGCACGCGGGCGAGAGTTCGCGTACCCGCTCAGCCCTCGAGAGGCTGCTCGGATGAGCCCGGAGGAGATCGGACTGCCGGAGGAGGCCGAGCACCGTCTGGCCGAGCTCCGGGGACAGGGAGGGCAGGCCGGGATCTTCACCAGCGATCTGTCGGTCAACGAGTTCCTCCTGGTCAAGGAGGCTGGATTTGATCCGGTCGGCCTGGTGGTCGGGAGCTCGATCTACCACATCGGGTTCCAGGCCCCACGCTGGGGGCAGAGCCAGGAAATGACCAATTTGAGCCAGGCCATGTACCACGCCCGAGAGCTGGCCATGTCGCGCATGGAGGCGGAGGCCGAGGACTTGGGGGCGGACGGGGTGGTGGGCGTCAGGCTGGACATCAACTTCTATGAGTTCGGCCAGCATTCCGCCGAGTTCATCGCCATCGGCACCGCGGTCAAGGGGCGCCAGGGCAGTGCCCGTAACGCCGCCGGCAAGCCCTTCACCTCCGACCTGTCGGGTCAGGACTTCTGGACCCTGGTCCAGTCCGGCTACCTGCCCCTGGGCCTGGTCATGGGTACCTGCGTCTACCACGTGGGTCGCCGCAGCCTGAGCGGCTGGCTGGGCAGCCTGGGCCAGAACCAGGAGCTGCCCAATTTCACCCAGGGCCTCTACCAGGCGCGGGAGCTGGCCATGGCGCGAATGCAGGCGGAGGCCACAGAGCATCAGGCTCAGGGCATAGTCGGGGTGCAGCTGAAGGAGGAGTCCCATCTTTGGGGCTCGCACACGATCGAGTTCTTCGCCGTGGGAACCGCGGTGCGGCCGCTGGGCGAGGAGCATGAGATCGCGCGTCCCCAGATGGTCCTGGACCTGGGCGGCTAGCGGTGCTGGCCGAGCGCGCCCTGGATCGGCTGGCGCAGGGGGCAGACCGTAGCGCTGAGCACCGCGAGTTCACCAGCGACCTGTCGGTCGAAGAGCTGGTCGCAGTTGAGGCGGCGGGACTGGAACCGCGCGGTCTGGTCGGCGGATCCTGCGTGTTCCGGGTGGGCTGGCAGTTCGTGGGCTGGACCGAGGCCCGCGAGGTCGACACCCTGAGCACGGCGATGTACGAATCGCGGGAGCGAGCCATGAAGCGCCTGGTCCAAGAGGCGGCGCGCTGCGGCGCCGACGGGGTTGTGGGGGTGCGCCTCACGATCGCGTTCGACAACTGGGGCGAGGGACTGGGAGAGTTCAGCGCCATCGGCACCGCGGTCCGCCATCGGGATCGACCGGGCAGCCTTAGGACCCCGACCGGAGACATCTTCACCTCCCATCTGTCGGGCCAGGACGTTTGGGCCCTGCTCCGCACCGGCTACCGCCCGCTGGGCCTGGTGATGGGCTGCTGCGTGTACCACTATCCAGCCCAGGGCTTGAGCCAGTGGTTCGGCGCGGTGACCCAGAACCAGGAGCTGCAGGGGCTCACCCGGGCCTTCTACAGCGCGCGCGAGCTGGCCATGGACAGGATGCAGCGGGAGGCGCTTCAGCTCGGCTCGGAGGGGGTTGTGGGGGTCACGGTGGAGGAGGAGTCGCACGTCTGGGGTGGCCACACGCTCGAGTTCCTGGCCCTTGGGACCGCGGTGCGCTCGACGCCGGCACCTCCCGCCCCGCCGACGCGGATGGTGAGGCGAGTCGATGTCTGAGCTCAAGGCCGCCTGGGGCAGCACGCTCAGCGTGGCCGAGCTGGCGGCGGTGCGCTCCGAGGGCTTCGATCCCGTGGGCCAGGTCATGGGCAGCTGTGTGCACCAGGTGTACGCATACCTGCAGACCTCCAATCTGGGCGGAGCCTGGGGTGGTGGCGGCGTCATCGGGGGCGGCATCGCCGGTGGTGTCGGCATCGGCGGCGGCTTCGGTTACGGCAGCCAGGGCGGCCGCGGGGGCTGGGGTGGTCCGCTGGGCGGATCTCCCTTCGGCGCGGGCCAGATGGGCGGAGGCGGAATCTGGTCGGTGCAGGAGCTCAGCGATTACAGTCAGGCCCTGCGCTCGGCGCGCAACCTGGCCCTCGAGCGCATGTCGGCCGAGGCTGCGGGCAGCCACGGCGTGGTCGGGGTGCGTCTCAACCTGCGCTGGCTGGACGAGTCGGCTCGGATCCTCGAGTTCACCGCCTTGGGGACCGCGGTCAGGGCCGCTGGGCGCGAGGTTTCGTCCGCCCCCTTCCTCTCTCTGCTCTCGGGCGAGGAGTTCGCCAAACTGCTCCGCGGCGGCTACGTCCCCTGTGGGGTGGCGATGGGGATCTCGGCCCTGGCCGTGGCCGGCTCTCCGGTCGGCAACTGGGCCATGATGGGCCCCGGCTACGAGGTCCAGGAGTTCAGTCAGGCCGCCGCCCGAGCCCGCACATCGGCCGTCTCCCGGATGGAGGAGGACCTGCGCCGGATGGGGGCGGACGGCGCCGTGGGGAGTCAGGTCGTGGCCCGGGTGCAGCACCAGGAGGGCGCCGGCTACCCGATTCGAATCGTCGAGTTCTCGGCCGTGGGCACGGCCGTGATGCGCTTCGGGCGCGACGACGATCCGCTGGACGCCGTGCTCGGACTGTGAGCCAAGCCTAGACCGGCGGCGCCGAGCCGACCAGCTTAAAGCCCCCTTTTCCATCCATCTGGATGAGCCAGATCGTCTGCCGAACGTCGTGCGCAGAGGTGAATCGGAAGCGTCCGAGCGGGGTCTGCACGTCGACCCCGGCCAGGGCGGTACGCAGGCGGTTGCGGTCCTGGGCCGGATCGGTGAAGCGGAGATGGGCCCGGGAGGCCGCCTGAGCCAGGATCTGCACCGCGGCGTAGCCCTGGGCTGCGAACTGATCTGGATCCTGGCCGTAGGCCGTCTGGTAGGCGGAGACGAAGGCGCGATTGGCGGGCGAGGCGTTGCCGAGGTACCAGGCACTGCCCGATTGGGCGCCGAGCCCCGCCGGACCCGCCTGGGCCGAGACCTGGGCGGTGTTGAATCCGTTTCCTCCCAAGAACTCGCCCTGAAAGCCGAGGGCACGGGCCTGGACCATGATCTCGGCCGGCAGATTTCCCAGGCTGGTGATGAAGATGACCTCAGGCTTCAACGCCAGGGCCTGGCGCACGTAAGGCCCGAGGTCGCTGGCGTTCTTGCTGAAGTCGATCGTGCCCAGAAGCTGGATCCCGTACTGGGGCGCGATGGCGCTCACGATGGCCCCTCCGTCGGCGGAGAACTTGTCGTCCGACGCCACCAGCAGGACGCCGGTCCGGGCGTGGTGGGCGGCCTGCCAGGCGGCGATGCTGGCGGGGATGGCCGCGGCCTCACCCAGGCTGTCCCGGAAGACGTATGGGCAGGGGGTAGGGTCGGGGTAGTTGCAGTCTGGAACCAGGTGGTTACCGGTGTCGCTGATCCCGATGATCGGGACTCCGGCTCGGTTGGCCAGGGGCTGGACCGCCACGGCCGAGTTGGATAGGGTCGGACCGAGCAGGGCCAACGGGGCCGGTTTGGTGGCGAGCAGAGAGTTGAGGTCCGCGGTCGAGGTGGCCCGGATCGAGCCGTCGTCCTCGATCTGGACATTGATCCTCGCCCCGAGCACCCCGCCCCGGTCGTTGATCTGAGTCAGCGCCAGGTTGATCCCGTTCTTGGACCCGATCCCGTATACCCCGCCGGGTCCGGTGAGGGAGAGGATGGCCCCAAAGGACAGCACGTGGCCGGAGTAGGCTCCGCTTCCCCCGCTGCCCCCACACGAGAGCAGGGCCAGGCTGGCCAGGCCAGCCGCGGTCCACAGGCGTCTCATTGCGGGAGAACCGTGGCCGGGGCCTCGAGCAGAGGCGCAGGCGGGGCCTCCAGGCTGGAGGGCAGGACGACGCGGAACACCGTTCCCCCCGCCGGGGAGCTCTCCAGTTCCAGCCGTCCGCCCAGGAGTTCGACCAGGCTGCGGCTCAGGGGCAGACCCAATCCGGTGCCCTCCCGGTCCCGAGCCAGGCGCTCGCCGACCCGGGCGTACTCGTCAAAGGCACGCTTTAGATCCTGGGCTGCGACTCCCACCCCGTGGTCGCGGACCGAGATCTCGATCCCGGCCGCCGTGCGCAGGCCCGAGAGTTCGATCGAGGTCCCGGGACCCGAGAAGTTGATGGCGTTGGACACGCCGTTGAGCAGGGCCTGGAGGAGGCGCCGGCGGTCAGTTACGACCCAGAGGATCTCGTTGCGCTCGATCCTGATCGACTGGCCGCGCGCCTTAACCAGGGGTTCGGCTTCCCGGACCAGCTCCTCGAGCAGGCCGTCCAGGCCGAAGCGTTCAGGATGCAGATCCATCCGCCTCGCCTCGACCTTGCTCAGATCCAGAATGTCGTCGATGAGCGCCAGCAGGTGGGTGCCGCTGGTCTGGATGTTGTTGACATAGCGGGCCTGACGCTCACTGAGCGAACCCGGGGCCGCCATCTCTAGCATCTGTCCGAACCCCAGGATGGCGTTGAGGGGGGTGCGCAGTTCGTGCGACATCTTGGCCAGGAAGGACGATTTGGCGTTGCGGGCAAGGCGGTTGGCCTCGAGCAGCACCAGGAGCAGGGCGGCAAAGAGTATGGCCACGAACACCACCACTGGAACCAGGATTCCTAGCACCGCCTCGTTGCGGTTCACCTCACTGAGCGTTGAGGTCGCCTCCGCCTGGCGCCGAGCGGTGGCGACGTCGAGGAGCTGGTTGATGTCACCCGACACCGGATCGAGCCCAGTTTCGATCTGGAAGGCGGCCGCCGTGTCCTGCGCGTCTATCGCGGCCAGCAAGCGGGAGGAGCCGGCGAGATAGATCGAGTAGTCGAAAGAGACCGAGCGCACGAAGGAGCGATCGGCCGCGGACCCGCTACGCGAGATGGCCCCAAGGTCGGCCTTAAATTGCCCGGAGGCGACCAGGAACTGGGTCTTAAGGGTAGGGAGGCGCTCGAGCTGGTAGCGTCGGGAGAGGTCCTGCTGCACCGCCATCGACTCACTTGCCTGTTGGTAGTAGCCGCTGATGCGATCGAGGTAGGCCACCCGCTCGGCGGCGCTGCGACTGTACTCGGCCGCGAGCACGCCGGCGGTCCCCGCGGCGAGCAGGGTGACGATCAGCCCGAGGCTGGTGGCGGCGCCGGTCCAGGGGGGCAGGACCAGGGCCAGGGAGCGCCACGAGCGGCGCCAGTTCAGATGAAGGAACATCGGGGCTGACCATACACACCGCCCGGAGGAATGGGGCCCTGACGCCCAGCTCTCCACGGCCGGAGTTGAAACAATCCGATCCGCCCGTCGGTAGATAGGGGTAGATGGCCACGGGCGCACTCGGTCTTGATCGCTCCGTGGGCCCACCCCACCTGTTTGAGCCTCTGCGCCTGCGCTCGATCGAGCTTCGCAACCGGATCGCGGTGTCGCCCATGTGCCAGTACTCGAGCCAGGACGGCTTCGCCAACGACTGGCACTTGGTCCACCTTGGTTCCCGCGCCGTGGGCGGCGCGGGACTGGTCCTGGCCGAGGCGACCGCGGTCACCCCCCAGGGCCGGATCAGCCCGGCCGACCTCGGGCTCTGGAAGGACGAACAGGTGGATTACCTGGCCCGGATCGCCGCCTTCGTGCGGGCCCACGGGGCGGCGCCCGGAATCCAGCTCGGACACGCCGGGCGCAAAGCGTCGACCGCACCACCGTTTGCGGGCGGGGGGACGCTGACCCCCGAGGGGGGAGGATGGCGGGTCTGCGCGCCCTCAGCAATCGCCTTTGAGCCCGGGGGAGCGGTCCCGGAGGAGCTGGACGAGGCTCAGATCGCGGCCGTGATCGATGCCTTCGAGGCGGCCGCGGCGCGGGCCCTGGCGGCCGGGTTTGAGGTTGTGGAGTTGCACGGAGCCCACGGCTACCTGCTGCATCAGTTCCTCTCCCCGCTCAGCAACCATCGCAACGATCGTTGGGGTGGTTCGTTCGAGAACCGTATCCGCCTGGTCGTGGCCGTGGTGAGCGCGGTCCGACGGCGCTGGCCGGACTCCCATCCTCTCCTGCTCCGCCTCTCGGCCACGGACTGGGTCGACGGAGGTTGGGACCTCGAGCAGACCGTCGAGCTCGCCCGCCACCTCGCCGGAGACGGCGTCGATTTGATCGACTGCTCCAGCGGAGGTCTGGTGCCGGTGGCGGCGATCCCGATCGGACCCGGCTACCAGGTCCGCTTCGCCCAGCGTGTGCGCGAGGCCGGTGTGGCCACCGGAGCGGTGGGCATGATCACCTCAGCCGAGCAGGCGGACCAGATCGTCCGCAGCGGGCAGGCAGACCTGGTCCTGCTCGCGCGGCAGATGCTGCGGGACCCCTACTGGCCCCTCCACGCCGGATCGCGTCTGGCCCAGGACGCGAGCTGGCCGGACCAATACCTACGCGCCCGCCGGCGAACCTGAAGATCGGCGTTGGGCGGGAGGGATCGAACTCAGCCCTCGCGATAGAGCCAGGAGTTGAGGCGGCGGTCGACGATCTGAACCGCCGACGTGGCCACCACCGCGACCACGACCACGATCAGCATGATGGCCAGGATGCCGGTGGCATCGAAGGCCCCCGCGAAGCTTGAATCCAGTCGCCCCAGCCCGACCACGGCGATGAAGAGCTCCCCGTTGATCATGCCCTTGACGCAGCGTCCCATGCCCAGGCGCAGGCCGGCCATGGTCAGGGGGAGAGAGGCGGGCACGATCACGAAGCGGTAGATCTGCCAGCGGCTGGCGCCCGCCGAGCGCGCCATCTCCACGAGCTGGGTATCCACGGTCTTGAGCGCGGTCTGGGTGTTGACCGCGATGAAGAGCACGGCGTAGAGGACGATGACGGCGATGGGAGTGGCCCGGGAGAGCCCGAAGAAGATGAAGAAGACTGGAGCCATGACGATTGAGGGGGCGAGCAAAAAGGCGTTGACGTAGGGCTGGAGCGCGAAGGCAACCTTCTGGAACAGGCTCATCAGGGTGCCCAGGGTGACGCCCGCGACGGCGGCGATGACGAACCCGATGACCAGGTTGACCACGCTCTCGCTCAGCGCCGGCTGGAGCTGGCCCTGGGCCCACATGGTGCCGATGTCTGCCACCACCCGGCTCAGCGGCGGTAGCCAGTCGAGTCTGAAGACGCTTCCCGCCACCTGCCAGAGCAGCAGGCCGGCGGCCAGGGAGAGGGTGGGGACCAGGGGGCGAGGAATGCGAAGCCGCCGCGGCAGGACTAGCGGCGCGGTGTGGGGGGGGGCCGAGGCATGGATGGCCACTACAGGCCGAGGGCCTGCCAGATCCGGGCCCGGATCTCGATGAAGATCCGGTCCTGCTCCATGTCCCGGGTGCGGGGGCGAGGCAGGCCGACCTCGACGATGTCCGCGATCCGCCCCGGCCGGCTGCTCATGATCACGATCCGATCGGAGAGGAAGACGGCCTCGTCGACCGAATGGGTCACGAACACCGCCGTCTTCTTGTCCGACTCCCAGATTCGGATTAGCTCGTCCTGCATGACCCTCCGGCTGATCTCATCCAACGCCCCAAAGGGTTCGTCCAGGAGCAGGAAGCGGGGGTCCATGGCGAGCGCTCGGGCCAGCCCCACGCGCTGCTGCATGCCGCCCGAGAGCTGGCGCGGGAGCGCCTTCTCAAATCCCTCCAGGCCAACCGCTCGGATCAGATCGAGGGCGGTCGCCTCGCGCTCCGTCCGCCGTACCCGGCGCAGCTTGAGCCCGAAGGCGACGTTGTCGAGCACACTGGCCCAGGGCAGCAGAGCGAAGTCCTGGAACACCATGGCTCGCTCCGGGCCGGGCCCGGTGATCGCCTCTGAGCCGATGCGCAGACTCCCCTCGTCGGCCCGCGCGAGCCCCGCGATCATGCGCAGCAGGGTCGTCTTACCGCAGCCCGAGGGCCCGATCAGGGACATGAACTCGTGCGGTCTGACCTCGAGCTCGATGCGGTCGAGCACGTGCAGCATCTCGGTCCCCGAACCGTCGGCGGCGGGCCGAAAGAAGCGCTTGGACAGGCCTTCGATGCGGATTCCAGGTTCCTGTTCGATCGCCATCTACGCTCCTCCGGCGACGTCGAGGACGCGGCTGGCGCCGACCTTGCGCTCGAGCTGGGTGAGGATGAGCATGACCAGCACGGACTGACAGATGATAAGGAACACGGTCGCGAACACCGAGGCCGAATCGAAGTTGTCCCTGAATTCCAGCAGGAGCTTGCCAAAGCCGACCGCGAGCAGGTCAAGCTCGGCCACGATCATTCCGGTCAGGGCGTGGGCGAAGCCCTGGCGCAGGCCGCTCATGATCGAGGGAATGGCGGCAGGGACTAAAACCTCGCGCCAGAGGTCGAGTTCGCCCGCCCCAAAGGAGCGCGCCATCTCGAGCAGGCGCGGGGGCACGGTCAGCACGCCGGCCCGGCACGGCACGATGACGAAGGGCACGGCGAAGACGAAGATGACGATGGCGCGCGACCAGATGGTGAAGCCGAAGATGATGAGCAGAAGCGGCATCACGATGGCCATCGGGGTGACCACCGCGATATTGAGGTAGGGATCGACCACGCCCTCCAGTGAGCGCGCCCGGCCCATAGCCAGACCGACGGGGACGCCGAGGATGAAGGCGGCGCCGAATCCGATCAGGAGCGCGCTTTCGCTGGTCACCAGGGCGCCCCAGAAGGCACGCCCGAAGAGCAGCTGCACACTGCGGGTGACAAAGCTGGTGAAGGTGGGTAGGAGGAGGTTTCCGGGCCGCAGGGCGGCCCATTGCCAGATCAGGGCCACGGGCACGATCACGGCCAGAGGAAGGAAGATGCGCCAGAGCAGGTCCCGGCGGCGCGCGCGCCGCCAGGACCGCAGCAGGCTCTGTTCGCCAGCGTCTGCGAGGGAGCTGGCCAATGTCAGCAGGTGGTGGCCGAGGAGGTGCCGATCTGCTTCAGGACGGCCTTGACGATGCTGTCGTTGACGACCTGGGAGGTGGTGACCCCGGCCGGAATCTTGCCCGCGCTCTCAAAGGTCTGGAGCTGGTTGTCCATGGTCGCAGTCTGCAGGCCGCCGTTGGCGCACCACTGCTGGGTGGAGGTGAAGAACTTGCCGATGGCATCGGCCTGGGCGCCGTAGTTGAAGTATTTGGCGGTCTCGGTCCGAACCAGAGCGGGGCTCTTGTAGAGGCTGCGCGTGGCCAGGAGCTGGTCTTTGACAAACGCCTTCAGGATGCTGGGGTGGTCTTTTACGAAGGTGGGGCTGGTGGTGACCACGTCGCGTCCGACCCCGGGCAATTCCTTGGCCATGCTGGCCAGCACGTGGAACTTGGACGGGTTCGAATTCACGATCGATACCGTGTCTGCGCCCTCGAGAGGGGCCGCCACGACCTGGCCGTTTTCGAGCGCCTGGCGGCGCAGCGTGGAGTCGGCGATGATGAGGTAGGTGGGCTTGACCGAAGGGCAGTTCTTGGCGAAATAGATCTTGAGGTAGGCGGTGCTGGTGCCCCCGGTGGAGAAGATGGCCACCTTCTTGCCCGAGAGCTGAGAGCAGGAGGTGATGTCACTGGTCGTGACCAGGCTCCAGGTGTTGTTGTTGCGGGCGCTGATCGCGGTCAGGGGAATGCCCTTCTTGATTGCGGTGGCGACCTGGATCACGCCCGAGCCGAAGAGCTGGAGCTGGTCGTTGGCGACGGCCTGGATGACCAGGCTGGTCCCGTTGAGCTGGGTCGTGGCGGGAACGTTGTAGCCATCCTTGCGCATCTGATCCAGGGCCATGAGGATCGGAAGGTAGGACTCATCAGGGGTGGAGTCGGCGCCGAAGCCGAAACTGGTGGTGTCCACCGACGTCTTGCTGGTGGCAGCTGGGGTCGAGCCACCGCAGGCCGCCACCAGGGCCGCCATGGCGCCCATGACGGCGATTCGCTTGAGCCAATTCATGCCTCTACTCCTGTTGAACCGGCGGCGGGGGGGCGGATGAGCGACCCATTGGAACCCGCGGGGCGGTGCATGGCCTCGTATTCTGGATCCAATATCACGGCTGGTCAACGGTCTCCTCGGCCCGTCGGTCACCACCAGAAGTTGGATACGTGATACAAAAACCTCCGCAGAATGAACCTGGGTCATCACCATGACGACGAGTTTTTGGATCCGTCCGACGGCACCGGGGAGGAGTGGAACCCGGACGACGTCGAGATGACCACGGTGGGCATCGACATCGGTTCGTCGACCTCGCACCTCATGTTCTCGCGCATCCACCTGCGCCGCCTGGGCAAGAGCCTGACCAGTCGCTACGTGGTGGTCGGGCGCGAGGTACTGCACCGCTCGCCGATCCATTTCACGCCCTACCGGGACGACCAGACAATCGATGCCGAGGTCCTATCGGGCTACATACAAGAGGCCTTTGAGGCCGCCGGGCTGTCGCCCGAGGCGATCGACAGCGGGGCCGTCATCCTGACCGGCGAGGCCATGCGCCGAGTCAATGCGCGGCCCATCGCCGAGTTGTTCGCGGGCCAGTCGGGTCAATTCGTCTGCGCCACGGCCGGGCATCACCTGGAGGCGCAGCTGAGCGCCCAAGGTTCAGGCGCGGTGGAGTTGAGCCGGACCTTGCCCGGCGTGGTGCTGAATGTGGACGTGGGTGGGGGGACGAGCAAGCTCGCCCTGGCCGACGCCGGGGAGATCGTGGGTACGGCATCGATCAACGTCGGCGGCCGCCTGATCGCGCTCGACTCGCAGGGGCGTCTGGACCGGATCGAGCCGGCGGCCCAGAGGGTGGCCGATCACCTCGGGCTTCGCCTCCAGCTGGGCGAGCCGGTGACGACGCAGACCATGCGCCAGCTCGCCCAGGCCCTGGCTCAGGCGCTGACCGAGACCATCGCCGGGCTTCCGGGGGTACTGGCCCGGGAGCTGATGCTGACCGAGCCCATGTCGGTGCCGCCAAGGATCGACCGGCTGAACTTTTCGGGGGGGGTGGCCGAGTTCATCTACGGCCGTGAGGCGGGCGACTTCCAAGACCTCTCCCGGCCTTTGGCGGAGGCCATCCGGGCTGGGCAGGCCAGGCTTGATCCGCCGCTGGAGGCGGGGATCAGGGCGACCGCGATCGGAGCCTCCCAATTCACGGTCCAGGTCAGCGGCGACACCCTGCTGCTCAGCCGGCCGGGGCTGCTGCCGATCCACAACCTGCCCGTGCTCAAGGTTCGCCTACCGTCCGCGGACCCCTCGCCGGCGCAGGTGGGCATCGGGGTCGCCGACGCGTTCCGGCGCCAGGGCCGCGAGCCGGGGTCGGAGCCGGTGGCCTTGGCGGTGGAGTTCGCCGGGATCCCCAGCTACGCCAACCTTCGGGCCCTGGCCGAGGGCCTTCGAGCTGCGCTCGACGTCCCCCTCGGCCGCGGCACCGCGGTGGCGCTGGTGTTCAGCGCCGACATCAGCCAGAGCGTGGGCGAGATCCTGCGCTCCGAGCTCGGCGTCGCCGGCGATCTGATCTGTATCGACGGCGTTGAACTGCGGGATCTGGACTTCATCGACGTCGGCGCCCTGCTGCCCAACCGGCGAGTGGTGCCAGTGGTCGTGAAGACGCTGCTCTTCGCCCCGCCCCATCCGGCCTCGGAGCGCGTGGTCGGAGCGGGCTAGGGGCCAACTGGAGGTAATCATGGCGACCAAGGCGACCAAGGAATTCACCGTCCATCCCTACGTGCAGTTCATGGAGGACCGCTACAACCACTACCGTAACTTCCTGCGCTCGGAGGGGATCCCGATCATCGACGGGCGTTACGTATTCGACGCCCGGTCGGTCGAGCTGGGTGACTGGGAGCGCCGCGGCGGGCGCGGAGCCTACCTCAGTTTCTCAGATCAGCTCCTGGCCGACTCCTACATCGCCGAGATCCCACCGGGGGGCCAGCTCCGAGCTCAGCACCAGCTCTTCGAGGAGATCATCCTGGTCACCAACGGGCGCGGCGTGACCACCATGTGGCAGGGCGACGGCGGTCGCCGTCACTCCTTCGAATGGCAGCGCGGCAGCCTCTTCGCCATCCCCCTCAACGCCTGGCACGAGCACCACAACGCCAGCGGCTCCGAGCCTGCTCGCTTCGTCTCCCTGACCAGCGCTCCCGTGGCCTTCGAGTCCTTCCGCGATGACGATTTCATCTTCAACAATCCGCACGTTTTCCGGGACCGCTTCGACCCCGATCAGGACGATTTCTTCAACCGCCCAGGGGATTACCTGACCGAGTACTACGGTGGCATCCTGCACACCAACTTCATCTCCGACGTGCGTCAGATCGAGCTCGTGCCACGCGACAAGCGGGGCAAGGGCACCCGCAACATGTACATCCACCTATCGGGCAGCACCATGTTCGCCCACATCTCCCAGTTCCCGGTCGGGCGCTACAAGAAGGCTCACCGCCACGGGCCGGGAGCGCACGTGTGCATGATCGACTCCACCGGCTACACCCTGATGTGGGACGAGGGCGAGCAGGCCAAGCGCTATCCCTGGGCGGAGGGCAGCATCATCGTGCCCCCGGCTGGGACCTGGCACCAGCACTACAACACCGGCACCGAGCCCTGCCGCTTCGTGGCCATGCACGCCTCGACCGCGGTACAGCGCGAGGAGGGCGGGATCGAACAGATCGACTTCGAGCACGAGGACCCAGGACTGCGTGAGATGTACCGGCAGGAGTGCGAGGCCAATGGGGTCGAGGTCGCCATGGAGGACTAGGGCGGCACCTCCCCTGGGCTCTGCGCTGGACGCGCCTCGCCCCGATCGTGCCACACTCGATCGGCATGGGAGCGGGGGCTTGAGCGCGTCACCCGAGGGGATCCGTCCCGACCACTACCGTCACGTGCTGGGGCACTTCGCCACCGGAGTCGCCGTGGTCACCGCACTGTCCGAGGGCAAGCCGATCGGGATGACGGTGCAGGCCTTCAGCGCGCTCTCCTTGAGCCCGCCCATGGTGCTGTTCTGCGCCCGCAGAGGATCACGCAGCTGGGCTGCGATCGCCGATTCGGGAAGGCTCTGCGTCAACCTCCTGCACGAGCAGCAGTCCGGGCTGGCGGTTCAGTTCGCCCGCTCCGGGCGGGCCAAGTTCCAGGGCGTGGAGTGGAGCCCGTCGGCCGCGACCGGGAGCCCGGTCCTGCGCCCGGCGCTGGCCTGGATCGACTGCCTCATCCGCGAAACCCACCCCGGTGGCGACCACATGGTGGTGATGTGCGACGTGGTCGATCTGGGCGCCGATACCAGCGGGCGCCCCCTGCTCTTCTACCGCAGCGAGTACCAGCGCCTGGGATGAGCCCGCGGTCCGGGCGGCGCGGCTCGCCGCCCGTGCGCCCTCCCGCACGCTGGCCGGACTCAAGTTGATCAGGCCGGCCAGATGCTCTGCCCATGACGACTCCAAGAATTCGCCCGCGGCCAGCCGGCGCGAGGCGCTGATCCGGCGCCGGCGCCCAGGGGCATCGTGACCGTAACTGAGGCCGAGGTAATCCGCCACGGCGAGTCTGAACACGGCCACGATGAGCTCGACCGCGGCCTCAGGGGCGACCGCGGCGCGACCGCGATCTGGCTCGGCGCAGTCCAGTTTCGCCTCCTTTCCCGACTTCGGCGCCGCGCTCAGCGGCCCCATCCGACCTCCCACTGCACCGGTGCGCCAGGATCCTGGTTCAGCGCCCGAGCTCTCGCGCCGGCTGTCGCCGGGCCCGGTGCTCGAAGGGATCGGCCCCGAGTTCGGGCCGCAAGCCCGCCAGTCGACGCGCGAGATCGGCCTCGAGGCGGCGTGGTCTGAGCTCCAGCCCCTGCTGCCGTTCCAGCTCGGCCGCCAGCGCGAGCTTCATGGAGGCGAGACGGGGGCGGGTCAGAAGCAGTGTTCGCGTGCCCTGGGGGCCCGAGCGCTGTCCGGCCAGGATGACGTGGACGTGGGGGTGCGGGGTGTTGTGGTGCTCGGCTGCGAGCCAGGGGGGGAGCGGCCCTGAGTCCTCCTCCAGGCGTGTCATCACGGCTCGGGCGAGGGCACGAAGCTCCAGCCTGCGAGCGTCGGGGGGAGAGATCACAAACAGGTAGTAGGCGCGGTTCTGAGCGTGAGTGCGCCCGTACTTGAAGAGCCGGCTCGAGGTGTGGACGACGTGACGATAGAGCGCGGCGCGCTCGGGCTCGGCCACCGGCCCGCGGGCGTCGAACAGAGCTCCCGGCCGCTGGGTGCGGTGGCGCCAGGCGCAGTCGCGGGAGAAACCCTCGAGCCCGCTCAAGTTGAGCGGTCCGTCGGTCTCGTCGCGCCGCTCCAAGTAGCTGAGCAGGCGGCGCAGGTGGCGGCCGAACTCGACCTCCTCACCCCGCGCCTGGTAGCGCGCCGTCAGCACCGCGCGGGCTATGCCCGCCAATCGACCTCCGCTCCCGCCAGGGCTCGCTCGACCCGGTCGATGCTCTCCCGCGCCGCCTTTGCCGCCGCCTCCTGGAGCAACTCCGTGCGCTCCTGTCCGCCTGGAAAGCAGGCCTCAAGGAAGGTCAGGATCTGGGCCGAGGTGAAGAGTGTGGCCAGGGTCGCCGACTGGACGGTACGGGCCGATTCGAGCCCAGCTTCCTCGAGCGCCAGCTGGCGCTCGATCATGCGCGCCGCGGCCGCTGGGAGGGAGACCCGGCGCCGGCTTGCGATGCGCGCCAGGCGGCGCCAGAGGTCGACGTCGAGGCGCAGCCGAAGGGGCTTGTATTCCTGGGCCCAGCTCTCTTCCATCGCCGTCCCACCTCCTTTCTCCCTCCATCTTGGGCTAGGGACGGGGGTCGAAAAAGGGCCCCCCGGGATCGAATCAGGCGGGCGGACGGGGAGGTCCGGACCCGGCCCCCGAGGCCTCGATCGCGTCCGCGATGGCGTCCATCTCGACCCGGCCGAGATCGAGTTGGGCGGAGTTGACCCAGCCCTCCACCTGCTCGGGGCTGCGGGCGCCGACGATGGCGCCGGTGACGCCGGGCCAGGCCAGGGTCCAGGCCACGGCTAGCTCGGCCAGGCTGGCACCCAGCTCCCGAGCCAGGGGCTCCAGGCGCCGGACCAGGTCCAGATTTCGTCCCAGGTTCGGTTCCTGATGGTGCTCGTCGCGCCGCCGCCAGTCGCCCGCATCGAGGCGACCCAGGGCGGCGCGAGTGTGAGTCCCGCCCAGCAGGCCGGACTGCATCGGGCTGTAGACGATAACCCCGGTGCCGTGCTCTCGGGCCCAGGGCAGAAGCTCGGCTGCGCCGCGCTCGATCATGGAGAAGGGCGGCTGCAGGCTGTCCACGTGGCGGATGGGCTCGATCCGCTCCAGCAGATCGAGGCCGAAGTTGGAGACCCCGGCGTGCGCGACCTTGCCTTCCTCGATCAGGCGCACCATCTCTCCCCACGTCTCCTCGACCGGCGTCCCGGTGCGATCCGGCCAGTGCAGCTGATACAGGTCTATGCGCTCTACTCCGAGCCGGCGCAGGGATTCCTCGACCTCCCGCCGCATCGTGGCCGGCCTTAGATCACGGGCCGGACTGAAGGTGGGGTCGGTGGTCGAACACACCAGGCCGCACTTGGTGAAGATCAGGGGACGCTCGGCGCGCGGGATCAGGGCCAGAGCCTTCCCCACCACCTCCTCGGAATGGCCGCAGCCGTACACCGCGGCGGTGTCGATCCAGCTGACTCCGCGATCCACGGCGCGCATGATGGCGGCGATGGATGAGGCGTCGTCCTGGCGGCCAAGGCTGAAGGCCCAGCCCTCGCCGCCCAGCGCCCAGGCTCCGAATCCCACGCGGCTGATCTTCGGTCCGGCGCTACCCAACTGGAGCTCCCGAACCGGGCCGCTCTCTCCCTGCATCCCAAACCTCGTCGACGCGGCCCCGAAGGCGGCATTCTCAATCCCGGATCCCCCGGGCCCCTGCGGGCGCGGGAACACGGCCCATCTTATGCCGCCGCCGCATCCAGGCATCCGACTCCGGTTTGGCGCCGCTCTGGCGTTGGGGCTCCTGGTCATGGCACTGGCCGCGTGTGGCGCTCGGGCCGCGCCCACCGCAGAGGTCTTCGGAGTGGTACGCGCCGCGCCCTGCCGCCCGGTCGAACAGGTGCCGCCAGTCGCCTGCCCGGGCGTGGCCGGGGTGAGGGTCGTGGTTTGGGGCCAGGGGGGGAGCTGGTCGGGGCGAAGCGATTCGAGCGGTCGGTACCGGATCCGGCTGCCCAGCGGGCGCTATCGAATTTCCGTCCGGGCGGGGCTGGCACCGCGCACGGTGCAGATCCAGCTCGCCTCTGACCAGCGGTTGCGCCGCGACCTCACCTTTGATTCTGGGATCAGATGAGCTCCTGCCTGGCCCGAGCTGGGCCTTGAGGCGCCAGGCACCCATGACGCCGAGGTTGGCGCGACAGGGTCAGTTATCGGCGCCCGAATCCGGTCCCTGAACCCGGAGGGGCGGGAGGCGCAGAGCCCAGAGCTCGGGCGCTCCGCAGGTGGGGAACCAACCCGGTTTGGGTTCGGGCTCGAGCGGGGTAGGTATTGCTCTAGAGATGAGACTGGACAAGCTGACCGAACTGGCGCGAGAGGCCCTGGAGGGCGCCCTCGAGGTGGCTGCCGAGCACGGGCAGCAGGCGGTGGAACCCGAGCACCTGCTGCTCGCGCTCCTGCGCCAGCCCGAGGGTATCGCGCGGCCCCTCCTGCAGGCCTCCGGGGCGCCCCCAGCGGAGCTCGAGGAGGTGCTTCAGGCGGCCATTTCCAAGCTGCCCCGGGTCGCGGGCGGGGCGCCGTTTCTGTCCCCCAGCACCAACTCGATGCTGGAGTCGGCGGCGCGTGAGGCGAGCCAACTCCGAGATGAATACATCTCCACCGAGCACCTGCTCCTGGCCCTGGCCGAGCGTCCCCTCCTGTCCCGGTCGGGGGTGACTCGGGACGCCCTGCTGGGCGCGTTGCGCGGCATTCGCGGCAGCCAGCGCGTGACCGACGCCAACCCCGAGTCCAAATACCAGGCGCTGAAAAAGTACGGTCGTGACCTAACCGAGGCGGCATCCGCGGGAAAGCTCGATCCGGTGGTGGGCCGAGACGAGGAGATCCGGCGCGTGATCCAGGTTCTCTCCCGGCGGACCAAGAACAACCCGGTCCTGATCGGCGAGCCGGGAGTGGGGAAGACGGCCATCGCCGAGGGTCTGGCCCAGCGCGTCGTGGCCGGCGACGTCCCCGAGACCCTGGCCGGGCGCCGGGTGGTGGCCTTAGACCTCGGTGCGCTGGTGGCCGGGACCAAGTTTCGGGGTGAATTCGAGGATCGTCTAAAGGCGGTGCTGAAGGAGATCGATGACGCCGACGGGCAGGTGATCCTGTTCATCGACGAGCTCCACACCCTGGTCGGAGCGGGCGCGGCCGAGGGATCGATGGATGCGGCCAACCTACTGAAGCCGGCCCTGGCTCGAGGCGAGCTCCGCGCCATCGGCGCCACCACGCTGGACGAATACCGCAAGCACATCGAGAAGGACGCCGCCTTAGAGCGCCGCTTCCAGCCCGTGATGGTCGATCAGCCCTCGGTCGAGGACACGATTTCCATCCTGCGCGGACTGCGCGAGCGCTACGAGGTGCACCACGGAGTCCGCATCAAGGACGCGGCCTTGGTCGCCGCTACGCTGCTCTCGCAGCGGTATATCAGCGACCGGTTCCTGCCCGACAAGGCCATCGATCTGATCGACGAGGCGGCCGCTCAGCTGCGCATGGAGATCGACTCGATGCCTCTGCCACTGGACGAGGCGGAGCGCTTGATCCGCCAGCTCGAGACCGAGCGCCAGGCGCTCCGCCACGAGCGCGACGGCGTCTCCAAGGAGCGGCTTACAAGCCTCGAGCAGCAGCTGGCGGGGCTGGTCGAGGAGCGTGACGCGCTCCGCGCGCGCTGGGACCGGGAGAAGGAGGTGATCGGGCGCGTGCGCCAGCTCAAGGCGGGATTGGAGGAGCTGCGCACCGAGGCTGAGCGAGCTGAGCGCCAGGCGGACTTCGAGCTCGCCGCCCGGCTCCGATATGGCGAGACCGTTGATCTCTCCCGGCGCCTGGACGAGGCGACCGGGGAGCTGGCCCAGATCCAGGGCCAGGGGGCCCTGCTGCGTGAGGAGGTGGACGAGGACCTGATCGCCGCCATCGTCTCCAAGTGGACCGGCATCCCCGTGGCACGGATGCTGGAGGGCGAGGTTCAAAAGCTGATCGGCATGGAGGAACGCCTGCACGGCCGGGTGATCGGACAGGACGACGCGGTCCTAGCCGTTGCCAACGCCGTCCGGCGCTCCCGCTCGGGGCTGGCCGATCCCAGCCGCCCCGTGGGCTCGTTCATCTTTCTGGGCCCCACCGGTGTGGGCAAGACCGAGCTCGCCCGGGCCCTGGCGGAGTTCTTGTTCGACGACGACCAGGCCCTGATTCGGCTTGACATGTCCGAGTACCAGGAACGCCACACGGTGGCCCGCATGCTCGGCGCGCCGCCCGGTTACGTGGGCCATGAAGAGGGAGGGCAGCTGACCGAGGCGGTGCGCCGGCGCCCCTATTCGGTGGTGCTCCTGGACGAGATTGAAAAGGCCCATCCCGACGTCTTCAACGTGCTCCTCCAGGTTCTGGACGACGGCCGCCTGACCGACGGGCAGGGTCGGACCGTCGACTTTCGCAACGTGGTCCTGGTCATGACCTCTAACCTCGGCGGTGACCTCATCGTCCAGCTCGCCGGATCTGATGCGCCGCGGATGCAGGAGGAGGTGCAGGCGGTGCTGCGCCAGCACTTCCGGCCCGAGTTCTTAAATCGCGTCGACGACGTGATTGTGTTCCGCCCCCTCGATCGCACGCAGATCGGACAGATCGCCCAGATCCAGCTCGGCCGCCTGCGCCAGCGCCTGGCCGAGCGCCGGATCGAGATCGTGCTCTCGCCCGCCGCCCAGGACCTGCTGGCCGAGCAGGGGTGGGATCCGGCCTACGGAGCCAGGCCCCTCAAGCGCGCCGTGCAGCGCCTGATCCAGGACCCCCTGGCCCTGCTTCTGCTCGAGGGCGCCTTCAACGACGGCGACTCGATTCTGCTCGATGCGGAGGGAGGCCGGATGACGTTCAGCCGCGCCCAGGAGGTCAGGGCCGACGCCAGTAGTGGTACTCGAGGGTCCGACTGAGGTCGAATAACTCGCGTCTGCGCCCGCTGGGGATGTACCCGCGGGCCTCATAGAAGCGATGGGCGAGATCAAAACGGGAGTCGGTCCAGAGCTCGATCGAAGACCGGCCCCGGCGTCTGGCGTCGGTCTCGACCTGGGTCATGAACCGACTCGCCAGGCCCTGCCGGCGTCTGGCGGTGGCCACGTAGAGATGCTTCAGCTCAAAACCTCCGTCGTCGTCTCGGTATCCGCCGCATCCGGCCACTCCGTCCTCGCCCTCGGCCACCCAGAGCCGTCCGTTCCAGTTGGCGAAGGAACTGGCGGGCCGGAGCAGGTGCGGGGTCTCGCCCGCCACATCGAGGATGCATCCGGGGTATTCGGCATAGACCGCGGCGATGAGCTCGATCAGCTCCGGCGCGTCGGCGTCACGGGCGAGGCGGATCCGGATGTGGGAGTCCGCGACCAAGTCTCAGCGTCGCCGTCCGCGCTCGGTCTGGGTCGCGACCGCGAGCAGCCCGGCCAGGATCCCACCCTCGAACACGCCGTAGGCCAAGGAGCGCAGCCAGGAGAGGTTGAACAGGGCTAGATTCAAAGCAAACGTGGCCGGACCGAGGAGGGCGAAGCCGAGGGCCAGATTCTGGGCCACCGACAGGTGCTCCCACCACCCAACCAGCGCCCCGCGGGTGCGATGGGGGGCCGTCATGACGCCTCGAGCATAACCGGCGTGCCCATCGAAAGCGGTCGGGACCGACGGTGGGCTGCTCGGGCTCGACCCAGACTCGTCCCCGCTGAAATCCGAAGAGCCGCTGAAATCCGAAGAGCCTGTCTTGCGACAGGTGCGCACGATGTCCTGAGACAGGACAGTGGCGGAAGGGCCGGGATTCGAACCCGGGAGGCGGGTTCACCCCACCTACCCGCTTAGCAGGCGGGCGCTTTCGACCACTCAGCCACCCTTCCAATGAGCCCAGGCCGGGACCGCTCGAGGACAGTTTAAGTGGCGCCGGGCGTGCGTCGGGGGAGCAGGATGGGCGCCGGGGGCTGCAGAATCTGTTCCGGGGCCGGGCCGGTGCCGTCCGGCGCGCCCCGGGTCGGGTCAACGTCAGGGCGGGAAGGGGGGTTCGTTCTATGTCAGAACAGGCGGGCGCGCCGGAGGAGGCGGTCGCACCGGGCGCGCCTGGGGTCGAACCGGGCTGGGGTCCGGGACCCAAGCAGGCATTCGGCACCGCGGCTTCGTCCGCCAGCCTGATCTGGTACACCCTGGCCAAGGGCAACCTGAGCGAGGTCTTCCACCCCTCGTTGGACCGGCCGCTGCTGCGCGGCCTGCGCTTCATCGCGGCCGCCCCCGGGGCACCGCCGATCGACGACTCGGAGGAGGGCCAGCATCGGATCGAATGGGAGGAGCCCGGTGTCCCCGTGTTCAGCGTCCGCTCCGAGCATCCTGAATACCGGCTCAACACCCAGTTTGTGACCGATCCCCAGTCCAACGCTCTGATCATCACCGGGGACTTCCAGCCCGAGATGCCGGACGTTCGGTTGTTCCTGCAGCTCGAGCCCCACGAAAGCGGAGACGCGCGAGCGTTGGGCGAGGACCCGCCGTGGCTGAGCGCGCGTCTGGGGCCGACCTGGCTCGCCCTGGTCGGCCCCTTCAGCCACTGCAGCGTGGGCTATCGCGGGCGCTCGGATCTGCTCACCCAGCTGCGAGTCGACGAGGGTTGGGTGGGATCGGCGCACCTGCTGGCGGAGTCCGGCTGGGTGGCTCTGGGTGCCCAGCTCGGCCTCCTCGGCGGTCCCTTCCAGCTCGCGCTGGGACTGGGGGCGGACAGGGACGAGGCCGAGGAGGTGGCCCGCGAGGCTCTGCGCCGCGGAGGCGCGCAGATCCGGAGCGAATTCGTGGCCGGTTGGCGCATGCTGCCCGAGCCGGCCCCCAACGTACTCCGGGTGGCCGGGGACGGAGGCCGCCTGGCGAAGGCGTCTATGGCCGTGCTGAGATGCCTCGAGGACAAGTTGGAGGAAGGCGGCTTTGTGGCCGCCCCGACCGCGCCCTGGGGCGTGCCGGATCAGGCCTACAACCGGGTCTGGAACCGTGATCTCTTTCACATCGCATCCGCCCTGCTGGACGCAGGCGACGTCGCACCCGCCCAGCGCGCGCTGTCATATCTGAGCTCGCGGCAGGGGGCCGACGGCTCCTGGCCTCAGAGCTACCGTCTCGACGGGAGCGCGGTCTGGGCCGGCAGCGAGCTGGACCAGCTGGGGTATCCGATCCTGCTCGCCTGGCGCCTGGGCGTGGCCGGTGGACTCCTCTTCGACCCCTATCCCGAACTGGTTCGGCGAGCCGCGGCCGAGATCTGCCGCCAGGGCCCGGCCACCGACCTGGACCGTTGGGAGGACGCTGGTGGGTACTCGCCTTCCAGCCTGGCGGTCTCGATCTCCGCCCTGGTCCTGGCGGCGGCGTTCGCCGACGAGTCCGGAGATCTGGCCGCGGCCTACCACTTCCGCCTGGTGGCGGACTACTGGAACGAGGAGCTGGAGCGCTGGACCTTTCATGCTCCCTTCCGGCACTACGTCCGGCTGGGGCACGACCCCGACCAGGGGCCCGACCGTTCGGATCCTCTCGCCCTCGAATTTCTAGAGCTCTCTCGGCGCGGTTTGCGCCGGCCTCAGGACCCGCGCCTGGCCAGCAGCTTACTCACCGCCGACCCCGTCCTGGAGGTTGAGCTGCCCGCCGGGCGCGCCTGGCGCCGCTATTCTGGCGATACCTACGGCGAGGCCCCGGACGGACGACCCTGGCCCGCCGGCGGTTCGGGGGTGGGACGGCCCTGGCCCCTGCTCACCGGTGAGCGCGCGCACCAGGTGCTGGCTCTGGGCGGTTCGCCGGCCGCGTTGATCAGGGCCCTGGAGGGATTTGCAGGCCCCGAGCTGATCCTCGCCGAGCAGCTGTGGGACGCCGACGACGTACCCGAGCGCGGTTTGCGGGTGGGCCTACCCAGTGGCTCAGCGGCGCCGCTGGGCTGGGCCCACGCCGAGTACCTGCGGCTCCTGGTCGCCTATGCCACAGCTCAGCTGCCCGACGCTACCGAGCCGGTGCGCCGTCGCTACGCCGATGGATCTCCCCCGGCCCTGGCCCAGATCTGGCACGAGCGCCACCGCTTCTCGAGTTTTCCCGCCGGGCGCCAGGTGAAGATTCAGCTCGACGAGAGGGGAGCGGTCACCTGCTCGGCCGATGGCTGGGCAAGTCACGTCGACATCGAGGCCTATCCGACCGGCCTCGGGCTCTGGGTCGCCGACCTGCCCAGCACCCAGCTGGCGCCTGGGCATTCGATCGAGTGGCGCTCACGCAACGCCGGGGGCGAGGAGGGCCCGGTCTACAGCCTCAGCGCGCGCTGAAACCGATCCCTATTCGTCCTCGTCGTCGCCCGGGAGATCGCCCAGGCGCAGCTCGGAGCCGGGTCCGTCGTCGTACTGGCTGTGCAACTCGCCGCAGTCGGCGCAGCGGTAGTACTCGCCCAGGAATCCCTTCTGCCAGACCGAGTAGCTGATCACTCCTGGCTCCTCGACCAGTATCTCCTCCTCCAGCTTCCAGATCACCTGCTCAAAGCCTCCGCGTTCACCGCCCAGGCTCTCGTCCAGAACGATGAGGCAGTAGGGGTGAGGGTCGCCCCAGATCACTGAGACCTCGCCCAGACGCTCCTCCTCGGCGTTCACGATGGACCAGTTCTCTGCCGTGCGGCCGCGGCTGGCCCGGACCATGTGCAGACCCTGCCAGAAGTGCTCGGCCGCCTCCCGTTCGGCCTTGTCGTGCTCGGCCTGAGCCTCCTGGAAGGCGCCCCACATGCGCAGCAGATGATTGCGAAAGCGATGGTAGGTCGCCAGCAGTCGGGGCTGAGCCTTGGGCGAGCCGATGATGTTCTCAAAGGAGTGCTCGAAAGCCTCCTCAACCCGCTCCTGACGGTCGCTCAGATCCACCGCCCAGGTCTCGTCCTCGGACAGGCGCATCGATTCGTTGAGGATGACCTCGAAATCGAGCCAATCGTCTCCGAACTCGGGCACGAATACGCTCTCCACGATGTCAGCCAGGCGATGCTCCTCGAGCAAGGCGGCGCTGACCCGACCTCGGGCGTCCGGCCAGCTCTTCCAACCCATCACGTTGTGGATCCAGTAGTCGAACACGGTGACCGCGTACTGGAGCGCGGCCGGCGAGCTCCAGATGCCCTCGGGCCAGGTCCGGCGTCCGGTTCGGACCCGGTTGTATAGGGCGATGATCTGCTCGTCGTCCAGGTATTCGGTGTCCACCGGCCCATTGTAGGAATGGTCAGCCCGCCGCCCCCAGGCCGGATCTGAGGGCCGAAGGGAATAGGCGGACGAGCGCGGCCCGTATCATCTTTTTGCGATGGCAGTAGACAAATTCACTCCCGAACAGGTCCAGCGTTACGCTCGTCACCTGATCCTGCCCGAGGTTGGCGGCAAGGGTCAGATGAAGCTTTTAAACACGTCGGTGTTGCTCTTGGGCGCCGGCGGGCTCGGGTCCCCTGCCGCGCTCTATCTGGCCGCCGCCGGGGTGGGCAAGATCGGGATCGTCGATTTCGACTCGGTCGACGCCACCAACCTGCAGCGCCAGATCCTGCACGGGGTTGATGACCTGGGCCGGCTCAAGGTGGACTCGGCCGCAGACTCGATGCGGGCCATGAATCCCGATGTCGAGGTGGTCAAGCATCGCATCCACCTGGATTCACAGAATGCGCTCGAGGTGTTTGCGGACTACGACGTGATCGTCGACGGTACGGACAACTTCCCCACCCGCTACCTGGCCAACGACGCCGCCTATTTTCTGGCCAAGCCGCTGGTTCACGGCGCCATCTTCCGGTTCGAGGGTCAGATGACCATGTTCGACGCCGCCCGGGGCACCGGCTGCTACCGCTGCCTCTTCCCCAATCCGCCGCCCCCCGGGGCCGTGGCGAGTTGCGCTGAGGCGGGGGTGTTCGGGGTGCTGCCCGGCATCATCGGCAGCATGATGGCGTTTGAGACCATCAAACACGTGGTCGGCATCGGCCAGCCGCTGACCGGTCGGCTGCTGCTCTTCGAGGGCATGGACATGTCATTCCGTTCGGTGCGACTGCGTCGAGACCCAGGCTGCCCCCTCTGCGGGGATCATCCCAGTGTGAGCGAGCTGATCGACTACGAGACCTTCTGCGGTCTGCCGGCGATCGAGCCCTCCACGCCAGCGGGGGTCGGCGCCGGGTAAGCTGGGCGGGCGATGATCCAGGTTGAGCGTGGCGATGAGGGCGCGCTGGACCGGGCGCGTGGAATCGTGGGTGAGCTGGGTTCGGTGCTCGTCGCCTACTCGGGAGGAGTGGATTCGTCGCTTCTGCTCAGGCTGGCCTTGGACGAACTCGGTCCGGGCCGAGCGGTGGCGGCCCTGGCCAGTTCGCCCGCCTACCCAGAGCAGGAGCAGGAGGAGGCCAGAGCCCTGGCCCGCAGCCTCAAGGCGGAGCTGGTCGAGGTCGACACGGCCGAGGTCGAGCTCGAGTCCTACCGGCGCAACCTGCCCGATCGTTGCTTCCACTGCAAGGAGGAGCTCTTCTCCCGGCTGGAGCCGATACAGGCGCGTCTGGGCCTAAAGCACCTGGCCTATGGCGCCACCGCGGACGACGTCGGCGATCACCGGCCCGGGCACGCGTCCGCCGTCCGCCGCCAGGTTCGCTATCCCCTGCTCGAGGCGGGCATGGGCAAGGCGGCGATTCGCGCCGCGGCGCGATCGCTCGGACTTCCAAACTGGAACAAGCCCTCGTTCGCCTGCCTCTCCTCGCGTATTCCCCACGGCACCCAGGTCACCGTGGAGGTTCTGCGCCAGGTCGGTGCGGCCGAGCGCGCGGTCAAGGCCCTGGGATTGCGCCAGGTGCGCGTGCGCCACCACGGGGAGGTCGCTCGGATCGAGGTCGACGAGGAGGAGATGCCGCGCCTGATCGAGGTTCGCGATCAGGTCGTCGACGCGCTGCGCAGCGCGGGCTACACCTTCGTCGCGCTGGATCTGGAGGGCTACCGGAGCGGGGCCCTGAACCGATCCTGGCGCGCAGCTACCCCCTAGGCGGCGCGGTCTCCGCGACCTAGAGCTGGGGCCAGCGGCGATAATCCATAGGTCTTGAAGTACCCCACGCTTTACGCCGAGCAGATCTGGCGCCAGCAGCGCTACTACGTGGTGATCCTGATGCTGCTCGGAGCCGGCGTCAGCCTCTTCCTGGTCTTGAGCCACCGCTGGCACTTCGACCAGCCCTCGTTGATTTGGCTCTCCTACATCCCGGCCGGACTCATGCTGGCCGGGGCCCTCACGTTCTACCGCCGCCGCAGCTATGTCCAGGCCACCGACCCCGGGCTTCGCATCTCGCGTCTGACCAAGAGCGTGGTGATCGAATGGGACCTGGTCCGGTCCGCTCGCGTGCAGCCCTTGGGTATGCACTTTCAGGACACCCGCAAAAAGCTGATCCGGCCCTTCTCCAGACCGCTGCTGGAGCGCCCCGCGGTCTTCATCCGCCTGCGCGACGATCCCCGGGCCAAGACCATCTCCGGCCGCCTTGGAACCCAGTACGTCGGAGTTGACACGATCGCTCTACCTGTTGCGGATGCCGATCGCCTGAGTACCGAAATCGCGTCCCGGCTGCCTGACCGGCTGGGCCAGAACCTGGGCGGGCAGAGGCGGCGCAAGCGGGGCCGGTGACCTCGCACCCGGGCCCGGCGGGTCGCCTCAAATTCACCTCCCTTGATCTGTGGATCATGGTTGGGCTGCTCGCCATGGCCTTTGGGCTTCGGTTTTTCAGTCCCATCATGCCCAACTTCCTGACCCAGTCGGGTTCCGGCCCGGCGATCACCAACTGCATCCACAACACCCCGATCAACGTCCGCAATCAGCTCGGCACACTCTGCGGCCTGGCCTATCCCTTTCAGCGCAACTATGCTCGGTCCGGCACCCCGGCGACCCCGCCCCAGGGCCAGGTTTTCGATGAGATCTACTTCGCCACCTTCGCCCACGACGACCTCACCGGGGTGTCGTACTTCGACCCGGAGCCGCCGCTGGGCAAGGAGTTCATCGCCGCCGGTGAATGGGTCTACGGTGGCTGGCGGGCGCTGACCCAGGGCGCCCGCGGGAGCTGGGCAGACCTTGGTTACAACACCTTCGGTTGGCGGTTGTCGGTCTGCGTGTTCGGCAGCCTGTGCATCCCTCTCATGTACCTGCTCGCGCTCGAGCTCTGGCCGCGCCGTCGGTTCGCTCTCGCTGCCGCCGTGCTCGCCTGCTTCGACGGCATGTTCTTCGTCCAGTCCCGGATCGGGATGATCGACATCTTTCCGATCTTCCTGATCATGCTCTCGTACGCCCTCTATCTGGCCCATCGCCGGGCCCAGACCCAGCGTGGCGCGCTCATCAGTCTGCTCTGCGTGGGCCTGTCGTTGAGCCTGGCCATCTCGGCCAAATGGATTTGTCTGGCCGCCCTGGCATCGATCGGGCTCCTGCTCCTGGTCGAGCCCCTGGCCCGCCGCCATCGTCTGCGCCTGGGCGAGCATGTCTGGGGCGGGGAGGGAGCGTGGGACCTCCCGGGCGGGAGCGCCTGGGGTCCATATGTCGGCACCGCGGTCGTCGCCCTGGCGGTGTTGCCGGTCGGGATCTACATCGCCAGCTGGTTTCCCTTTTTCATGCGCGGCCAGTTTCACAACCTAGGCGATCTGTGGGCGTATCAGGTGCAGACCTATCTCTATCACCTGAATCTGAAGGCGACCCACCCCTACGGATCGAAGTGGTACACGTGGCCCTTCCTCTACCGTCCGGTGGCCTATTACTACGAATATCAGTCGCTGGGAGTTGACGCCGGCAGCGGGCAGCCTCTGGTGGCGGGCATCGTGAACCTGGGGAATCCGCTCATCTGGTGGGCTGCCATTCCGGCCCTGCTCTCGATGCCCTATCTGCTCCTGCGCCGGGGCAGCTTTGCCGCCGGCGTGATCATGATCGGGTTCATCACCCAGTACCTACCCTTCTCGCGCATCAGCCGGGTCCTCTTTCTGTACCACATGTTCGGGGGCCTGATCTTCAGTGTTCTGGCTCTGGCGCTGGTCCTGGTCCGGATCGGGGACATGGGCCCAGTGCGCCTGGAATGGAGTGGTGCCGTCCGCCTCCTGCGCACGCGCTGGCTGGTGCCCGCATTTCTCATTCTCGCCATCGCCTTCTTCGTCTACTTCTATCCCGTCTGGACCGGACTGCCCATCTCCCAGGGCTCATATCTGGATCCATTCCCGGCGGGCAAGATGTGGCTTCGGACCTGGATCTGAGCGCTCCTCGGCGCTCATCTGCACGTTTCCTCCCCCTCGCCCTGGTCCCGATCGCGCTCTGGGTCCTGCGGATCGATCCCCCCCTGATCGTGCTCGGGGCCGCGCTGGTGGGGGGGGCCGGGCTGACCTATGCCGGCGGGTTCGAACTCGAGTTGGAGGAGCGACTGGCCTACGGCGCGGTCCTGGGCGCGGGCGCGATCGCTCTCTGCCAGCTCGCTCTGGCGTTCCCTCTCGGGGTCGGGCTGACCTCCGCCCTACTCGGAGCGGCGCTGCCCCTGGTCGCCGCCGCGATCGTGGTCTGGGGTCGCCGGAGCCGGCTGCGAGTCGACCTCGATCGAGCCTGGCGCGGGCTCAGTCCGCGCTCTTCCTGGCCCCTCTG
>Ga0307373_10003099_pt1 | contig 29370 bp, 26 predicted proteins | sample OX2MG_FD_202534 | JGI IMG/M metagenome (GOLD analysis project Ga0307373, IMG submission 202534) | Soil microbial communities from Risofladan, Vaasa, Finland - OX-2 | ecosystem: Environmental > Terrestrial > Soil > Coastal area > Acid sulfate soil | place: Finland: Risofladan, Vaasa | collected... | reverse complement strand
TGGCTGCGCGAACGCGGCCCGGCCGACGGCCGCCTGATCCATCTCAACGGACCGCATCTCGACGCCGCCGCGCTGGCCGCCCCGGCCACCGTAACCGCGGCGACCAATCAATCGGTAGATTAATCCTTCGGGGAGTTTCACCCGCATGCACTACGATCCGCGCATCAATGATCATCACCTCAAGCACGACCCGTTTACCGCGCTGGTGGTGCCGCGGCCGATCGGATGGGTCACGACGATCAGTCCGTCCGGCGTGGTGAATCTCGCGCCGTACAGTTTTTTCAACGCGGTCGCGAGCCGCCCGCCCTACGTGATGTTTTCGTCCGCCGGCCCGAAACATTCGCAGCACAATGCCGAGCAGAGCGGCGAGTTCGTCACCAGCCTGACGACCTGGGAATTGCGCGAGGAGATGAGCGCGACGTCGGCCGACGTCGGTCCCGAGGTCAGCGAGCCCGAGGTCGCGGGCCTCGAGATGGCGCCGTCGATGGTGGTCAAGCCGCCGCGGGTGAAGAAATCGCCAGTCGCGTTCGAGTGCAAATACTGGAAGACCATCGCCTTGCCGGCGGTGGGCGAGGGCGCGATCGCCTATTCGATCGTGATCGGCGAGGTCGTCGGGATCTATATCGATGACGCGGTGATCGTCGAAGGCCGGATCGATCTGTCGGGGGCGCGGCCAATCGCGCGGCTCGGCTACCTCGATCAATACGCGGTGGTCGATACGATCTTCAAAATGCGCCGCCCGGGATGACGGACGGCGCCCGCGCAGCGAGCCATTTTCGACTAGCCGGGGCGAATGGTATTCTCTGCCGGTATGGAGCTGCCAGTCATTCTCAATGCCGGCGTTGACGGATACGTGGTCGCCGAATGCCCGATGATTCCGGGCTGTATCAGCCAGGGTCGCACGCGCCGGGAAGCGCTCCGCAACATCCGCGAGGCGATCGAGTTGTGTCTGGAGAGTCGCGCTGAGGAAGACTGGGAACTGGCGGCCCGTCACTAGGCATTTGGGAAGACACCCGCGCGGGATTCGTCGCTGCGGCAACCTGCGCTCAGAATAACAGAAGAAGAGAGCGTCCGTCATTCTGAGCACCGCGAAGAATCCCGAATTCCTGAAGAAGGAAATCAAACCGACGTGCGCCGCGATTGAGACGGCTGATGGCAGCCGCGGGGCGCGCCGATCATGCTGTTGACGAAGCCGGGCCGGCGATAAACACCGGCCCGGTTTTTCAATGTTTCGATCGGCCCGCGTTACGGACGGACGCGGGTGATCGGCTGATCGGCGAGGTCCGACGGCTTCTGCCCGATCGCCTGCCGATGCTCCTTGTAATCGTGCATCGCCTTGAGCACCGCCTGCACCGAGGTGGCGAACAACTGGTCGCGGCGCTCCGCGACCCATTGCTGCGAATACTCGATCGGCTGCGCCGAGCCCTGAAACTGCGGCATCACATGACGCGCGAGCAGTTCGTAGGACTTGTTGGTTTTTTCGCGCGAGGCCCATTCGTGCGCCAGCACCAGCAATCCGCCGAAGCCGCCGCCGGTCGCCTCGATCACCTCTTTGATGCGCTTGATCGCGTCGTCGGGCGTGCCGACGATCGCGCCGCCGCGACCGATCATCCGATCGAGCGTCATCTCTTCGGCCGGCTGTCCAGGATATTCCTCGAACTGGATACGCGCGGCGAGAGTGTCGATGAAGTATTTCTGAATCCAGGCGTTGCCGCCCTCGCGCACGTCGTCGGCCGCCTCCTTGGTCGACTCGGCCAGATGGACCGGGAAGACCAGCCGCCAGTTCTTGCGGTCGACGGTCTTGCCGTATTCGGCCGCCGTCTCCTCGGCCATCTGCCAGCGCTTGGGCAGCCCTTCGAGGCCACCCTTGCTAAACGCCGCGACTGACAGCACGCCGCATCCCAGGCGGCCCGCCGCGACCATCCCGGAGGGCGAGATGGTGTTGGCGACAAAGACCGGCAAATGCGGCTGCTGGAACGGCTTCACCTGCAAATGCGCGTCGCGCATCTTGAAGTACGACCCGTCGATAGTGATGTTGCCCGGTTCGTTGAACAGGCGCATCACCGCCTCGAGGCCCTCGACCATGCGGTCGCGCTGCGTGGTGGTCTCGATGCCGAGCATGTAGGCGTCGCTCGAGAGCGCGCCGGGACCGCATCCCAGGATGATGCGGCCGCGCGTAATCTGATCGAGCATCGCGAAGCGGCTCGCGATATGAAACGGATGATGGTACGGCACGCTGGTGACGCCCGAGCCGAGCATGATGCGCTTGGTGCGGGTGGCCGCCACCGCCATGAAAATTTCGGGCGACGGGATGATCTCCCATCCGGCCGAATGATGCTCGCCGATGAAGGCCTCGTCGTAGCCCAGGTCGTCGAGCCATTCGATCAATTGCAGGTCGCGTTCGTAGGCTAGCGACGGATTTTCGCCGACGCGGTGAAACGGGGCCATGAAGATGCCGAACTTCATCATTGTTCTTGCCTGTGTTCCTTACCTGGCTTCGCGCGTGCGGCACCACCGCCTGACGGACAAGCCAATTAAAATATGCGACGCACCTTACGCCCGATGCGCCGTCAACGACAATAGCATCCGGCGCCAGCGGGTCATCACATGACCGCTTCGCGGGTCATCACATGACCGCTTCGCGGGTCATCACATGACCGCTTCGCGGGTCACCGTATGACCGCTTCGCGGGTCATCACATGACCGCTTCGCGGGTCACCGTATGACCGCTTCGCGGGTCATGGCCTCGCGGTAATAGCGCCAGATCGCGCGCTGGGTGGTCTCGTCGGTCTCATGGCCGGTGAGCGCGCCGCCGGCTTCGCGGTTTTCGCGATGGAGTCCGCGGCGCAGCACCAGCCATTCGTTGACCCGCGCCTGAAAGCCGGCCTGATTGCGCTCGTAGGCCTCGAAGTCGTCGGGCGCGACGCGGCCGGCCGGTCCGTGAATCAGGTAGGTCTCGCTCAGGCGGCGATTGTTGAGTTCGGCCGGCGCGTCCTTGAGCAGCGTCGGATAATACGAGATGACGGTCTCTTCGGCGCTGACCGGCTGAATCACGCGCAACTGGTTCAAAATGAAAATGATATTCGGCGCGATGCAGAAATGCGGCGGCCCTTCCGCGATGATCCGCTGGCCGCGCGCGGCGCCGTAATGGCGCTCCATCGCGGCGCTGTATTCGTCGTAGGCATCCTTGCTCCATCCGGGCGGCACGAGGCGTCCGCCGTTGCGCACGTTGACCGGGTTCAGATCGAGTTGCGCCGCGCCGTTGCCCAGATCGCGCGTCAGCGCCTCGCTGCCCTCGCCGAAGATCGTCTCCATGCTGTTCTTGCCGCGCGTCATCATCGCCATCGCGGCGTGATGCAGGATATTCGGATGATAGCCGTCGACCGAATTTTCCAGCGCCATCTTCCAGTTGCCGCGGTACGAATGCTTGAGCACGCCCGAGCGCACCACGATCTCGCCGGCCGGCGACAGATCGACGAACTGATCGATCAGCCGCGCGCTCGCGCCCAGCCGATCGATCAGGGTCGGACCCTCGGCGCTGAGGCTCGCGAAAATGAGTCCGCGATAGGCCGCCATCCGCGGCACCCGGGCGAGCGCGTACTCGCGCTTGTTGAACGCCGTGCCGTAGCCGGCAGCGTAGGGCACGCCGACCAGGTCGCCGCGATTATTGTAGGTCCATCCGTGATAGGCGCAGCGAAAGGCGTGCGCGTTGCCGCGTTCGCTCTGGCATACGGTGTTGCCGCGATGCATGCAGCGGTTGAGCAGGAGATGCACCTGGCCGTCCTCGTCACGCGAGACGATTACCGGCTGCATCCCCACCTGGCGCATTACATAGTCGCCCGGCTCGGGAACTTCGCTTTCGTGCGCGACGTAGATCCATTCGCGATGCCAGATGCGGTCGATTTCGTCGCGGAAGATCGCCGGATCGTAGTACACGCGCCCGTTGATGCGATCGTCGAGCACCAGCGCGCGATAGTCGACATTCGAGTTTGCCGTCGTCTCCATGATCGGTGTGCCTCCGGCGCGAAATTTCCGCCCCCTGCATCTGCTGCGCCTGCGACGCCGGCCCGTCGGGGCGAAAGACGGGCGCGCGTGACTTTGGAATCCTTGAGAATCTTTGCTCGCGAAAATCCCCGCTATGGCGTGCGCCCGTTGTGCCCGTTGGACTTTGGCGTATCGCGGTGGTTGGAGATTGGCGCTTCGCGCAGATGCCGCGACGGATCGAGAAACGGGGCCAGTTCGTCGTGGCGTACGCGCGCCAGCCCCGCCAGTTCGAGCGGATCGAGCAGCACGCGCATCCCGGTCTGCGCGTCGCGGATCAGCAGGCGCGGGCCATTGCCGCAGTCGTCGCGCTCGATTTCAACCGAGGCAAATTCACTGGTGAGTCGCATGGTATCCCTGTCGCGCACGTTTCATTGTTGCAAGGCGCCCGCCGCACAGTCATTCATATCTCAGATTAGAAAAAGCATATTGGGCAGCGGCTCATCGTGATTGAGCAGCGTGACCTTCTTGTATTTAATCGCCAGCCCGCCGGCGCGCCGCACCAGCCGATGGAGCGTGCTGCCCACCCATAGCGTCTGGCGATGGCGATGCAGTTCGGCGAGGATGAAGCTCGAATTGACGACAACCTCGGCGGCGCTTGTCCCATCGGCGGCGTTCTCTTGCGCAACCTCGATATTCGCGACGAGGCGCTTGAGCCGCGGCGCCTGCTCTTTGAGCCACAGCGTCTCCTTGAGCCGCACGATCCGGTTGCGCAACTGGCCGCGCCGATCGTAAATCACCGACACGGTCTGCGACGGCTCGCCCTCCGGGTCGCCGCACGGCACCCAGTAGGTCGCGTCCTCGTCCCACAGCGCCAGCCATTCGTCGTAGCAATGGCCGTCCATCAGGCGCGCTTCGAGGTAGACAAACCGTTCGATTTCCTGGCGATCCGGCGCCATCGAGACATCATCTCCGAGCGGCCGTGCGCCAGGCTGGGCGCGACGCGGCCGGATTGCGTGATTATTCAATGGCCTAGCAGATCAGCCTCGCGATTGCACGGCGGCCCCGCGCGGCCCTACGCGGCCTTGAAACATGCCTGGCCGCGTTACGTCTAACCAATAGGCCGATACGTCGCGGGCCTACGGCAGTCGCGATCGCCGCAAAACAAGCCGCTTGCTCCCGCGATAGGCAAATAGGAAGATCGTCAGGTGGGAAACCCGTGCCTGGAAGAATCCTGCTTACCGGAAGAACCCTGCTCAACGGACGATCGCGCGCGGCTGAGGCCTATATCCCGATGACCTGTCCGATGACCCTGCGAAACCGGATGACCTGGCGAAACCGGATGAAGCGGCTGGCGTCTCGAATACTGCCGGCGGCGGCGCTCGCCCTGTGCGTGATCCTTGCCGGCGGCGCGCTCGCGATGGCCCAGCAGGGCCAGTTCAACCCGCCTCCGATTCCGCGGAGCACGCAGGGGCAGGGCGGTTCGGTGCTCGAGCTGCCGACCATGCCCGGACATCAGGGCGGCAACTCGGCCAACACGATTCCGCAAATCGTGCCGCAGCCGGGCCAGGCGCTGACCGTGCCGTCGCGCGAGTTGAGCAATCAGCAGGGCTACGAGCAGGTCACCGTGACCGTCACCGATCAGCAGGGGCGCTACGTCACCGGCTTGCAGCGTGGCGACTTCAAGCTGCTGGTCGACGGGCAGGATCGCGCAATCCAGTTCTTCCGCCAGGACCTCAATACTCCTGTCTCGATCGGCATCCTGGTCGATACCTCGGGCAGCATGCAGCCCAAGATTCCGCAGGCCCGCGCAGCGATTTCCGAATTTATCCATGACCTCAACGATCGCGACGACGTTTTCCTGTTCGCCTTCTCCAGCCGGCCTTTCCTGCTGCAGCCCTTCACCACCAACCACTACCTGGTCCTGAGCCGGCTCGAACTGCTCCACGCCTACGGCCAGACCGCCCTCTACGACACGATCCTCGACGGCCTGCTGATGGTCGAGCATGGGCGCTACGACAAGAAGGCGCTGCTGGTGGTGACCGACGGGATGGACAACACCAGCCAGTCGACGCTCGAACAGGTGATCGCGCAGGCGCGCCGGATGGGCGTGCTGGTCTACTCAATCGGCATCGGCGATCCCAACTCCTCGGCGATGCCGAGCGTCGCAATCGGGCCGTTCGCGCTGTTTGGCGGCGACGGCGATCAGGTCGACGCGCGCACGCTGACCGCGCTCTCGACCGAGAGCGGGGCGAAAACCTATATCATCCGCGAGGTCGGTGACGGTGAGGCTTTGCGCGACGCCTGCGCCACGATCAGCCGCGAATTGCGCGAGCAGTACACGGTGGGATTCATCGCGCCCGACGCCGCGCGCGGCGGCTATCGCTCGGTGCATGTTGACCTGCCGGGCCATGCGGACGATACCGTGCGCGTGCGCAAGGGCGTCGACGTCGGCCATTCGATGTCGGCTTCGGCCGGCTATCCGCCGGCACACTGAGGACTCCCGCAGTGCGCGGCCCGCGGTGGGTGTCGCGCGGAATTCTACGGAGCGGTTTTCTTCGCGGGTTTCGCGGTTGAAAAGGGGGCGATAAACGCCCGGCCCGGATCGGGCAGCAGGTTCAGGAACTTCACTTCGGCGAACTCGCCGGCAATCTGGATTGCCGAGAGCGCCGCGTTGTCCACGCGGAGGCGATGGAAGTATTTAAGCTCCAAGCCGAGGTAATGGCACAGCACCGTGCGCACGATATCGCCGTGCGAGACGAACAGCACGCGCTGGCCCGTGCGCGCCGCGATGGTCCGGGTGATCGCGCCGACGCCGCGCGCCTGGACCTCGGGAATCGTTTCGCCGCCTGGTGTCGGATGCTCGATCGGCGCCTTGCGATAGGCGACGTAATGCGGGTCTTCGATCAAATCGTGATAGGTCAGCCCTTCCCAGCGTCCGTACAGCACCTCGGAAATCTCCGGCTCCTCGATGATCTCGAGGCCGCCCAGCACCGCCGCGACAATCTCGGCCGACTGGCGCGCACGCACCAACGGGCTGGTCACGATTACCTCGGGCCGCGCGGCGCGCGCCAACTCAGCGCTCGCCGCGACCTGCTCGCGGCCATGCTCGTTGAGCTCGACCGGACGGCAGCCCATGACCCGGCCCTCGCGATTCCAGGTGGTCTCGCCATGCCGCATCAGGATCGCGGTGCCGCGGACGCCGATAGTCTCAATTAGTTTTTGCGCCACGTAAAAGGGCCCCAACGCCATTGGTCTTCCCGCCGGTTCATGGTTAGCAAATAGAGCGATTGACAAACAAAACGGCGAGCGCCATGTTCTGCGCCCGCCGTTTGAGCATTAGTCGCGATTCCCGCGTGGTCCCGCGCGGTTACAGTCTCAGCGTCCCGCCGCGGCCGCCGCGTGGCCGTTGCCCATCGCGTCCGCGCTGGTGCCGGCCGGAGCCAGTCCGCAGAAGGCCTCGTAGTCGATCAGCGTGGTCTGCGTCGGATGATCGCTGCATACCGGGCATTCCGGATTGCGGCGAATCTTGAGCACCCGCACGTAGTCGGCCGACAGCGTGTCGAAGTAGACCATCTTGCCGGCGAGCGACTTGCCCGCGCCGATTAGCAGTTTGATCGCTTCGAGCGCTTCGATCGATCCGATCACTCCCGGCAGCGCGCCCAGCACGCCCGCTTCGGCGCACGACGGCGCCATGTCGGGGGGCGCCGGCTCCGGATAGAGGCATCGGTAGCACGGGCCGCCAGCGGCCGGATTGAACACCGTCGCGTTGCCCTCGAAGCGGAAGATCGCGCCGTCGACCAGTGGCTTTTTGGCAAAGACGCACGCGTCGTTGATCAGGTAGCGGGTCGGAAAATTGTCGCCGCAATTGATCACCACGTCGTAGCGCTTGATGATCTCCATCACGTTCTCGGAGCTCAGCCGCACGTCGTGGCGAATCACCTTGATCGCGGGATTGAGCGCATTGATCGATTTTTGCGCCGATTCGGTTTTGAGCATCCCGACCCGGTCGGTCGTATGGATTATCTGGCGTTGCAGGTTGGACAGATCGACCACGTCGAAATCGACCAGCCCGATTGTGCCGACGCCGGCCGCCGCCAGGTACAGCGCCGTCGGCGAGCCGAGTGCGCCCGTGCCGAGAATCAGCACCTTGGAATCGAGCAATTTGGCCTGGCCCTTCTCGCCGACTTCGGGAATCACGAAATGGCGCGAGTAGCGCGTGATCTCGTCAGCGGTGAAATTCCGGTCGGCGGTCCACGGCAGCCCGCGATCCTTCCAGGCGTTGAAGCCCCCGGTCAGATTGTAGACGTTGTCGTAGCCGAGCTCGCTCAGGGTGCGTGCGGCCAGCAGCGACCGCGTGCCCGAGGCGCATTGCAGGATCACCGGCGTATGGTGGTCGGGCACCTTCTCTTCGACCCGCAGCTCGAGGAACCCGCGCGGAATCGCGACCGCCTGCGGGATATGCCCCTGGCGCCATTCGTCGCTCTCGCGCACGTCGATCAGCACCGTACCGGGCTGATCGATCATGCGGCGCGCCTCGTCGATATCGATTTGCTTAATCGACGCGCGCGCCTCATCGAGAATATTCTTGGAAGTCTTGGCCATCTGTTTTCACCGCCGTGCCCGCCTGAATCTGCCGCTAACGCGGCGAGCGCCGGCTCCTTAACTTTGGTCCTATCATGCAACTATAACCATCCCGCCCGCGGGATGCATCACGTGGCGCCGGCCGCGCGATCGCCCGTGCGTCGCGTTCAGCCGCCGATCATGCGATGGGATTCGACCAGCGCATGGACGAAATTGAGCACGCGCTTGGCATGGCCGCGCGGTGTGACGTCGTCGAACGCGCGCACCACGCGCCCGTCGCGATCGATGACGAAGGTCGCGCGCTCGGCTGTCCCGTTGCGCAGCACGCCAAAGGCCCGCGCCATTTCGCCGGCCTCGTCGGCCAGGAGGGTAAAGGGAAAGCCGTGCTTCTCGGCAAACGCGCGATGCGAGCCCGGCGAATCCGTGCTCACGCCAATCACCGCGCATTCGAGCGCGCGGAATTTCTCATGCAGGTCGCGGAATTCCTTGCCCTCGATCGTGCAGCCGGGCGTGTCGTCCTGCGGGTAGAAATAGACGACAACGAGCGTTCCGCGATAGTCGCTCAGTCGGCGCGTGCAGCCGGTTTGATCGTGCAGTGCGATCGCCGGCGCCATCGCGGGCGCGCCCGCGTGCCGTTCGTCAGCGGCCAGCGGCGGCATGGACTTCCACCTCTTCGACCGCGCGCCGGCGCGTAAACTTGACCGCCGCGTTGTCGATATTGATCGAGCAGAGCGAGCCGCACATGCTGCATACGTTCGATCCCGCTGCCTCGCTCTCTTCCTTGTAGCGGCGCGCTTTGTCGGGATCCATCGCCATCGCGTACATCCCTTCCCAGTTGAGCGCCTTGCGATAGCGCGACATCTGGTCGTTCCAGACTTTGGCCGCGCGCACGCCCTTGACCAGGTCGCCCGAGTGGGCCGCGATACGGGTCGCGATCACGCCTTCGCGCACGTCGTCGATATCGGGCAGCCGCAGATGCTCGGCGGGCGTCACGTAGCACAGGAAATCGGTGCCCGCGGCCGACGCGATCGCGCCGCCGATCGCGCCCGTAATATGATCGTAGCCGGGCGCCACGTCGCAGGTCAGCGGTCCCAGCACATAGAATGGCGCGCCGCCGCAAATGCGCTTTTCGAGCTTCACGTTGGCTTCGATCTGATCGAGCGGGACGTGGCCCGGCCCTTCGATCATCACCTGCACGCCAAGCGCGCGGGCCCGGTCGGTCAACTCGCCCAGCACCAGCAGTTCGGCGAGCTGGCCGCGGTCGGTCGCGTCGCCGGTGGCGCCCGGACGCAGGCCGTCGCCGAGCGAGATCGTCACGTCGTGCTCGCGCAGGATCGCGCAGACCTGGTCGAAATGCTCATAGAGCGGATTCTCGTTGCCGGTCCGCTCGATCCATCCCGCAAGCAGCGCGCCGCCGCGCGACACGATACCCTCGATGCGGTCGTGGCCGCGCAGCTTGCGCACACTCTCGCGCGTGACCCCGCAATGCAGCGTCATGTAGTCGACGCCCTGGCGCGCCTGGCGCTCGATCACGTCGAGAAAGCCCGGCAGTTCCAGTTCCATAATCGACCGTTCCGAAGCCACCTGGTAGATCGGTACCGTGCCCAGGATGACCGGGCAGCGCGACAGAATCTCCATCCGGATGCGGTCAAGGTCGGTGCCGGTCGACAGGTCCATCACCGAGTCCGCGCCGTAGCGCACCGAGGTATAGAGCTTCTCGACCTCTTCCTCGACCAGTTGATGGAAGTTCGACGCGCCGATATTCGCGTTGACCTTGGTGCGCAGCGATTTGCCGATGCCGATCGCGCGAAAGTCGTGATGCAGGTTGTGCGGGATTACCACCTCGCCCGTCGCCACCAGGCCGCGGATCTGCTCGGGGCTAAGCCCCTCGTCCTCGGCCACTTCGATCATCTGCTGCGTGATGACGCCCTTGCGTGCAGCTTCCAGTTGGGTCATGCCGTCACCTCTGACCTGTCGGCTAACTGCGGACCACCTGGTCTCCGCGTTCGGTCGACGCCCGCGTGGCGCCGATTTCCCGCCGGAGTTTGGTGGTCCGGAACATTCACGATTCGCGCCCGCGTCGCCCGCGTGATGCCGCGTGCGACACGACGCTTCGATTCACCCGCGCGATTTTTTTACGCGCGAGGTGTACCCGCGCCCTATATACACCCGCGCCGCCCTTTCGTCATCGGTTGCGGGCGACTTTTATTGCCCGTCCGGGCCGCTCCGACGGCCTGCTCGTACGCCACTATCAGCGGCAATTGGCAGCGGCAATTAGATTGATGAGTCAGGGCTTTCCCGCGCCTGCGAACTGCCTGAGGCGCTTAATGGACCGCGCAACGCCACTATAGGTTCTGCCCGGAATTACAGTCAAGTTGGCCGCCGGTCGCGCGCCCTCCCAATGATCGCCGCGGCGATCGCGGTCAGGTAATCCGCGGGTACAGGCGATGCGGATTATCCCACAGAATCATGCGCTGCGTCTCGGCCGGAAAGACTTCGGGCCGCGCCGTCAGCTTGACCGTGTCGGGAAAGCGGCCGTCGAAATGCGGATAGTCGGACGCATACAGAATATGCTCCGGGCCGACCACGCTCGCGACGAACGGCAGCGTCGCCTCGTCGGGGTCGCACGAAATAAAGAAATTCTCCGACCGGATCACCTCCGACGGTTTGCGCCGCAGAAACGGCACGTACTCGGGCATCAGCTCGTAATGCTCGTCGAGCCGCTCCATCCAGTAGGGCAGCCAGCCGACGCCCGCTTCGAGAATCGCGACGCGCAGCCGCTCGAAAATATCCATCACGCCGCCGCCAATCAGCGCGCCCACCGCACGCATCATCTCGAACGGATTGGTCGCCGAATGCTGGAGGAAGAGGTTGTTGGTCATCTCGAAGGTGCCGAGCCCATAGGGCGGCCGTGCGGTGCCGCCATGGAGGCAGGCCGGCAGGTCGGTGTCCTGGCAGGCCTGCCATATCGGATGGAACGCCGGATGGTCGAGCAGGCGATCCTCGACGTGGCCCGACAGATAGACGCCGACCGTCCAGGGCTCGCGCGCGACCTGGCGGATCATCTCGGCGGCGCGCTCCGGATCCCGCATCGGCACGACCGCGACGCCCTTGAGCCGATCCGGATAGACCGAACAGTAATCGGCCAGCCATCGATGGTACGCGCGAATCATCGCGGTCTCGAACGCGACCGTCTTGAGCGCGCAGAAACTCGAGACCACGGTCGCGAACAGCACCGCTACGTCGATACCCTCGCGGTCCATGTCCTTGATACGGATATGCGGATCCGATCCGCCGCGCATGTCGGGCTTGTCGCCGCGCGGATTGCGGCCCGTGCGCATCAGCGGCTTTTCCGGATTTGGCACGCCGAGCGGCCGCCCGGTGTTCAATTGATGGAACATACCGAAGAAAAATTTCGACGGCCGCCCCGCGGCCATCTCTTTGAGCTCGGCCAGGTCGGGCTTGAAGCGCGCTTCGAGGTAGCGGTCGTAGAGATCGTTCGGCTCCATCACATGGCCGTCGGCGTCGATCACCTTGCTGCCGTTGAACATCGTCTAGTCCTCAAATTTCGATCGGCGTGCGGGCCGTCATGATCCCGCGCCGGCCTGCGGATCGTCGTGCGCGGCGACGACCTAGTTTATCGCGCGGGCGGCCGCCGATCTCAAGCCGCGGCGACACCCTGCGCCGGCGGCGATCGTCCACCCGTTCAGAGCGACGAGAGCGGCGGGGCGATCCGTTCCAGGCTGGTTCGTTCGGCCGCCACGCCCAGCACCAATTCGGCCACCGCGGCCGCGATCATCAAGGCCGCCGCCACGAGATAGCCGTCGAGCAGGGCGCGGCGCGACCCGGTATCGATAAGCCTGCCGAAAAACCATGGCGCGGCGATGCCGCCGGCGGCGGTACCGGCCGAGTAGAAAATCGCGATTGCCAGCGCTCTAATCTCGATGGGGAAAATTTCGCTGACGGTCAGATAGGCTGAGCTGGCCGCCGGCGACGCGAAGAAAAACATCAGCGTCCACAGCGCGGTTTGCGAGAGGCTCGAAAGCGCGCCGCGGCAAAATAGCCATCCGGTGGCGGTCAGGATTAGCGCCGAAATCGTATAGGTGGCCGTGATCATCCGCCGGCGCCCGATCGTATCGAACAGATGCCCCAGTATCACCGGGCCCAGAAAATTGCCGGCCGCGAACGGCAGCATCCAGAGCCCGGCGCGATCGGCACGGACGCCGTAAAACCGGTTCAAGACCAGCGCGTAGGTAAAGAAGATCGCGTTGTAGGTAAACGCCTGCGCGGTCATCAGCGTGAGTCCGAGAATCGATCGCGATCGATAGGTGGTGACCAGGGGCCGGATCAGCGCAGTGAAACCAAAGGTCTGCCGCGGCCGGAACCGCAATGACTCCGCGGGTGCCGGCGCTTCGAGAGCGGTGCCGGTTTCCGCCGCCACGATCCGTTCAATCTCGCTCGTCGTGCGTTCAGCTTCGGCGAGCCGCCCGTGCATCGCGAGCCAGCGCGGACTCTCCGGCAGGAACCTTCTCAGGTACAGGATGCCCAGTCCGATGATCGCGCCGCTGCCGAAGCCGACCCGCCATCCGATCGGATACGGAATGTAATGCGGGTTCAGGATGATCACCGTCGAGGCCGCCCCGACGGCTGCGCCGAGCCAGAAGCTGCCGTTGACGATCAGGCCGACGCGGCCGCGCAGGCGCGCCGGAATCAATTCGTCGATCGCCGAATTAACCGCCGCATACTCGCCGCCGATCCCCGCGCCGGTGATAAAGCGAAATAGCGCGAAGCTCCCAAGATTCCACGACAGCGCGCTCAAGCCGACGCCGCCCAGGTAAAGCGAAAGGCTCAGCATAAAGAACAGGCGCCGGCCGAAACGATCCGTCAGATGGCCGAAGATCAGCGATCCGATCACCGCGCCGGCCAGGTAGCACGAGCCAATGAATCCGATCTCGGCCGCGCTGAAATGCATCACGTCGGGCCGTTCGAGCACCGCGCTGATCGCGCCCATCAGCGTGACCTCCAGGCCGTCGAGGATCCACGTGATGCCCAGGCCCATCACCAGCAGCTTATGGAAGCGGCTCCACGGCAGGCGGTCGAGCCGGGCGGGAATCAGGGTCGCGATGGATTCGCCGAGGGTCTGCGGGGCACGCGACATGCTCGATCTCCACCGGCCCACGACCGCCGGAGAAAGCGGACGCTTCAGATCTTGCCGTCGCGCCGGCGTATTCGTATCGCGCAGTTGCTCCAGCGCTTTTCCAGATCGCAATGGGACACGCCGTGCAGCGCCTTCTGTGCTTCGAATTCGCGCCGCAAAGCCTGATGGGTGACGGTCGCGGCTTCCAGGTCGCGCTTGCCCTCGTCGACCGACGCGCGCAAATAGTCGGCCTCGATCGTCTTGCCGGCCAGCGCCGACTTGAGCCGCCATAATTCGGTGATCAGGGCGGCGCAATCGTCATGGCTCAGCGCCGCGCCGGCGTCGACGATCGTCTTTAGCTGGTCGAGCCTTTCGACTTTCATAGACATCCGAACCAATTGCGACCGCGAACGATCTGTCCCTCGATCCTTACCACAGGAGGGTGATGCTCGCACTGATCGAGGTTGAGATGCGCGGTGCCGCCGACGCTCGCTGATTTCCCTGCCGCCCGATGATCACCACGAATCCGGCGCGCGCCGCTTCCTACGGGCCGGCGCATCGCATATTAGATGACGACCGATGGGTACCAACGATGGATCCGCGACCGCGCCGCAAGCGGGCCAGTCCGCCAATTCCGACGCGTATCATACGCTGCTGGCGAGCTTTCTTGGCTGGACGCTCGACGCGTTCGACTTCTTCGTCCTGATCTTCGTGCTGCCCGCGGTGGCCCGCGAGTTCCATCGCTCGATCGCCGACGTCGCCTTCACCATCACCGCCACGCTCGCGATGCGTCCGATCGGCGCGCTGATCTTCGGCTGGTTCGCCGATCGCTACGGCCGTCGCCTGCCGCTGATGGTCGACGTGCTGCTCTATTCGATCCTCGAGGTGCTGAGTGGGCTGGCGCCGTCGTACCGATGGTTCCTGGTCCTGCGCGCGCTGTTCGGTATCGCGATGGGCGGTGAATGGGGCGTTGGCGCGTCGATCGCGATGGAGGCGGTGCCGGCGCGCTGGCGCGGCTTGCTCTCGGGCGTCCTGCAGGAGGGCTACGCGGTCGGCTACCTGCTGGCGGCGGCGGCCTTCGCCCTGGTCTTTCCGCACTGGGGATGGCGTCCGCTGTTCTTTCTCGGCGGCGCACCGGCCCTGCTCACGCTCTATATCCGCACCAAGGTGCCCGAATCGAAATCATGGGAGCTGATGCGCCCGCCGCGCGGCGCAATCTTCCGCACGATTCGCGCCAACCTCCGCACCTTCCTGTACCTCGTCCTGCTGATGACGATGATGAACCTGGTGTCGCACGGCACGCAGGACCTCTATCCGACGTTCCTCAGGCTTCAGCGCGGGCTCGACGCGCGCACCGTCGGCACGATCGCGATCATCTATAACATCGGCGCGCTGCTCGGCGGCCTGACCTTCGGCTACCTCTCCGACCGGATCGGGCGGCGGCGTGCGATGGCCGCGGCGGTGCTTTGCGGCGTGCTAATCGTGCCGCTCTGGATCTATCCGCGCTCATTGGTATGGCTGACCGCCGGCGCCTTTCTGATGCAGTTCATGGTGCAGGGCGCATGGGGTGCGATCCCGGCGCATCTGGTCGAACTGTCGCCGCCGCAGGTGCGCGGCCTGTTCGCCGGCCTCGCCTATCAATTGGGCGTGCTGTTCGCGGCCAACGCCGCATTCATCGAGGCGCTTATCGCGCAGCATCTCGGCTACGGCACGGCGCTCGCGATGGTCGCGTCGATCGTGCTGCTCGGCGACGCGATCGTGATCGCGTGCGGAATCGAACGCAAAGGCGCGGATTTGCACATCACATGACTCATGCGCAGCCGCACCCGGAGCACCGACCGAACCTAAGCGTTAAATGGCAGTTCGAGCGAGATCGATTGGTAAGGCACATCCGGCCGCTGGTGATTCCGCCGAGCCGCCGGTTTATAGATGTCCTGGGTGTGCGGCGGGTTACTTCTGGGCGAGCGCCCACGCAACGTCGGCCATCCGTGGCACGCGGTTGTCGTAGGTTGCGAACATCGGATCGTCGGCCTGCCCGCTCAGATAGCGCGCGTAGCTGCCCTCGGCGATGATCGCTAGCTTGAACAGCGAGAAGATTTCGTAGAAGGCAAAATCGCGCATCGTGCGGCCGGCCTTGCGCTCGTACAGATCAATCATCCCCTGGCGCGAGTAGTAGCCGCCACCGGCTTCCATGCTCGAGACCACTTCGCGGCGTGTCTCGTCGTCGCCCGGGTCGCTCCAGTAGGTGACCATCCAGCCGAGGTCGGCGAGCGGGTCGCCAATCGTCGACATCTCCCAGTCGAAGAGTGCGATCGGCCGGGGCTCGTCGCCCGCCGGATCCCACATCACGTTGTCGAGCTTGTAGTCGCCATGCACGATCGTCGCGGGCTGCGCTTGCGGCAGATGGGACTTGAGCCATGCCTGGATTTTGCCCATCACCGGCAGCGGGCGCGTGGCCGGAATCGTGCGTTCGAGCTGGTCGCTCCAGCGCCGCACCTGGCGTTCGATATAGCCGTCGGGGCGGCCAAAACCCTCGAGTCCGGCGGCCCGCCATTCGACGCCTTGCAGCGTTACCAGCAGGTCGACCATCCGTTCGCTGATCGCGCGCCGCTGCGCCGCCGTCTCGGCGAAGCTTTTTTCGCCCGACGGTATCAGGCCCGAACGGATCACCCGGCCGCGCATATACTCCATCAGCACGAAGGGCGCGCCGATATAGGCCGGATCTTCGCAGCACGCATACACGCGCGGCACCGGCACGGGGGTATTTTGCAGGGCCTTGAGCACGCGGTATTCGCGGACGACGTCGTGCGCGGTCGGCAGCAGCGGTCCGCGCGGCGGCCGGCGCAGGGCCCACGAATTGCCGTCGAAATGGATCAGGTGAACTTCATTGGAATGACCGAACGAAATATTCTCGACGCGCATCTCGGCCGCGTCGCCCAGTCCGCCGTCGCGGATAAAGCGGCGCAGACCGTCGATGTCGATGGTCGCCGAGGGGCCGGTTTTCTCGTTGCCAGTATCCACCATTGCCTGCCGTCCTATGGCGATTGCGCCGATCCCGGTCGCCAATCACGCCTAAGCCTATAGCCTCTCGCACAATTATGTCGCAAGCGCGGCGCGGCCCCAACGGCGAGGCATACGCTTCGCTGACCGGTCCACGCCGCGCTACCTGCGGCCGCGCGATGCGGACTTGTCATCTACCGGACGGCCTGACGCGCATCCATACAGCCAGATATGCCAAAAGCGCTCTTGCTACACGCGCGCCTATCTGCGGAAAATAGTTGCGATGGACCTGGTTGAGGGCAGGGCGGTGGTAATGACGGAGCGGAGTCGGCGCAACGCGATAATCGCGCTGGCCCGCCCCTATCAGTGGATCAAGAACGGCCTGGTGCTGGCCGCGCTGATTTTCGGCCAGCGCCTGTTCGACCCGCACGAGGTGAGCCTGGCGGGCGTGGCGTTCGTCGCCTTCTGCGCGATCTCCAGCACCGGTTACATCATCAACGACATCAGCGACCGCGAAGCCGATCGGCTCCATCCGGACAAGTGCCAGCGTCCGCTGGCCTCGGGCGAATTGAGCGTGGGCGAGGCGACGGTGATCGCGGCGATCCTGGGCGTGGCCGGACTCGGCCTCAGTGCGACGCTCGGCGCGGAGTTCCTGTTAATCGCGGCAATCTATGTCGCGATGCAGTTTTTCTATTCCAACTACGCCAAGCACGTAGTGATCGTCGACATCATCGTAATCGCGGTGGGCTTCGTGCTGCGGGCGTATGCGGGCGGCGTGGCGATCGGCGTGGCGGTGTCGCCCTGGCTCATCTTCATCACGTTTGTCCTGGCGCTGTTCCTGTCGCTGGCGCGCCGCCGGCACGAACTGATCGCACTCGGCGAATCCGCCACCAGCCATCGCGGCGCGCTCGGTGAATACAGTATTGGCTCGATCGATCAGATGATCTCGATCGTCGCCGGCGCCACGCTGGTCGGCTACATGATCTATACGGCGTCGCCCGAAGTCGCCCTGAAACTCCACACGCAGCATCTGTTTTTGACGGTACCGTTCGTCGCCTTCGGGATCCTGCGCTACCTCCATCTGGTCAACGACTGCGATGAAGGCGGCGACCCGGCGCGGCTGGTGCTCCGCGATCGTCCGCTGCTGGTCTCGATTATCCTGTGGGTGATCGCCGACGTTCTGCTGCTCTACTTCTAGTCGGCACGCAACCCAAATAGTTACGCGGGCGCGGCGCATCGATCGCCGCCAGGGCGAACAGGCGCGCGTCAGTAGGCGCCGGCGGTAGTGGGACTGGCGGTAGGCAAAATACTGGTATGGGACTGGAACGGATTGCGCCCGAATGGACTCTGGCCGACCGAGCCGACTCCGCCCAGCGTGAGCTGAAACTGGAACTGAGTTTCGCTCGGATTATAGGTCTTGGTGATACCCATGTCGAATGACCAGCAGTCGCATGGCGATTTCAGCCTCACGCCGTAGGCCGACGACAAGACCTTGTGCGCGGCGAAATCGTAGGACGGCGCGAAATATACACCCATCCGATCGAATAGATCATAATACGCGCGCAAGACCAGGAACTGGCTGAAATTCGCGTTGACCCCGGGCGTAAAGGTGGGGCCGGGCGCGATGTAGTTGTAGCTGACCTGCATGAAGGACCCTTCCTCGGCCTTAGCGGTATAGACCTTGGCCTGATTGCGCGTCCACCAGGGCTGGAAGTCTATGTACGCACTGGCGTACTGCAATTGGTCGGCGCTCGGATCGAAGCCCAATTGCGATCCGAACGACCATACGCGGGTAGGATAGACCAGCGCATGGACGTCGACGTCGGAAAAATGCGTCGCGCCGCGAGCCACCGCATGGTCGATGTCGTAGGCCTGCTGCACGGTTAACTGGAACAACTGCTCAATTTCGCCGGTGGTGCCGTTGGTGTGGGCACGGAACGGGCCGAGCACGGTGTTTTCCACGGTATCGGTGCCGTCGCCTTCGGGGCCGCCGGCGGGCTGCGCCGCGGACTTGGCGTAGATGCGCGAGGTGAAGCCGTAGGTGACCAGGCTGCGCGCGTCCATCCGATCGGTCTGATCGAACAGCGGCAAATCGTTCTGATTGACGTTCGGAACGTAAGCATAGGTCACGAACGGCTCAATGGTATGTTTGATCTTTTCGATCGACTTCCAGTTGAGGTCGTAGACCTTTTCGATCTCCGAGCCGATCCCGGCCGACCCATAGATCATCTCGCGCGTCTGCAATCCGCCGTGGGCCAGCGGTCCGAGCGACAGGCCGTTGTTGTACTGAAGGCCATTCGAGCCGACCGGCGTGATTGTGATTGTATGGCCCGAGGTGTCGTACATCGTCTCGCGCAGGCCAAGCGTGCCGTATCCGTATAGATAGTCGCTCAGGCGCCAGGGCACGGTCACCGTCGGATTCAGGTCGATTCGCATACCGCTCTGGCCTTCGGAACGCCAGAAGTCGGTGCCGGAGAAATCATAGTCGGTATAGGCGAGGCCACCGAACAGCTCTTTGCGCCCGCTCACCAGTAATTCGGGCAAGGTTTGCAGAGCGAAGGACTGCGGCTGAATCAGGTCCTGGTTCCACGTACCGCCGAGCTGCGCATAGCCGCCGTCGTAGCTGTCGAGGAATCCAAAATCCGATTGCGCGTTGCGAAACGACGGGATGCTGTCGGGATACATGATGCCGGTGCCGATCGTGCGCGAGAGCGTCCAGACGTTCATCTCGCGCAGCGTCAGGCTGTCGCTCACGCTCATCGCGTCGCCGTAGGCCACCAGGTCGTCGGTGATGTGCTGACGGGCCATCCCGATAATGTCGTAGCGATCGACCGGGATATGCGGATCGGCAATCTGGTTGTCGATGACGTCGGTCACGCGGCTACTGGCCGAGCGCAGGGCTTCATTGTAAAAGGCGCCGTCCACCGCCAGGAAATCGTCGGGCCCGGCGAGCAGGCGGTATTCGCCGAGCAGCCCGACCCGCTTGGAGGTTTCCATATCGACCGCCACGGTGGCGTCCGAACTCTTGTTGATTGCGTAGTAATAGGGCTGCACGATCTGGAATCCGCGCAGACCCGATTCGCCGATGCGCGGGAACAGAAAGCCTGAATGGCGCTGGGTGTCGGCCGGGAAGACCACGTAGGGCATCGGGATGACCGCGTGGCCCAGGATATTGAAATGGGCGTTGTGCCCGGTTCCCGTGTCGCCCAGATGCACGTCCATCTGCTCGGCGGTGATCGCCCAGTCGGGCGTGCCGGGTTCGCATCCGCAGGTCGTGAAGAAGCCGTCCAGAACCTTGTAGCGCTGGCCGAGCAGCTTGTAGATATGGCCGCCCTCGATCCGGTAGGTTTCGGCGCTGTCGGTAACGGTGGCGTCGGTCAGGGCGGCAGTTTCATCGGTGGAATTGACGATCGCGTCGCGCGCGACGATTCGCCCAAACGGATCGTTCAGATGCACGTTGCCGGTGGCGTGCATCTTATGCTCCCGGCGCATCAGATGGATCCGGTCGGCGGTCAGGACCGTGCGGGCCTGCGTCACGACCGCGTCGCCGGTAACGACGAAGCTGTCGGTCTTGTAGTCGTAAACGAAGTTGCGGCCAGTGATATCGATTGGACCGCCCGGATGGGAGGCCTGGTAGGCGGCGGAAAATCCGGTCTGCTGCGCGCCCGCGGCATGAGGCGCCAGCAACGCAAGCAGCGGTGCGGCGGCCAGCCCGCCCAGAAATGATTTAAACCGCGGCGTCAGGGAATAGTCCTCGGCGGCCTTCGCGTGCCAGAAACCACAGATATATCTCCCCCACCAGATAGACCGAGCCGGTGACCAACACTACATCATTCGCCGCGCTCTCCGCCATAACTTGGCCGATCGCCTCGAACGGATCGCGAATAATTCGCACCGGCACGCGGCCGGCAAAACTCGCCGCGAGATTTTCCGGATCGAGCGGCCGTTTGGGCGTCGCGCGGGTCAATGTGACGTCGCTGACCCGCGGCGCCAGCATCGCGGCCATCCGCGCCCATTGCTTGTCCTCGAGACAGCCGAAGACCAGCCGCGGCTTGACCTGCGGCCCGAGTTCCACGGCGATGGTCTCGAGCAGCGCCTCGATCGCCAGTTCATTATGCGCGCAATCCAGGATGGTCAGCGGCTGGCGCGCGACGATATCGAAACGGCCCGGCCATACCGTGGTGCCGAGTCCGCGGCGTATCGCCGCCTCATCAATCGTCAACCCGCTGGCCCGCAGCGCGTCGATCGCCGCCATCGCGATCGCCGCATTCTCATGCTGGAACGGTCCCGCCAGGGCGAGGTCGACGTCGGCAAGATTCAGGCCCAGGCCGCGATAGTCGAGCCGATGCGCCGGGGCCTGCGAGCGATACGAAAATTCGCGATCGATCATGAAGGCCGGACTCTGGCGCTGGCTCGCGATCGACGAGAGCACGAGGCGCGCCTCGGGGTCGCGCGCGCCGATTACCACCGGCACGCCCTGCTTGATGATGCCGCCCTTTTCGCCGGCGATCGCGGCGATGGTGTAGCCGAGCCGGTCCATGTGGTCGAAGCCGATCGGCGTAATCACGCTGAGCAGCGGATGGATCACGTTGGTCGAATCCAGCCGGCCGCCAAGGCCCGTCTCGATCACCGCCAGGTCGACTTTCGCCTCGGCGAAGTACAGGAACATCAGAGCGACCGTGAATTCGAAGAAGGTCAGGCCGAGTCCGGCGCGCTCGTAGATCGCGCGCAGCCGCATGATGTAGTCGAGCATCAGCGCCGCCGGTATCTCGGCGCCGTCGATCCGGGTGCGTTCGGTCAAATGGACGAGATGCGGCTTGGTATAGAGGCCCGTGCGGTAACCCGCGGCGCGCAGCACCGCGTCGATCATCGCGGCCACCGAGCCTTTGCCCTTGGTGCCGGCGATATGGACGGCGCGCAAACCGAGGTGCGGGTCGCCGATCAGCGCGAGCGCCTGGTCCATCCGCTCGAGCTTGTAGATTTCGCCACGCGCTTCGAGCGAATAGAGCCAGTCGAGAGTGGTGGAGAGATGCTCCATAGCTGCGCGCATCTTAGTCCGTGCGCATAAGCGGAGAAAGGTCTGCCCCGGCACAAAACCGCCGCCGCAAGCGGCCGGCGGGGCGAGCCTCAGCGTGACGGTCGTGGCGGGCGGCGGCGCGGCGCCTTGGTCCCGCTGGCGTGGTCGTCGGGCGGGCGCAGGATGGCTAACAGATGGCCCAGCGTATGGCGCATCTGCGGGCGCGGCACGATCGCGTCGAGCATCCCGTGCGCCATCAGGAACTCGGCCGTCTGGAAGCCGGCCGGCAACTGCTGATTGGTGGTCTGCTCGATGACCCGGCGGCCGGCGAAGCCGATCGCCGCGCCCGGCTCGGCCAGATTGACGTCACCGAGGCTCGCGAACGAAGCGGCGACGCCGCCGGTGGTCGGATCGCCGAGCACCGAGATATACGGGATGCGCGCGTCGCGCAGCCGCGCGATGGCGCTCGAGACCTTGGCCATCTGCATCAGCGAAAGCACGCCCTCCTGCATCCGCGCACCGCCCGAGGCGGCAAAGACGATCACCGGCATACGCCGCGCCAGCGCATGATCCATCAGGCGCGCGAGCTTTTCGCCGACCACCACGCCCATGCTGCCGCCCATGAAGCCGAAGTCCATCAGGGCGAGCGCGGTCTCGCGCTTTTCGATGCGCGCGGTCCCCGTCAGTACGGCATCGAGGCGGCCGGACGCGCGGCGCGCCTGCGCCATGCGATCCGGATAGGGGCGGCTGTCGACGAATTCCAGCGGGTCGCCGATCGCGAGGTCGGCGAACAGCTCACGCCATGAGCCGCGATCGACGGTGATCGCCAGGCGCTGCTCGACCGTTACGCGATGGTGGTGGCCGCAGCGCGGACAGACGTTGAGGTTGCGCTCGACCTCCTTGCGAAAGGCGATCTCGCGGCATCCGGGGCATTTCAGCCACATGTCGTCGGCAGCCGTCGCCGCCGGCTGCGTAGCGGGTGCGCGATTCGAGGCCATCGGCGTGCTAAACCGCCGCCGGCGCGATCGGTATCGCCGGGGTCGTAGGGGTGCTGTAAATCGCCTGCGTCATCCTGCGTGCCTCATCCACTATGCCGAGGCGGCCGCGCCGCCGCCATCGCGCGCGGTGCGCATCGCCGCTTTGAGCGCGGCGGCAAAATCCCCGACCACTTCGACCAGCCGATCGGAGCCGGCGTGGGTTTCGATCAATTGCGATATCGCGCTGCCGACCACCACCGCGTCGGCGAAGGCGGCCACCTCGCGCGCCTGCGCGGGCGTCGAGATGCCGAAGCCGACGCCGATCGGCAATTTGGTCACGGTCCTGAGTTCGCTCAGCCGCGCGGCCAGATCGGTCGCGATCCGGGTGCGCGCTCCGGTCACGCCGGTCACCGAGACGTAGTAGAGAAAGCCGCTGGCCGAGCGCGCGATCGCGCGGCTGCGCTCAAGCGGCGTGGTCGGTGCGAGCAGGTAGATGATATCAAGCCCGGCGGCACGGGCCGGACGGGCCAGTTCGCGCGCCTCCTCGGGCGGCAGATCGACCACCAGCATCCCGTCAAGGCCGGCGCGTGCGGCGTCGGCGCACAGCCGGTCGCATCCGTAGCGCAGGATCGGGTTGAAGTAGCCGAAGAGGATCAGCGGAACCTGCGTCGTGCGCCTGAGCTCGGTGACCATCGCGAGGATCGCCGGGATCGTCGCGCCGGCGGCCAGGCCGCGCGCGGCGGCGCGCTGATTGGCGGGTCCGTCGGCCATCGGATCGGAAAACGGCACGCCCAGCTCGATCAGGTCGGCGCCGCGCGCCTCGAGTTCAAGGACCAGGCGGCGGGTATGCTCGAGGTCGGGGTCGCCGGCGACGATATACGGAATCAGCGCCGGTTCGTGGCGCGCGGCAAGCGCGCGGAATTTCGCGCCGATGCGGCCGCTATGGGTATTCGATCGATTAGTCATTGAGCTGGTGGCATGTCCAATTGATAAGTCTGTTAAAGATAATATCCGCAGGGGATTCTTCGCCTCGGCAGCCTGCGCTCAGAATGACAACAAAAATGATCATTCCGTCATTCTGAGCGCAGCGAAGAATCCCGATTCCCGCGAAGCACTCGTCCAGATTATTTGCCGGACACAATACTAAATTAGTCATTGAAATAGTTAGAGCGTGACGCCGAAGGCCTGGGCGACGGTCTGCATATCCTTGTCGCCGCGGCCCGACAGATTGACCACGATTACCTGGTCGCGCGGCAGCGTCGGCGCGAGCTTCAGCGCATAGGCCACCGCGTGCGAGCTCTCGAGCGCCGGAATGATCCCTTCGCATTCCGAGAGCAGCTTCAGCGCCTCGAGCGCCTCGGCGTCGGTCACCGCGGCGTAGCTGGCGCGCCCGCTGTCCTTGAGCCACGCATGCTCGGGGCCGACGCCGGGGTAGTCGAGGCCGGCGGCGATCGAATGGGTCTCGCGGACCTGGCCCATCTCGTCCTGCAGCAGGTAAGTGCGATTGCCGTGCAGCACGCCGACCTGGCCGGCGGTCAGGGTCGCCGCGTGCATCGGTCCGCTGATCCCGAGGCCAGCCGCTTCGACGCCGACCAGGCGCACGGCCAGGTCCTTGATAAACGGATAGAAGATGCCGATGGCGTTGGAGCCGCCGTTGACGCAGGCGATGATGACGTCGGGCAGGCGCCCTTCGTGCTCGACGATCTGGCGGCGCGTCTCGCGGCCGATGACGGCCTGGAAGTCGCGCACGATCATCGGGTACGGATGCGGCCCGGCGGCCGTGCCGATCAGGTAATAGGTGTCACGCACGGTCGCGATCCAGTCGCGCAGGGCCTCGTTGAGGGCGTCCTTGAGGCTGCGGCTGCCGGCATCGACGGGCGTGACTTTGGCGCCGAGCAGCTTCATGCGAAAGACGTTGAGCGACTGGCGCTCGACGTCGACGCTGCCCATGAATACTTCGCATTCGCGCTTGAACAGCGCCGCCATGGTGGCGGTCGCGACGCCGTGCTGGCCCGCGCCGGTCTCGGCCGTGATGCGCGGTTTGCCCATGCGCACGGCGAGCAGCGCCTGGCCGAGCGTGTTGTTGACCTTATGCGCGCCGGTGTGGCAGAGGTCCTCGCGCTTGAGATAAATCTTCGCCCCGGCGCATCGTGCGGTCAGGTTGGCGCAGAGAAACAGCGGCGTCGGACGGCCGACGTATTCGGCCGCGTAGCGTTTCAGGTCGGCGCGAAAGCGCGGATCGCGGCGCGCCTCTTTGTAGGCTTTTTCCAATTCGAATAACGCGGGCATCAGGGTTTCGGCGACGTAGCGGCCGCCGAAATCGCCGAACCGTCCGCGGCTATCGGGCAGATTTTGCATTCGCGATGAAGCTCCTTAACTTCGCGGGATCCTTGATGCCTGGCGCGGCTTCGACGCCGCTGGCGACGTCCACCGCGTACGGGCCGAGCGCGGCGGCGGCGCCGACGTTGGCCGGGTCGAGGCCGCCCGAAAGAAAGACCCGCGCCAGGTCGAGGCGGTCGAGACCGCCGAGCGGACGCGCCTGTCCAGTGCCGCCGAAGAGCCCCGGATGGAACGTGTCGAGCAGCAGATAATCGGCCGCACTCGCCGGCAGCGAGGCATACGCGGCGCCGGCCTTGAGGCGCAGCGCGCGGATGACCGGCACCGGCCATCCGGCGAGCGCGTCTTCGTCCTCGTCGCCGTGAAACTGGAGCAGATCGAGATTGAGTTCGCGGCGGAACTCATCGATATGACCGCGTGCGGCGTTGACGAAGACCCCGGCGACGAGACAGCGCGCGCCGATCGCCCGGCGAATCTCGCGCGCGCGCTCGAGCGTCAGAAACCGCGGACTCGGCGGATAAAAATTGAGGCCGACGATCTCGGCGCCCAGCGCCACGGCGAGTTCGGCGTCCGCCACCCGCGTCACGCCGCAGATTTTGATCCGTACGCTCATCTGACGCGCATACTCTTGCCGGCTCGTCTGCTCACGCCGCGCCGGGGGCGGACGGACCGCCGAGCGCGTTGACCAGAATCGTCAGGGCGTCGCGCGGAGCGCCGCCGCGCAGCAGGCTTTCACCGATCAGAAACGCGCCCGCGCCGGCACGATGGAGCCGGCGGATATCGGCCGGCGTCGCGATGCCGCTCTCGGTCACGATCAGCGCGTCGTCGCGATAGCCGGTGAGCAGCGCCTCGGTGGTCGCGATATCGGTCTTGAAGGTGTGCAGGTCGCGGTTGTTGATCCCGATCAGTGTCGCGCCGGCGGCGCACGCGCGCTCCAGTTCGGCGGCGTCGTGGACCTCGATCAGCGCGGCCATCCGCAGTTCGCGGGCGAGTCCGGCGAGCGAGCGCATCTCGCCGTCTTTGAGCATCGCGGCGATCAGCAGGATCGCGTCGGCGCCGGCCGCGCGCGCTTCATAAAGTTGATAGGGATCGAAAATGAAGTCCTTGCGCAGCAGCGGCAAATCGACCGCCGCGCGCACCGCGCGCAGGTCGTCGAGCGAGCCCTTGAAGTGGCTATCGGTGAGCACCGAAATCGCCGCGGCGCCGCCCGCCGCGTAATCGCGGGCGACGCGTGCGGGGTCGAGGCCGGGCAGAATATCGCCCTTGCTCGGCGAGGCGCGCTTGACCTCGGCGATAATCGCCGGGGCCTGGGCCCGCAGCGCCGCGACGAAGGGGCGCGGCGCGGGCGCGCGCACGGCGGCCGCCGCAATTTCGCGCGGCGTCACGCGGCCACGCTGGATGCGCACTTCCTCGCGCTTGGCGGCGAATATCCGGTCGAGTATCGAGGCCATGGGTTAATCCCGCATTCAGCCCGCCGCGGCGGCGCCTTCGTTGCTCACGCGGCAAATTGTTTCGAGCGTCGCGACGGCGCGGCCGGCGATCAGGATTGCGCGCGCGAGGTTGACCCCAGCGGCAATCGTCGCCGCGCCGCCGCCGACGTAGATTGCGGCGCCGGCGTTGAGCGCGAGCACATCTTGCGCCGGGCCCGGGTCGCCGGCAAGGGTCCGCCTGAGAATCGCGGTGGCCTCGTCGGCGTCGGCGGCGAGGAACGTGGCGGGGCTCGCCGGGGCGACGCCGAGGCCCTCGGGCGTGATCTCGTATTCGCGCAATTCGCCGCCCGCCACTTCGACCACCCTGGTCGGTGCGCCGAGCGAAATTTCGTCGAGCCCGTCGCCCCCATGCACGACCATCGCATGGTCGACGCCGAGTGCGGCGAGCGCCTCGGCCATCGGGCGCAGCAGGCGCGGTTCGGCGACACCGAGCAACTGGCGGCGCGGATGCGCCGGGTTGGCCAGTGGCGCGATCAGATTGAAAACCGTGCGCACGCCAAGCGTGCGGCGCAGCACCGCCAGCCGCGCGAGCACCGGATGATAGCGGGGCGCGAAGATGAAGCAGAAGTGCGCCGCCGCGAGGCAGCGCGCGAGCCCCGCCGGTTCGAGCTCGAGCTTGACGCCGCAGCGTTCGAGCACGTCGGCCGCGCCGACCCGTCCGCTGACCGCGCGATTGCCGTGCTTGGCGACCGGCACGCCGGCGGCCGCCGCGACGAGGGCGGCGGCGGTTGAGATATTGAACGTCCCGGCGCCGTCGCCACCGGTGCCGGCGGTATCGAGCACCTGGCCGCCGTTGAGATCGAGCGGACGCGCCCGCCGGCGCATCGCGCGCGCGCCGCCGGTCAGCTCGGCGGCCGACTCGCCCTTGATTTTGAGCGCGACCAGGAAGCCCGCGACGAGGATGTCGGGGACCACGTCGTCGAGGATTTCGCCGACCACCTGCTCGGCCTCGGCGGCGCTGAGCGAGCGGCCGCGGAGCACCTCGCTGAAGGCTTCGCGCAGGTTGATCACGCGGCCACTCCGGCGAGAAAGTTGCGCAGCAGGTCTTTGCCCGCGGGCGTGCCGATCGACTCCGGATGGAACTGCACGCCCTCGATCCGATGCTCGCGATGGCGCAGTCCCATGATCTCGCCCTCGGCGGTGCGCGCGCTGATTTCGAGGCATGCGGGGATCGAGTCGGGCGCGACCAGCAGCGAATGATAACGCATCGCGGCGAACGGATTGGCGAGTCCGCCGAAGATCGATTTGCCGTCGTGGATAATCGGCGAGGTCTTGCCGTGCATCAGGCGCGCCGCGCGCACGACCTTGCCGCCGAAGGCCTCGCCGATACATTGATGGCCCAGACAAACACCCAGGATCGGCACCGCGCCGGCCATCTCGCGCAGCAGCGCGACCGAGACGCCGGCCTCGGCGGGCGTGCAGGGGCCGGGCGAGATGACGATCGCGTCGGGCTCGAGCGCGCGCGCACCGGCCACGTCGATAGCGTCGTTGCGGCGGACGATCGCGTCGACGCCGAGCTCGCCGATGTACTGCACCAGATTGTAGGTAAATGAATCGTAATTGTCGATCATCAGGAGCTTCATCGGGGCCTATCTCCGCGCCGCCGCTTCGAACTCGCGGGCGGCGCCGAGCGCGCGGATCATGGCGCGCGCCTTGTTGAGCGACTCCTGGAACTCGGCGGCAGGATCGGAATCGGCGACGACGCCGCCGCCCGCCTGGATATAGACCCGATCGCCCTTGACCAGCAGCGTGCGCAGCGCGATCGCGGTGTCGGTGTTGCCGGTGTAGCTGAAGTAGCCGACCGCGCCGGCGTAAACCCCGCGCCGCACGGTTTCCAGTTCATCGATAATTTCCATCGCGCGGATTTTCGGCGCGCCCGAGACCGTGCCCTGCGGAAAGGTGGCGCGAAAGGCGTCGAACGCGTCGCATCCGTCGCGCAGCTCGCCGACCACGTTGGAAACGATATGCATCACGTGCGAATAGCGCTCGACGCCCATCAGCTCGGTCACCTTGACCGAACCGGTCCTGGCCACGCGGCCGACGTCGTTGCGGCCGAGATCGACCAGCATCACGTGCTCGGCGATCTCCTTGGGATCCGCCAGCAGCTCGCGCTCGAGCGCCTGATCCTCGGCTTCGCTGGCGCCGCGCGGACGGGTGCCGGCGATCGGGCGTAGCGTAATCTGGCGGCCCTCCGCCCGGACCATCGTTTCGGGCGACGCGCCGACCAGCGTGAGATCGCCCAGGCGCACGTAAAACATGTACGGCGACGGATTGATCGTGCGCAGGCTGCGATAAAGGTTGAACGGATGGACGGTGAGCGGCGCCTCGAAGCGCTGCGACGGCACGACCTGGATAATGTCGCCGGCCGCGATGTACTCCTTGGCCGCATCAACCATCGCCATGTAGCTTTCGCGGCTTTGGTTCGAGGTGATCTCGAGCTCACCGCGGATGTCGGGCGCGGGCGGCTCTAAGCGCGGCGCGACCGCAGCCTGGGCCAGCCGCGCGATGGTCTCGTCGATCCTGGCCTGCGCGCTCAGGTAGGCGGTATGGGTCGAAGCGAACTCCTCGAGCGGCACGCTCGCGATAATCTTGAGCGTCTGGCGCACGTTGTCGAAGACCAGCACCGTATCGGTGAACATCATGCAGAGGTCGGGCACGCCGAGGTCGTCATGCGCCGTGGCGGGAATCCGCGGCTCGAAGCAGCGCACGATATCGTAGGCCAGAAAGCCGACCGCGCCGCCGAAAAAGCGCGGCATCTCGGGCAGTTCCGGCGCGCGCAGGCGCTGAACCTCATGACGCAGCGCTTCAAACGGGTTGTCGACGTGGCGCGCTTCGATTGCGCGTCCC
>Ga0307373_10003098_pt1 | contig 29374 bp, 19 predicted proteins | sample OX2MG_FD_202534 | JGI IMG/M metagenome (GOLD analysis project Ga0307373, IMG submission 202534) | Soil microbial communities from Risofladan, Vaasa, Finland - OX-2 | ecosystem: Environmental > Terrestrial > Soil > Coastal area > Acid sulfate soil | place: Finland: Risofladan, Vaasa | collected... | reverse complement strand
CCGACCATGACGTGGCCTTCCAGAAAAAATGCCTCGACCTGTTGAAGGCGGCGGTCGAACAGGAGGAAGCCTCGCCGCAGGATTTTGCGTATCTCACCGACCGGGTACTGATCGCCGAGAAGAGAAGGCAGATTTACGGCACGCAACTCACCCAAGAAGGCGACAAGTTCAAACCGCTGCCCATCGAGGACGAGGAACACGTCGATGACCGCCGCAAGGAAATCGGTTTACAGCCGTTGGCGGAATACTTGAAGTTTGCTGAGGAGGCTTTTACGCCGAAGGAGGAGGAGAAGGGGGAGTGACGGTCAGCGGGTTGCGAGCACCGGGAGGGAAATCCCTGCGGGCGGCGGGCCAGAACCAGCCCGCCGATCCCGAGGCTACTTCTCCTCCGTCGTCCCAATCAACCATCGAATGACGACGGCGGCGGTTCCCCCAAGCAAGGTGGCCGACCAGACAAAAGTAGCCAAGGTTTTCAACACATCCGAATCCCAAGGTTGCTGAAACACAAACTCTACCAGTTCACGCCCCGCCAACGTGCCACCAAACCTCCATTCGTGTGCGACCAGAAACCGGACAACGACGGCGAAACCGATCAACGTTGGAGCGACCGCACCCATTGCGAAAGACCGAGCATAACCGCCACCATTCCCGGCATCACGAGAAAGATCAGTTGAATCACGATGCTTGAAATCCAAATGCGTTCGACCGACAGGGCAGAAAGAGCAAGGCCCACGATGGCCGTAGCGGCGAAAATCCAACGGATCGAGAATTGAAAGCACATGGTGATTATTCTTTTTTGCCGACAAGCCAACGGGTCGCGACGCAGAGAATTCCGACCAACGGGGCGAACGACCAGAAGAACACTATTAAACGGAAGGAACAAAAGAAAACGACGGCTGCAACCGCCGACGACATCGGGTCGGCATCGCAGCCCGGTCCCACGGCCATGCCGACCAAGGCAAACCCGGTGGCCCAGACCACGAACGAACCGATCTGGCGCTTCGTGTAGCCCAGCCCGATGATCGCACCGAGGACAACACCGCACGCCGCCCCGGCCAACTGCCGCTCGGTAATCATTCCGACGAACGCAAACACCAGGCCCCAGATGGCGGCTCCGCCAACTATGATCGACAAGCTGAAGGCTGGTGGGTGGTCCGCCATTTCGACACCGACGCTGTTGGAGTGGCCGTCTCTTTGCCATTATAGCGGGCCGAACCAACTCGACGACCTAGCCCGACCACGGTTAGAATGACCCGATGGCCGCCACATCCCGCCTTCTTCACCAGGTCATTTCCGAGATGCTGGCCCAGAACAGGTCGTACTTCGGGGCAGGTGGGCTGGGGTATTACGGCGTCGAGGTAGAAAACCTCGCCCCGGACGGCACCGAGTTCGACCTGATGCTGACGTTCAAATCGGGCGTCCGCTATTGTTGCATCGAGCGTGGTTGCCACATCCCGCTCCAAAATCGCTGGTTCTCAACACACTCTAAGCGGATCTCGGCGGCCGTCTTCGGCTGGCGAACCTCCTTGTCTCTATCCATTTTGCAATTCCTCTCCCTGATGAAAGCCCCCGGTACCGGTCGCCTTTTGCTGTCAGGGAGAAGCGGCCATGGTAGCGGTGGACTAAGGTGAGCGACGAACGACCGCTGTAGCGTTGGGCCACCGCCGAGGGCCGCGTGGCGCGGTGAGTGGCCGCTCAAAGAGTTGTGCAATGTACGGATCGGCCCAGGGCAACACGTCCACGGAGGGACGGTCGTGGAAAGTCGAAGCGTCGTCCGCGTTGGGTTTCGGCCCCGGTGGCGCATGTTCGGTCCGCATGGGAGGATTCCTCTATCTCGAAGATTTGCCCGATGTTGGTCGCGAACGCCGCAAACACCGTGCCAAAAGTGAATAAGGGGGGGTTTCCACAGTTTGGCGATCCTGCAAGGTACGGCGCGGACGTTTTCGGCCCACGCTGGCCGGCGGCAGATCGGGTAGTGATGCCTCCGGCTTTGACGTCGAAAAACCGCGCCTCGTGGTTGCGCCGGACGTCGATTTGCGGTAGAATCGGCGTGGCACGCGTCGAGCGACGTATTGTTACGCCCTCGGCGGATACCCCGGTGCCTGCGCGGCCACAGGCCGCAACATTACTGCGAAAGGTCTCAGACGGTGGACACTCACGTCGCATGCATCGCCTCCGACAGGCCAGTCGTCTTTGCTTACGGGCGAACACGTTTCCGGTTGAGGTTCGTGCCCGCGTCCACCGCCGCGTGCCTGTGGTTGATCCTCGCTGAAACCCTCGCCTGCTCGGCCGAGCCGACGCCGCCTGAATGGGCCCAGGCCGAACGACTGTTTCAGGCGGGCAAGTACGCCGAATGCGTCGACACCGCGACCAAGGCGATCGGCGACGGCGCCGAACAGGAAATCTGGCCGGAGCTGAAACTGAAGGCCGAGTTGGCGCTGGGCCGCTACGGCGACGCCGCCAAGACCCTCGACGCGGCGCTGCCGCGGTTTCCCTACGGTGTCCGACTGCGCTGGATCGGACACGACGTCTGCCGCTTCAACGACGACCCCCAACGCGCAACGCAGATGCTCGAGCAGATCGCCGAAATGGCGAAGCGATCGCCCAGCCATTTTCGCAATCCGATCCATTTGGTCGTCTTGGGGCGGGTCCAACTGAGCCAAGGTGTCGATCCCAAGAAAGTGCTCGACGGACTGTTCACGCCCGTCAAGAAACAGCGGCCTGACACGATTGCGGTGTACCTCGCCAGCGGCGAGCTGGCCTTGGAAAAAAACGACTTTGCGCTGGCGGCCGAAGCTTTCGAAAAGGCGGCGCGTCTCGACGGCGGCGAACCGGAAGCGCACTTTGGCTTGGCGCGCGCATTGGCACCCAGCGACGAGCAGAAATCGAAGGTCGCGCTGGCGGCCGCCCTGGCCGCCAACCCGAACCACGTCGATAGCTTGCTCTGGGTGGCCGACGGCCAGATCGATGTGGAACGCTACGACGAGGCGCAGGATACGCTCGACCGCGTCCGCCGGATCAACCCCGACGAGCCGAAGGCATGGGCCTACCAGGCGGTGCTGGCCCACTTGCGGAACTTGCCCGAAGACGAAGACCGCTGCCGCCTTGCCGGGCTGCGGCACTGGACGACGAACCCGCAGGTCGACCATCTCATCGGTAAGAAACTCTCGCAAAAGTACCGCTTCGCCGAAGGGGCCAGCTACCAGCGACAGGCACTGCAATTCGATCCCGATTACCTGCCCGCCAAGGCGCAGCTTGCTCAGGACCTGTTGCGGCTCGGCGACGAGACCGAAGGCTGGCAGTTGGCTTTCGACGTTTACGACCAGGACGGGTACAACATCGTGGCCCACAACCTCGTCACCCTGAAGGAGCACCTGGCCAAGTTCGTCACACTCGCCGGCGACGGCTTCCTGGTGCGGATGGAAGCGCGCGAAGCGAAGATTTACGGCCCGCGGGTGCTCGACTTGTTGCGACGTGCCAGCGAGCAATTGTGCGCGAAGTACGAAGTGGCCGTGGACGAGCCGGTCATCGTCGAGCTGTTTCCGCGTCAGCAGGATTTCGCGATCCGCACCTTCGGGATGCCGGGCGGGGCGGGCTTCCTGGGCGTTTGCTTCGGCCGCGTGATCACGGCCAACAGCCCGGCCTCGCAGGCCGAGCACCCGGCCAATTGGCAAGCGACGCTGTGGCACGAGTTCTGCCACGTCGTCACGCTCAAGAAGACGAACAACAAAATGCCGCGCTGGCTGAGCGAAGGGATCTCGGTTTACGAAGAACGTCAGGCCGACCCCACGTGGGGCCAGGCGATCAATCCCCGCTTCCGCGAATTGATGCTGGGCGACGAGTTGACGCCCGTCAGCCGGCTCAGCGGGGCGTTCCTGCACGCACGCTCGCCGCTCGACTTGCAGTTCGCGTACTACGAATCGTCGCTGCTGGTCGAGTACATGGTGGAGAAGTACGGGATCGAGACGCTGAAGTACGTGCTGGTCGACCTGGGGGCGGGCATGCCGATCAACGAGTCGCTGGTTCGCTATACCGGCTCGCTGGCGGCGCTCGATCAGGAATTCGCCGATTTCGTCCGGAAAAGGGCCAACGACATGGCGCCCGAAGCCGACTGGTCCGCCCCTGAACTGCCGTTGGCCAGCGACACGGCGACCCTGGCCTTGTGGGTCAAGAAACATCCGACCAACTACCAGGCGCTGGCGCAACTGGCGAAGCAATTCATGGTCGAGAAGCGCTGGCAGGCGGCGACGGCGCCGCTGGAAGAAATGGCGCGGCTTTACCCCGGCAACGGCGGCCGAGGCAACCCTTACGCCTCCTTGGCCATCATCCACCGTGAACTGGGCCAAACCCAGCGCGAGCGCGCGGTATTGGAGAAACTGGCGGCCTTGTCGGCTGACGATGCCGACGCTTTCATGCGTTTGGCCGAGATCTGCGCACAAGCCGAAGATTGGCCGGCAACGCTGAAGTACGCTTTACGCGTGCTGGCGGTCGACCCGTTACAACGAGCACCGCACCGCACCCTCGCGGAGGCCGCCGAACATACCGGCGCCGACGCGCTGGCCATCGAGGACTATCGCGCCTTGTTGCAGTTGGAGCCGATCGACCCGGCCGAACTTCATTTCCGCCTGGCGGTACTGCTTGACCGCGCGGGCGACCTGAACGGCGCCAAGCGGCACGCGCTGGAGTCGCTGGAAGAAGCGCCCCGTTACCGTGAAGCGCACCGTAAATTGCTCGAAATCGTAGCTGAAATCGAGCGACGCGAACCCGGCGCGGAGCGAAGCGGCTCCAACGGTCGCGCAACGTCCGACTCGCTTCCCGTCTCGCCCGTCTCGCCGATCTTGGAGAAACAGCCATGAAATGCAGGTGGCCGACCAGGTTATTCGAGCGGGTACCCCACGGCCGCCACGGCGCTTGGCTGCTCGCGGCGCTGGCATTGTCGCTATCGGTTGGCGCCCTGGCCGTGGCACAACGGTGGCGGGGCGGAGAGGGCGGTTTCCCAGCGGAGCAGGTCGATCGCGGCGGTGTCGATCGCGGCGGTGTGCCGGAGTGGGATGTCGACCCTGAGTTCAAGGACGACGTGTTTACGTTCGCGCGGATCAGGTACACATCGGCGGGGCGCGGCGGATGGTACGGCGGATGGAGCTGGCGGGTCGACTATCCCGACAGCGACCTGAACTTCTCGTACCGGCTGCACGAATTGACGGCGCTGGAAGTCGACCCCAAAGGAAAGGTCCTGGAACTGACCGACGACGAGCTTTTCGATTATCCCTTCATCTACCTCGTCGAACCGGGACGCGGCATGTGGCTCGACGACGCCGAGGTGGCGGCGCTGCGCCGTTATCTGCTCAACGGCGGCTTCCTGATGGTCGACGACTTCTGGGGCGAATTCGAGTGGTCGGTTTTCAATGAGCAGCTCGAGCGTATCTTTCCCGATCGCAAGCCCGTCGAGCTGCCGTTGGACCACGAGATCTTCCATTGCGTCTACGACCTGAAAAAGAAGCCGCAGGTCCCCAGCATCCACGCCTGGTACGGCGGCTACACGTCGGAACGGCCTGATGCCCAGGAGCCGCACTACCGGGCGATCTTCGACGACAAGCAGCGGATCATGGTAATCATTTGCCACAACACCGACCTGGGCGACGGTTGGGAACGCGAGGGGGAGGATCCGAACTACTTCAAGGAAATGTCCGAGAAATGGGCGTACCCTTTGGGGATCAACATTTTGACGTATGCGATGACCCACTAAGGATCAGTCAATTGTGGATTGATGGTCTACGAGCTCGCGTGGGACCGGCTTGCGCAAAATCGGAGTGGATGGGGATGAATCACACCAAAGTCTTGAACACGTTTTCGTTCGGCAACGCGCGGCGATTTCAAAAGATGCCATCGGCTTGCCCGATGGAGCGTCACGCTGGCGGCTACCAACAGCGGGCCACTTCCGTTCTTTTCACTTTCCATCAAGACCGCCGCCCCTTCGCTGCCGATGGCAGCGAGGGGGCGGCGGACGGAAGAAACGGAGGGAGGCGACGCGCTCGATTAGCAGCCAACGTCACGGACCACCGGGCGAGCCGGTGGCATGGCATGGTCCATGCCGTGGAGGAATAAACTAGATTTCCGATTTGAATCAAGAAGATCCGTGGAGCAACCTCCCGTGGCAACTGAAGTCGACGCCTACGACGTCGAGCAACAAGTCGTCGAACAGATCCGCGCCAGCCGCGGCCGCATCGACATCGAGCTGTCGAAGGTGATCGTCGGTCAAAAGGAGGTGGTCGAGCAGCTCTTGATCAGCCTGTTTGCGGGCGGGCATTGCCTGATCACGGGTGCTCCGGGGCTGGCGAAGACCTTGCTCGTGCGTTCCATCGCGCAGATCTTCCACCTCAAGTTCCAACGCATCCAATTCACACCCGATCTGATGCCCGCCGACATTACCGGCACCGAGATCCTGGAGCAGGCCGCCGACGGCCATCGCACGATGCAGTTCGTCAAGGGCCCCATCTTCGCCAACGTAATCCTGGCCGACGAGATCAACCGCACGCCGCCGAAGACCCAGGCGGCGCTGCTCGAGGCGATGCAGGAGCACCAGGTGACCGTCGGCGGCGTGCGTTACCCGTTCGACGAGCCCTTCTTCGTATTGGCCACGCAGAACCCGATCGAGATGGAGGGGACTTATCCTTTGCCCGAAGCCCAGCTCGACCGCTTCATGTTCAACGTCCGCATCGACTACTTGCCCGAGGACGACGAAGTCACCGTGGTGACTCAAACCACCTCGCGCCGGCCCCAGCCGATCGAACCCTTGTTCACCGGCCAGGACGTGCGGAACTTCCACGAGGTCGTGCGCAGGGTGCCGGTGGCCGAAGATCTCGTGCGATACGCCGTTCGGTTGGCCGCCGCCAGCCGGCCGGGTCAGGCCCATTCGCCCGATTTCGTCGACGAGTGGGTTAGCTGGGGGGCGGGGCTGCGCGCGGCGCAGTACGTCGTGTTGGGCGCCAAAGCCCGCGCGCTATTCGCCGGCCGCGCCCACGTCACTCTCGACGACCTCCGCGCGCTGGTTCACGCCACGTTCCGGCACCGTATCCTGATCGGCTACCGTGCCGAAGCCGAGGGTATCTCAGTCGAGCACGTCATCGATCGGCTGTTGCAGTTGGTCCCGGCGCCCAACGCGTGAGTTCATGAAGGTTTTTTGTCATATCCGCAAGGATGGGGCTCGCCCCTCATTGTGCTTCACATCTTTTGTAGCGACCGGATGCCTGTTTGCCCCGTTCACGGGGCTCCCGCGCAGCGGTATTCGGCCCGGCGTTTACGCCGGGTTCGCAAACCGCCCCACTTGATTTCCTTCCAGCCCCGTTCACGGGGCTTCCAGGACGGCTTAAGCCAAGCAAATGGTAAGCCCCGTGAACGGGGCTGAACACACAATAATGTGCTCCCGTTTCCCCGGCATGAATGCCGCGGCTATGACCGCTTCGCGGGAGGCCCCGTGAACGGGGCGGTGCATCCAAAAACTAGGCACGCCTCGAACCAGCCCGGCCTTCAATTCTCGGCTTGGAACGCTCGCAGCCCATTTTTTCTGGCACTTTTTCAAACGGTTTCACCACCCACCGACGGGCTCCTTTGACAACGCTCGTCGACAGTTGGTAGACGACGGCGTTTTGACGCCGGCAACCGCGCATGCCGCCGCGTGCGAGAATAGCCCCCGGCTCTTCCTCCGCACAAGGCCGCCCCGGTACAATGACGGGATGGACGAGAACCCGTACAAATCGCCAAGCGCCGCTCAGCCAAATTCCGATGGGTTCCCGTCAGAGCGTTTCGTCATCGTGTTTTGCGGTGCGCTCTTGGCCGTCATCGCGTGCTTCGTGATTGGCGGCACAATCTCATTCCTGCACGAGTCCTTCGTGCCCCATAATTAGGCACGCCTTCTTCTCCGGTTCGGCCGATTTTCGGCAAGCAATACTCTGATGCCCCACTTCCCGGAAAAGGCGCCACTTGCGTCACCAACGCTCCGCGCTGCACAATACGTGATTGACACACAACGGAGAAACCCCGGCGCGCCATTTCGAAGAGTGCGGTAAGACATTGCCTGAACGACTGCCGACCAGCGCCGCTTCCGCCGCCGAGTTAAGATCCGGCCGGCCGCCGGGCAAGGGAGCGACGTTCATCGACCCGGCGACGCTCATGCGGATCAAGGACCTGCAACTGCGGGCCAGGATCGTCGTCGAGGGGTTCTTGGGCGGCCTGCACCGCAGCCCTTACCATGGTTTCTCGGTCGAATTCAGCGAATACCGGCAATATACGCCCGGCGACGACCTGCGCAATCTCGATTGGCGGCTCTTCGCCCGCAGCGATCGCTACTACGTCAAGCGCTTCGAGGACGAGACGAACCTGCGCTGTCACCTGCTGGTCGACCTGAGCCGTTCGATGGGCTACGGTTCCCTGGGCTACGACAAGGCCGCTTACGCCAAGACCGCGGCCGCGACCTTGGCCTACTTCCTCTCGATGCAGCGCGACGCCGTGGGCCTGGTGACGTTCGACGAGCGAATTGCCGAGCAGCTCCCCGCGCGGTTTCGACCAGGCCACCTGCACCGGCTGCTGCTGGCCCTGGAGCGCGCGTTGGCCGGCACGTCGACCGAGCTGGCGTTCCCCTTGGAACAGATCGCCAGGACGGCGACGAAGCGCGGGCTGATCGTGCTCATCTCCGATCTCTTGGCGCCGATCGACGCTCTCGAAACGCAACTGGGCTACTTACGCTCACGCGGCCACGAGGTGGTCGTACTGCGGGTGCTCGATCCGGCCGAAGTCGATTTTCGCTTCGAAGAGTCGGCCGTGTTCCATGACCTGGAATCGGGCAGGGAGCTGTACGTCGATCCGCTGTCCGCCCGCCAACGCTACCTGGAGCGATTCGGCGAGCACGCGGCCGCCATCGCCTTGGCGTGCGGCCGACTGGGAATCGACTTGCGCCAGGTCACAACCGACCGGCCAATCGAGCTGGCCTTGTTCGATTTCTTGAGCTCGCGCCTGCGTCGCGGACGGCGGACGCTGGTTCGCCCGGCCGGCCGGCGCTAGAATGTCGAAGAGGAGAGTGCCACAGTGCCGTTACGCAGCCCGCACGAAATAATCTACTATTCGACAGAGTCGCCTTTCGCTCCGCGAAAGGACGTTCTTTCGCGGAGCGAAAGACGACAATGGGTAGATAATTTCCCGTGGGCTGCCTCACGCAAACCTATTCGACCGCGACTCGCCGTGCGCGTCGTTCACGACATGGTGGCGCGGCGGCAATTCTCCAGGGCGCATGCCGCCGGGCAAGGAGGCGACTGATGGGGCTCCTCACGCCACTCTACCTGGCCGGCCTGGCGGCCATTTCACTGCCCCTGCTCTTTCACCTGATCCGCCGCACGCCGCGGGGGCGGCAAGCCTTCAGTACGCTGATGTTCCTCTCCGCCGCGCCGCCGCGGCTGACGCGCCGCAGTCGCCTCGACCAGTTGCTATTGCTACTGCTGCGTGGAGTGGTCTTGTCGCTTTTGGCTTTCGCGTTTGCCCGGCCGTTTCTGCGCGAGTCGGCCGCGCTGCACTTCGACGCACTGCCGAAGCGCCGCGTGGCGGTGCTCGTCGATACCAGCGCGAGTATGCGGCGGGGCGACCTTTGGCGGCAAGCGGTTCTCAAGGTCGAGGCCGTGCTGAGCGACCTCGGACCGAACGACGACGTGGCGCTGTTCACGTTCGATGACCGTTTGCGCTCGGTCGTCGACTTCGAGGTGGAGCCGGGCGTTGACGCGGCGGGCAAGGTCGATCTCGTTCGAAATCGCCTGAGCAGGCTGGCTCCCACCTGGGGAGGGTCCGACTTGGGAGCAGCCTTGTCCGCCGTCGCCGGTGGCTTGGACGCGATCGACGACGTGCGACAGTCGGCGGCCGAAGCGCGGCTGGTGCTCGTCAGCGACCTCGAACATGGCTGCCGGACCGAGGCACTGCAAGCCTTCGAATGGCCCCAGCGCGTGAGCGTTGTCGCGCACGTCGTGTCGCCGTCGCTTTCGACCAACGCGGCCGCCTGGCTGCTGGTCGACGAAGAATCGTCCGAGTTGGAGTCGCCGCGAATCCGCGTGACGAACGCCGCCGATTCGACCGGCGACGAGTTCTTCCTGGCCTGGTCCCATGGCGATAGAACGCGCCCCGACGGCAACCGTGCGGACCAGGCGGGGCTGGCCGCGGCACTCGCCACCCAAGTGCCCGCGGGACAAAGCCGCGTCGTGCGTCTGCCGCGGCCGGCGGTAGACGTCCATGCAGACCGCATCGTGCTTGGCGGCGACGAGGCGGAATTCGACAACGTGTATTACGTCGTACCGCCGCGGCCGCGGCATATCGCGCTGGCGTACCTGGGCGCGAAGGCGGCCGACGATCCGCAGGGGTTGCTCTATTACCTCCAACTCGTCGTGGCCGACGATCCGCTGCGAAAGATCGACCTTGAGACCGTGACGGGTAACGAAGCCCAGTTGCTGGCCGACAAGCGCCCCCAGTTGGTGGTCGTCGCGGACGTGGTTGACGAGCCGGTTCGCCAGGCGCTTCGGCGCTACGCCGAAGCAGGCGGCACATTGCTCTTGGTCCCCGAAGGCGACGAAGCAGCCCAATCGGTGGCGGCCCTGTTAGGCGACGTCGAAACGCCGGGCACGGAGCCCGCCGAGGCTTCCGATGGGACGAGCTATTTGATGTTGGGCGAGATCGACTTCACACACCCGCTCTTCGCCGCGTCGGCCCACCCGCGTTACAGCGATTTCACGAAGGTTCGTTTCTGGAAGCACCGCCGGCTGCTGCTGAAGCCGGAGGCGGTCACACGCGCCCTAGCGCGGTTCGACAACGGCGATCCGGCAATCCTCGAACAGTCGATTGGCGCGGGCAGGGTCTTCGTGCTCGCCAGTGGTTGGCATCCCACCGACAGCCAATTGGCGCTCTCCAGCAAATTCGTGCCCCTCATGCAAGGAATCGTCGAGCTGGCCGGCGGCGACGAAATGAGAGTGGCTGACACCGTCGTCGGCCAGCCGGTCGTGTTGCCGCGAAATCCTGGTTCGTCCGCCGCGGTGGTCTTCAAGCCGGACGGCGCCCGTGTCGAGTTGCCGCCGGACACGCGAGTTTTCGACCAGACCGATCGGCCGGGACTTTATCGGGTACAATCGGGGGACGACGAATTCCAATTCGCCGTGAACCTGGCGGCGTCCGAAAGCGACACGGCCCCGTTGGGTCTCGAAGCCCTGACGCAGTTGGGGGTCCGTTTCGAACGAGCACAGACGCGGGCCGAGCGAACCCAGCGGCTGCGGCAACAGCGCGACACGGAATTGGAAAGCCGCCAGAAGGCTTGGCGGTGGTTGATCGTCGCGGCATTGGGAGTTTTGATCGTCGAGACCGCAGTGGCCGGCCGGGCGGCCCGTCGGATCAGGCAAGTGAGTTTTTGAGGAGACCGACCGCATGATGGACTCTCGGCTCTGGAGCCAACTTGAAAGGGCCGCCTCGCGGCTTCAACGACTGCGCCTGTGGCGCTGGCTTTCGGCGGCGTGGTTGCTGGCGGCGATCGGCGGCCTGGCCCTCTGGGGATTGGACCGCGTTGACGTTTGGCATTTCCAGCACCCCCTTGCAATCGTCGTCGGGACGGCATTGGCGACCACGACCGTCGGCGTCTGGTTCGCCCGCGCCCCGCTCCGCGACCCGCGATGGGTCGCGCGGCAAGTCGAATTGGCATTCCCTGAATTGAATTCGTGTCTGCTGGCGGCGATTGAGCAACAGCCCGAATTGCCCGGTAGGCGATTCGGGTTCCTGCAAGACTGCGTGATCCGTTCGGCCCTTCGTCACGCCCGCCAACATGATTGGGAAAGGGTCGTTGGGCGCCGGCGATACGCGGCGGCCTTTTCCGCCAACCTGGCCGCCTTGTCGGCGTTGGCGTGCGTGCTGGCAGGTTTGGAGTGGTATCCGGGTGAGCGCCGCGCCGGAAGCGCTCTGGGGAGCACGCGGGACCAGGCGCAGGGGAGTTTGTCGGTGGCGGTCGAGCCGGGCAACACCGAGGTCGAACGCGGCACGAGCCTGTTGGTCTTGGCCCGATTCGCGGGGCCACCGCCGGCCGACGCGACGCTGGTTTACAAAAACGCCGGCGGCGAGGTGACGCGGCTGGCGATGGCCAAAAGTCTTGACGATCCGCTGTTTGGCGGCCGCGTGGCGGTGGTCGATGAACCGCTGGATTACCACGTCGAGCTGGCCGGACAATCGACGGAAACGTACCACGCGGCGGTGTTCGAGTACCCGCAGTTGGTCCGAGCCGACGCGACGCTCGTTTTTCCGGCCTACACGTCACTCGAAACTCGTCTCATTGAAGATGTGCGGACCGTTTCCGCCGTCGAAGGGACCGAGGTTACCTTGATCTGCCATCTGAACAAGCGCGTCGCGTCGGCGACGTTGCTGGAACAGGATGCCGAGCCGATCGTGTTGGCGGCCGTGGACGAGGGCCAGCAGGGCGGCGTATCCGGCGGCGGGCTACGCTATCACGCCATTCTGCATTGCGACCGCTCGCGCCGGCTGGAGCTGAAGCTGATCGACGAGCAGGGCCGGCCCAACAAGAAGCCGGCCCAGTTCGCAATCAACGTGCTGCCGAACAAGCCGCCGGACCTGAAGCTTGTTTTTCCGGCGCGCGATATCGAAGTCTCGCCTTTGGAAGAGGCCGACATCAAGGCCACCGCCTGGGACGACTTTGGATTGAAACGCTTCGGCGTGGCTTACTCGTTTGGCGGCGCCGAGCCGGCCGAGATCGTGCTGGGGACCGACGCTGCCGGCCGCCGACGGCACGAGCTGGCGCACGTCGTCCGTTTCGAGGAATTGCGGGCCCAGCCCGATCAGTTGCTTTCGTACTATTTCTGGGCCGAAGACGCGGGACCCGACGGCGCCGCGCGGCGCACCGAGAGCGACATGTTTTTCGCCGAGGTGCGGCCCTTCGAGGAGATCTTCCGCCAGGGCGATCAGCCGCCGGGCGGCGACTCGCAGTCGCGGCAACAAGGCGGCGGTGAGAACGCCGAAGCCGCCGGCAATCTCGCCCAACTCGAAAAGGAAATCATCAACGCCACCTGGAAACTGGTCCGCCGCGAGACGGCCGACCGGCCGTCGGACGCGCTGGCCGACGACGCGGAGCTAGTTTATCAATCGCAGGGCTCCGCGTTGGAGCAGGCCGTCGCGCTCGCCGAAAAACTCGACGACATCGAAAGCCGAAGGCACGCGGCCGAGGTCACGCAGTCGATGCTCGACGCGCTGGCGCACCTGCAAGCGGCCAGGGACGGTCCGGATGCCAAGCCTTTGACCAAAGCGCTTTCCGCGGAACAAGCCGCCTACCAGGCGCTGCTCAAGCTCCGTGCCCGCGAGCACCACGTCATCCGCGGCCCGCAGGCGGGCGCCAATTCGGGCGGTTCCGCCGCGAGCCGCGCGCAACGGCAACTCGACGAGCTCGAGTTGACGAGCGACGAGAACCGCTACGAAACGCAACGGACCGCGCCATCGGAGCAGGAGCAAGAAGACCGCGAAACGCGGCAAGTGCTCAATCGTTTGGGCGAGCTCGCGCGCCGCCAGAACGATCTCAATGAACGGCTCAAGGAGTTGCGATCGGCCCTGGAGGAGGCACGCGACGAAGAGCGCCGCCAGGAGGTCCTCCGGCAATTGAAGCGGTTGCAGGAGGAAGAAGAGCAGATCCTCCGCGACACCGATGAGTTGAAGGCCCGCATGGAAACTCCGGAAAACCAGGAACGAATGGCCGCCGAACGGCAACAACTCGAGGATACGCGCGACCAGGTACGCCGCGCCTCGGATTCGATGGACCAGGAGCAGGTTTCGCAGGCCGCCGCGGCCGGCACGCGCGCCCAACGCGATTTCGAAGAGCTGCGCAATGAGTTCCGCCGCCGCGCCTCCGGCCGCTTCCAGGAGGAGCTGCGTGAGATGCGCGATACGGCCCGCGAATTGGACGAAAACGAACGTCGCCTGGCCCAGCGGCTTTCGCCCGAACGACCGCCGGACGCCGCGCCGAATTCACCCGGCCATCCAGGGGAATTCACTCCCTTGGGTGGCGATGACGAGCGTGAGGATTTGCCCGACGACTTTCGCCGGCAGCAGGAGCGGCTCGACGAGCTGCTCCAGCGCATGCGGCAGACGGTCCAGGAGGCCGAACCTACCGAACCGCTCTTGTCGCAGCGGCTGTACGACGCGGCGCGGAATGCCCAGGAGCAGAACCTCGATCGTGCGCTGGCGGCCGCGGAGCAATCGCTGCGGCGGGGCTTGCTCGACGACTCGCGGCAGCAGGAAGACGTGGCGCGGCGCGGCATTGGCGAGCTGCGCGAGGGGGTTGAACGCGCGGCCGAAAGTGTGCTGGGCGACGACACCGAGTCGCTGCGGCGGGCCCGCGAAGAGCTCGACCGGCTCGCCCGCGAGCTGGGCGACGAGGTCGAGCGTAACGTCTCGCGCCAGCCCGGTTCGCAAGACGATCCAGACGCGACGGACAGTCCCGATGGCGACCGGCCCGGCGGCCGGAGCTCCAGCGGTACCAAAACAGACGGTTCTCCAATGGCGCAAGACGCAGTGGCGCAAAACGCCGGCGGTCGCTCGCCGGCGCCGATTGCCGGCGAGGGCTTTCTCGATTGGTCGGACCGTCTGCGCGACGTCGAGGAAATGGTCGATGATCCGCGGTTGGGGGCCGAGGCCGCGCGAATCCGCGACCAGGCCCGGGGGTTCCGCATCGACCTGAAGCGGCATGCGCAACCGCCCAACTGGGGCCTGGTGCGCGTCCAGGTGCTTGCACCGCTGGCCGAGCTGCGCGATCGCGTGGCCGAAGAGCTGCTGCGCCGCACGTCGCGCGAGGCGCTGGTCCCGCTCGACCGCGATCCCGTGCCGCCCAAGTACTCGGAAAAGACTCGCCGCTACTATGAAAGGCTGGGGATCGGAAAATGATCGTCGCTGAAGTGGTGCTGGGCGCCCGAGGCTGGCTCCCCTGGGCCGCGCCCCTGGCCGCCGTGGGGCTGGCGCTGGTCGCCTGGTCGTACTGGCGCGCCGGCTCGACGGCTTTGGTGCGCGCGTCCGCCGCGGTGCTCAAGGCGGCCGGATTCGTGGCACTGGCGATCTGCCTGATCGAACCGTTACAAAGCGGCGTTCGCCCGCGCCCGGGGAGCAACCTGTTCCTGCTCTTGGCCGACAACAGCCGAAGCCTTCAAGTGTACGACCCCGGCAGCCCGCGCACGCGCGGCGAAGAGCTGCGAGATCGACTTTCCGAAAAGTCCGCCTGGCAAGCGCGCTTGAGCCAGGATTTCGACGTGCAATCGTACGCCTTCGACGGGCGCTTGCGAGCCGTCGCCGATTTCGCCGAGCTCTCGCTCGACGGCGACAGCTCGGCCCTGATGGGTTCGTTGACGGCGCTGGCCGAGCGCTTCCGGGGCCGGCCGATCGCCGGCATCCTGCTGTTCACCGATGGGAACGCAACCGATCTTTCGACCAGCGGCAGCGACTGGAAGGATCTGCCGCCGGTCTATCCGGTGGTGCTAGGGACCGACGCCGAACTGGCCGATGTCAGCGTCGCCAGGATTTCCGTGAGCCAAACGAATTTCGAGTCGGCGCCGGTGACGATCGCCGCCGAGGTCGATTGCCAGGGTCTCGGCGGCCGGGCGATCGTGGTCCGAGTGATCGACGAGGCGCGGAAAGAGTGCGAGCGGCGAACGGTGAAAGCGCCGACGGATCGCCGGCCACTCGTGGAAAGATTTCAACTCCGCCCCGAACGGCCGGGCGTCAGTTTCTACACGGTTGAAGCGAGCTTGGATGGCGAAGAGCAGGTGGCCGACGGGTCGCGGTCATCGGCCGAGGCGACGCTCGCCAACAACCGCCGGCTGCTCACGGTGGACTGGGGAGGCGGGCCTTACCGCGTGCTCTACGTCGGCGGCCGGCCGAACTGGGAGTTCAAGTTCCTCCGCCGCGCGCTGGCGGAAGACTCCGAGCTGAACCTCGTGGGCCTGGTACGGATCGCCCGGCGCGAACCCAAGTTCACCTTTCGCTCCCGGCCGGGCGAACGGACCAATCCCATCTATCGCGGCTTCGGCAACCAGGGCGACGAAGAGGCGGCGCAATACGACCAGCCGGTGCTCTTGCGGCTGGGAATCGACGACGCCGACGACGCCGACGAACTGCGCGGCGGCTTTCCCAAGTCGGCCGAGGATCTGTTCCGTTACCACGCGGTCATTCTCGACGACGTCGAGTCCGGCTTCTTCACCCATGAGCAGATGTCGCTCGTCCAGCAATTCGTCAGCCTGCGGGGCGGCGGCTTCTTGATGCTCGGCGGACGCGATTCGTTCAGCAAGGGGGGGTACGACCATACACCCCTCGGCGAGATACTGCCGGTGTACCTCGACCGTGTCGAGGACACGCGACTCGATGAAGGCTTCCGTCTGACCCTCACGCGCGAGGGTTGGCTGCAGCCGTGGGTGCGCGTCCGCGCGACCGAAGAGGAAGAGGAGCTTCGATTAGCCGAGATGCCCGGCTTCAAGGCCGTCAACCGCGTCCATGCGGTCAAACCGGGCGCGTCGGTTCTGGCGAACGTCCAGACGACCGCCGGCGCAAGCCGGCCGGCACTGATCGTGCAGTCTTTCGGTCGCGGCCGTACGATGGCGCTGGTGATCGGCGACTTGTGGCGGTGGCACCTGCGGCGCCGGGAAGGCGCCGAAAGCGACCTGGAAAAATCGTGGCGCCAGATCGTGCGCTGGCTGGTGGCCGACGTGCCCCAGCGCGTCGAGGTCGAAACGCGGCGGCCGGCCGAGCGGCAAGCGGGCGCGCAACGGATTGCCGTGCGGGTCCGTGACGAAAAGTTCGAGCCGCTCGACAACGCCGCGGTGCGGGTCCGTGTCAAAACACCCGACGGCCGCGAGATCGAGCTTGCCGCCCAGGCCGCTGAGCGTCGTTCCGGCGAGTATGAAACGACGTTCGCGGCGACAGCGCCCGGCGCCTACCGGGCCGAAGTGGTCGTCGTGGCTGCCGACGCCAGCGAAGTCGGCCGGCGCGAGACCGGTTGGGTGGTTGAGCCCGCGATCGACGAGTTGCGCACGCTCCGTCCCAACCGGTCGTTGCTGACACAACTCGCCGCGGCAACCGGCGGCGAGCTCGTCACAGCCGACCGGCTCGATCGTTTCGTCGGCGATTTGCCGAACCGCAAGATCCCCATCGTCGAGAGCTGGACTTATCCGTTGTGGCACCAGTGGACCGTGTTTTCGTTCGCCATCGGGTGCCTGGTCGGAGAGTGGGGGCTGAGGCGATGGAAGGGGCTGCCGTGAAGGTAATGACGATCCGAGAAAGTCTGAACTCATGCCTTGGCTCATCTTGACTCTTTCCCTGTGCCTCGCATCCGCCGCCGCCGACCGGCCGTTCGTACTGGTGGTCGTGGGTGCGCCGGGCAGCGACGAGTACGGCAAGCAATTCCAAGAGTGGGCCGGCCGTTGGCAAGAGGCGGCGGGGCAGGGCGGTTTCGAATTCGCCGCCGTCGGCCTCGACGAGGCGGGCCACCTGGACGACCGAGAGCGGCTGCGGCAGAGGCTGACGGAAGAGGCCGCGAATTCTCGGCGGGAGCTTTGGCTGGTGCTGATCGGCCACGGCACGTTCGACGGCCGCACGGCGAAGTTCAATCTTCGCGGCCCGGACGTCTCGGCCGGCGAGCTGGCCGAATGGCTGGGGCGGTTTGCGGGGCCGCTGGCGGTCGTCAACTGCGCGTCGGCCAGCGGGCCTTTCATCAATGCGCTTTCCGCGCCCAACCGCGTCGTGATCGCCGCGACCAAGAGCGGCCACGAACAGAACTTCGCTCGCTTCGGCGATTACCTCTCGGCCGCGATCGGCGACCCCAGCGCCGATTTGGACAAAGACCATCAGACGTCGCTTTTGGAGGCGTTCCTGCTCGCGGCGGCGAGGGTCGAAGAGTTTTACGCCGACGCCGGCCGCCTGGCCACCGAGCACGCCCTGATCGACGACAACGGCGACCAGCTCGGCACGCCCGCCGCCTGGTTCGAAGGTGTGCGCGCCGTGAAAGTCGCCAAGAACGGCGCCAACCCCGACGGCGTGCTTGCCGGCCAGCGTCATCTCTTGCCAAGCTCGCACGAGCGGCGCCTCACCGCCGAGGCACATTCGCGGCGCGACGCGCTGGAACGCGAAATCGCTCAATTGCGCCCGCGCAAGGGCCAACTGTCCGAGGACGAGTACTATCGCCTACTCGAGCCCCTCATCGTCGAGCTGTCGAAACTCTACGAGGAAAGTAACGAGGACGCGGCGAGCCCGTAAGCCGCACCACTGCGGCGACTCGGCGTCGCAGAGGCTGGATAGGTCATTTTGAAATCTGTTTTCTTGGCGGCCGTGGCCAAACGAGCACGAACACGAGCGAAGGGAGAATTGCCGGCGGCTCATGGTTGTTTGTGGATTGGCGAAGAGAGGATCGAATTATGAAAACCATCGAGTTGTCCCAAGTTGCGGCGCTGACGCCCCACGTGCAACCGGGGAGTTACGAGCCTGTCGTGCTTACGCAAAACGGTCGGACCGTCGCGGCGATACTTCCGTCGGACGAGCAGGGTGTCGAAAGCATGTTGTTGAGCCTGAGCCCTCACTTCAAGGCCATCTTGGACCGATCGCAGCATCGCTTGGAGGCGGAAGGTGGATTGTCTGCCGCCGAGGTACGCGCTCGATTGGGACTGCCCGCCAAAACTTCCTGACACGGTCGGGCATGGTTGCGCAGTGTGAGAAGTCACGAGCCCGGAAGAACGTCGCGGCCAATCGCTCGTTCGCTTGTGGTGAGCGTCGACAAGCGGCCGGCGTCGACATGGTGGCATCGTATAGTGAACTTTAGTATATGTTAACAGTGTATTCAAATTATTTTACTGTTGTTGAAACAAACGTTCGGATAACGAACGGGTGGCGGTGCGTCGGCGATTGGCCCCGAATGACGTTTGGGGCATGCGCCGGTTCGCGCGTGGTGTCGAATGCCCTCGACCGCCTTTCCTGGCTCCTACAGGGTCACACTTAAGGAGAGCGCACAGGTGGGATTGTGGTGCCCCCCGTTGGTTGAACCGGCGAGTGCTCCAACCGAAAGGCTCATCGCGGAGAAATACGCCGACCTGGCCACGTCTGGCCTGATCGTCGAGGTCACGGTCAACGGTCCCAATGCTCGTCGCCAAGTACGTGAAGACGACCGAGCCATCCGGCGAAGAAATCCCCGAATTGGACTGACCCACTACCCGACTCCGGCGTTTTGACCATCGATAGCGTGATTTATCGCCGTACGGATGCCCCGCCAGGACCAAATACGACAACCGTTCCGCCCCGGGCGCGCACCGCCGGGAGAATCTCCTCAAGGGGGACGTGATCTCCGAGGTTTCGCCCATTGAGCCGTACCCGGCCGCTACCGCGACCTGCGGGTCACACCGTCGTTGATCTGGTAGAGAGCCGCTCGGCGAATTCCGGAAAATGGGACCACGGGTAGTGAACACCCGAACAATTCCCACCATTTCATGACCCCAATGTCCGGATTCTCGTCGCAATCTCAATTTGTCTATGGGAGGGACAACAGGGCGCGCCGCCTGCCGTCAACGTAGCGGTGCCCTTCGAACAACACAAGCCGCAAAGGGACCCATCCCAATGACCAACGCCTGGCTCGAACCGAGGGACGGCGCCGTCACAGTTTGCCTAACACGCATGTTGGACGGAAAGTTCGGAAAAAACTCGGAATGTCTTACGCAAAAGATGGACTCGCCAAAATAAATTTTTGATAATCGGCGCAATGTCGCAAAACCAGCACGCGCCGCACAGTAAGGATGACCGCCATGAGCCAACTGACCGTCGCGCACTTGTTCGACACGTTTCAATCTCTCCACTCGCCCCACGGGCCGCGCGAGGCGGCGCTGTTCAGTCCGCGGAGGCCGGCCGATTGGGTGGGCGAGAAGCTTTGGTGGCTCTCGTCGGCCGAAGGCACGGGCGCCGGACTGATCGGAGCCGACGATCTGGTCACGGCGGTCCAAGGCACATTCGACCCGCGGCACGACCGCGTGCTGGGGACATCGGCGAAGGGCGCCGAGGCCGGGGCCGGCCGCGAGCTGCGGTTCGACGGCGGACATCGCCTTCCCACGCCGGTCAAAGGCGCTAGCGGGCTGGCCGTCGACGACGCGCCGGACGCTACCGCGGAATTGTTGACCCAGGGGCTTGGGTTGGCTCTGGCGCGCGACGCATTGGGCGGCGGCCATTGGATCGTGGTCGTACTCGACGAATCGGGAGCGGACGCCGGGCCGTCGCCCGAGTTGTTGACAGCGCTGGCGCGGTTGCGCCGCTTCTTGATCGTCTGTTGCGACCGCCGCGAATGCGCGACGACAAGCGTTAACGACTGTGCCGACGGCAACGGCAAGTCCATTGCCGCGGCGCGCCCCCCGCGCGCGTCGGCGCCCCGCTGGTTCGACCGGGTGTCCGCGGAGAAAGGGCTAGCCTACCTGGGGCCCGTGGGAGGCGTCGAGCTCGACGGCTTGTTCGCGGTCCTCGAAGCGTTGAAAGCGATCGAGCAGCCGACAATCCTGCACCTGCGGCTGAAACGCGACGAAGCGACATCGACCGGCCCGGCGGAGACTCTCCGGAACAAACGGAATCTGCCGTCATTGCCGGTGCGCGCGACGGTGTCTATTGCACCGGCGGCCGGTGTGACCGCCGTACTGGCCGGCGAAGCGGCGCCAGGGGCTGACCAGCTCGCTCACCAGCGGCGGCAAGTCCTTGCACGGCAACTAAGTCCGATGATCACGTCCTGGGTCGAAGGGTACGCGAAACTGGGCAAGCGTGGCCTATATTTGTGGAAATGGTGCCTCCACGGCCTTGACTTGACGGTGTTGCCGTGCGTCGCGCCCCATTGGCGCAGCCACGCCCGCGAGACCAAGTTCCTCTCCGGGATGCTCAATGTGCTGGTCGACGACGTGTCGGACCAGCAAGCCAACGGGCCGCTGCTCGAAGAGCTCTTGAAAATCACGGCGGGAGGCCAGGCCGACTTGAGGGGCCTTGCCCCTGCCGACCGGGACTATGCCAACTTCACCGGCGAACTGTGGCGAACCTATTGGGACCGTGTCCGAGAATACCCGCTTTTCGAATCCTACCATGAATTGCTCCGCTACGACCTTGCGCAGTTGTTCAACACGGTGCGTTACTCGCAATTGTTGAAGAATAATCTGTGTTTGTTGAATCTGGTCGAACACGACCATTATTCGCCCCAAGGCATGGGTGTCATGACGTTCGCGACGCTGGACTTGATGTGCTCGCCCGGCTTCCAGGAGCGTGAACTGGGGCGGCTGCGCGAAGCCGTGTGGCACGCCCAGTGGATGGCCCGGATCGGCAACATGGTCACGACCTGGCGCCGCGAGATCGCCGACCGCGATTACACGAGTGGCGTCTTCGCCCAGGCCGTGGCCGCGAGCGACCTGACCGTGGACGATTTGCGCCAAGGGGATCCCCAGCGAATTCAATCGGCCGTCGCGCGGGGCGACTACGAGCGGCACTATCTGCGGTGCTGGTCGCACCATCGTGATTGCCTGCGTGCGATGGCGCCCGGCCTGCGGTCGATCGACTTGGGGCCATGGATCGAGGGCCTTCAGCACCTGCTGATGAGCGAATTGGGGAGCCGCGACTTCAAATGACCGAGCGCCCCGCCATCCTACCCGATTCATCGGCCGCGCCCCGTCCTGCGGCGCTGACCTCGCCGCTTTCCGAGCGCGCCCTATCGAGGTTCGGCGAGCACTACATCTTGGCGATGGTGCTGGCGACGCGCGTATTCGGCTCGGTGGGCGGGTTCCTGGTCTTGTACTACGTCAATCTGACCACCGCGCTGCCGCCGGTCATGCGGCGGCATTTCGACGCCTTGGGCGCGGTGCTGGTCGTGTTGGCCGTCGGCTTGACGGTACCCCTGGCGCTTTGGAACACGCGCGCGCTTCGCCGCGTGCTCCGGCACTTGCGGCTGGACGAACCGGTCGATCGCGAGCTCGGGCGGCGCGCCGGCCGTGAGGCGGTGCTGTTTCCCAGTCGCTACCAATTGGATCAGGCGGTGCTGGTGCCGCTCTTGTCGGTGGTGCCGATGTGTCTCTATCTGCGGGTCGTTTTCGATGCCCCCGTCTACATCCTGGTGCAAGTGACGATCGCCACTTTCCTGGCGATCGCTTCCGTGTTACTGATCACGTTCTTCGCCACTGAGCACTGGATGAAACCCGTCACTCGGCGCCTGCTGGCGCGGGGCATCGAGATCCTCTTCGACGAGCTTCCGGCCAGCCGGCTGAAGCGGCGGATGAACGTTTGCTTCAGCCTTACGATCGTCGTCACGGTCCTGATGATCGGAGCCTTGGCGAACCAACGGGCGAAGGAAATCATCCTCAAGCCCGATTCCAAGGAAGAAACCGTGGCGAACTTGCAGCGGCACATCGTTTATATCTCGGTGGCGGCCGTGGCGATCGGATTCACGCTCTCGAGCGTGTTGGCCCGCTCGATCGACTCGCGCGTCGGCCTGATGGTCGCGGCCATGAAACGCGTGCAGGAAGGGCAGTTCGACGGGCGGGTGCAGCCGACCGGCAACGACGAGATCGACGTCCTGGCCCGGCAATTCAACGCCATGGTCGAGCAACTCTCGCAAAACGACCATACGATCCGCGACCTGAACGTCAACCTCGAATCGAAGGTCAAACGGCGCACGCACCAGCTCTCCAAGAGCCGGCGGACGCTGAAACGGTCCCTGGCGAAGTTGCAAGAGCACGATCGGCTCAAGACCGAGTTCTTTTCGAACATCAGCCATGAGCTGCGGACCCCGTTGACCATGATCCTGACGCCGGTCGAACGGCTCATCGACAAGCACGGGACTTCGTTGGCGGCCGGCGCGGTTTCGATGCTCGACATGGTGCGACTCAACGGCAACCGCCTGCTTGAGCTGATCAACAAGCTGCTCGATTTCTCCAAGCTCGAAGCCGGCCGGATGAAGCTCAAGCTCGGCCCGCTCGACGTCAACGGACTGGTCGGCGAGCTGATCGCCGCCGCGACCCCGCTGACCGAACAGCGCGGCATCAAGTTGCGCTTCGACGCCGACCCGCTGCTGCCGGTTTTCGCCGCCGACAAGGACAAGATCGACATCATCATCAGCAATCTGCTCTCGAACGCGATCAAGTTCACGCCCGCCGGCGGCGGCGTGTCGCTCGAAACGCTGCGCGCCGACGACCGCGTGTGGATCACCGTCACCGACAGCGGCATCGGCATCGGCGAGGCCGACTACGACCGTATCTTCGAACGCTTCGTGCAGGTCGACGGCTCGTCGTCGCGCGAGTTCAGCGGCACCGGGTTGGGGCTGTCGCTGGCCAGGGAACTGGTCGAGCTGCACGGCGGACAGATCTACGTCAAGAGCCAATTGGGCCAAGGCACCCGTTTCTGGTTCGATCTCCCGTTGACGGAAACGTTCGAGGTGGTCGAGGCGCCGGGGGCAATCGCGTCGCCATCGCGCCGCGCGCGTTTCGCCGATCTCGACTCGTGCCGCGTGGAAGACGATACGCCCGATCCGGCGCACGCGGCCGGAGCCGACGCCCCCCAAGGGCAAGCGACGGTGCTGGTCGTCGACGACACCGCGGAAATGCGGGCCCTGCTGGGCGACATCCTGCGTGATGACTACCGCGTGCTCTTCGCGCGCGACGGTGCCGAGGGAATGGAGGTCGCCATGCGCGCCTTGCCCGACCTGATCATCTCCGACGTCATGATGCCCCAGGTCGATGGCCAGGAATTCTGCCGCCGCATCCGCGCCGAGCCCTCCACCGCACGTACCGCTTTCGTGCTGCTCACCGCGCGGGCGGAGTTGGCGATGAAAATCGACGGGCTGAATTGCGGGGCCGACGACTACCTGACCAAGCCATTCGAGGAGAAAGAGCTCAAGGCCCGCGCGCGGTCGTTGTTGAAGCTTCGCAAACTGCACCAGGATCTCGACAAGCGGAACCGCGAACTGGAGGCGGCTTATCACGAATTGACCGCGATGCAGGGGCAATTGCTGCAATCGGAAAAGATGAGCTCGCTCGGACAACTCGTGGCCGGCCTGGCCCACGAGATCAACAACTCGATCAACGCGGTCTACAACGGCATCAAGCCGCTGGAGCTGTCGACGCGCCGCTTGCACGGGCTCTTGATCGGCCCCGACGTGCGCTGCGGGGTGGCCACTCGCGACGAAGTCGACAAGTTGTTCACGAAGGTGTTCTCATTGGCCGGCGTGATCGAGAACGGCGCCAACCGCACGGCACGGATCGTCGCCGACCTCAGGACCTTCTCGCACCCCGGCAACGAGGACTTCCAGGACTTCGACCTGCACGAGGCGCTCGACCTTTGTTTGAACCTGTTGTTGAGCCAGGTCAAACACCGTGTGGTGATCCATCGCGATTATGGCGACGTCGGGTCCGTGCATGGTCCCTACGGAAGCCTCAACCAGGTGTTCATGAACATTCTCAACAACGCCCAGCAGGCGATCGAAGGAGAGGGCGAAATCACCGTCTCGACCTGCCTGCGTGACGAGCTGGTGAGCGTCGGCATTCGCGACACGGGGCCGGGCATTCCGGAGGAGATCCTGGGGCGGATATTCGATCCTTTCTACACCACCAAGGAGCCGGGGGTCGGCACCGGGCTGGGGTTGTCGATCAGTTACGGCATCATCGGCAAATTGGGCGGCAACATTCAGTGCCGGAGCACGCGCGGGCTCGGCGCCGAATTCATCGTGACGTTCCCGCGTATTTCACGGCCGCTCGAGCCGGGCGCGAGCGACGACCACGAACCGGCCGGAGCAGGCCACGCAATCGCAGGGCTGACATGAAACGAGACATTCTCTACGTCGACGATGAACGGGACAACCTGGTGGTCTTCGAGGCCACCTTCGACGACGTCTACGAAATCCACGCGGTCGACAGCGCGCGAAAGGCGCTCGAGCTGCTCGACGAGCGGCCCTTCCCCGTCGTCGTCGCCGACCAGCGGATGCCGGTCATGACCGGCTCCGAATTGTTCGAGGCCATGCGCCGCAGGCACCCCCACACCAAACGGGTCATGCTCACCGGCTACGCCGACTCGAAGGCCATGCTCGACGCGATCAACCAAGGCCAGGTCTACTATTTCATCAAGAAGCCCTGGCAACAGCACGAGGTCCAGTCGGTGCTGACCCGCGCCATCGAGGCCTACGACCTGTCGATCGCCAACATGGCGTTGACCGACCGGCTCGTGGCGATCGACCGCTGCGCGGCCTTGGGCCGCTCGGCCGCCCGCATCGCCCACGAAATGGGCAACCAGCTTTGCGTGCTGCCGCTGCTGGAGCTGATCGAGGAACGCTACGCCGACCACGCCGACCTGGTTCGGACCGCCGGGTTCGCGCGCGAAACCTACGAGCGGCTCGTGCAATTGGTCGGCGAGGTCAAGGCTTTCGTGCGCTTCGAGCAGGAAGACCTGCCCCTTCAGGCCGTCTCGCTGGGCGAACTGGTCCACGAGCTGGCGGAGTTTCTGCGGTACGACAACAGCGTGCCCCACTCGCGACTCTTCGTCGACGTCAAGGCCGAACCGACAGTCCGCGCCAACCGTATCAAAATCCAGCAGGTGCTGGTGAACCTGCTCAAGAACTCCGCCCACGCGATTCGGGACCGTGCTGACGGTCGCATCGAATTGACGCTGGACGTCGACGACGATTCGGCCCTGCTGACCGTCAAGGACAACGGTTGCGGCATGACCCCCGACGTCGCCGACCGCATCTGGGAACCCTTCTTCTCCACCAAGGGCGAAGAGGGCAACGGTCTGGGGCTGGACATTGTCAAAGGCATCGTCGAGGCCCACGGCGGCGAAATCGGCTGCCAAAGCAGCGCCGGCACCGGTGCCGTGTTCACGATCCGCCTGCCGACGGCGGCGGTCCCGGCGCCGCCGCAAGTCGCCCCTGTGTTCAATTTGGCAGCGTTACCCGCGGCGCACGCCGCGCGGAACTGAGGTCCACTCGATGGTCCGCGGTGCGGCGCCCCGCCCACCGTGAAGGAGAATAGTCGCATGAAAATTGTGCTGGCTGGTCCACGCGGGTTCTGCGCGGGTGTCAACATGGCGATCGAGTCGCTCGAGCGCGCCTTGGCGGCGTTCGGCGCGCCCGTCTACGTCTACCATGAGATCGTCCACAACCGGCACGTGGTCGACGGTTTCCGCCGGCGCGGCGCGGTGTTCGTCGAATCGATCGCCGAGGTGCCGACCGGCGGCTGCCTGATGTACAGCGCTCACGGCGTGTCGCCGGCCGTCCGTGAAGCGGCGCGCCAACGCGGCCTGAGGGTCATCGACGCCACGTGCCCGCTGGTCCGCAAGGTGCATTGGGAAGCACAACGCTTTGCCGCGGCGGGATTCACGATCGTGTTGATCGGCCATCGCGGCCACGACGAAGTGGTGGGCACGCTGGGCGAGGCTCCCGATCAGATGCGGTTGGTGGAAACGCCCGACGACGTCGAGGCGCTCGACGTTCCCGATCCCGACAAAGTGGCCTACTTGACCCAGACCACGCTCTCCGTCGACGACGCAAATCAGATTGTCGAGCGGATACGGCACCGCTTCCCGCGGGCCGTTGGCAGCGCCAAGGAAGACATCTGCTACGCGACCCAGAACCGTCAAGAGGCCGTCAAGACTTTGCTGGCCGAGAACGACGTGGTGCTTGTGGTCGGGAGCCACAATAGCTCCAACAGCAACCGCCTGGTCGAAGTCGCGCGCGAACAGCACCGGCCCGCCCATCTCGTCGACGACGAGCAGGAGTTGGAGCTCGATTGGTTCACGGACGACGACAACGTGCTGGTCACGGCCGGCGCCAGCGCGCCCGAGGAATTGGTGAGCGAGTGCGTCGCCTGGCTTCAGCGGCACTTTCAGGCGACCGTCGAAGAGCGTTCCTTACGCAACGAACACGTCGAGTTTCCCCTGCCGCCGGAGTTGAGGCAATCGCATAGGTAATCGAGAAGGCGAGCGGGGGGCGTAAGCCCCCTGTTAATGGGCGAGGGAGAGGTGAGTTAATGGGCGAGTTAATGGGCGAGCGGGGGGCGTAAGCCCCCCGGTGTCGCTCGAGTTGAGGCAATGACTGGTGTTGAACGCGCATCCTTTGTCACGGAGTTGAATTGCCATGTCTTCCTACATCAATTTGAGTTCGAGTGGGATCGGCGACGCTGAACTGGTGAACCTGGAGGAACTTCCCGATGTCGAAGTCCTGGACCTCACCGGCACCCAGGTGACGGACGCGGGCCTGGAACATCTCAAGGGCCTGGCGCAACTACGGTACCTATTACTCGATCGGACGCGGGTCACCGGCGCCGGCGTGAGCTGGCTGCAATCGTTCTTGCCCGAGACTGCGATCGTGTGGTAGCCGCCTTTTCCTCGACGGGACCGACGCATTGTCAATCCTCGTCGATGATTTCATCCAAGTCGCGCTGCGAGTTGCGTATGAAGCGATCGACCTGCTTCAAGGCCCGCGTAAGCATCTTGTTGCCGTCGATGTTGATGTCGGTGAGTCCCGCGTTTTTCATCGCGCGCGCGTGGGCCAAGATCGCGCCGGACTGGGCCCGCAGCCGGCCGGCGATCTTGACCAACCGGTCGGCGTCAAAGGAAACTTTCCGCGTGCGACGCGCGACGGCCGCTTTCTTCTTCTTTGCCATAGGGATTCTCCTTGGTGACGAACGACGAACAAGATCCGCAAGGATAACCCTGAGCAGCAGTTTTGTAAAGAATTTCCTTATCATTCGGCCAGAGCTTCGCGGAATGATGGCTCTCCGGCGATCGTAGCAAAAAGGCATCCCGCCATCGCCCGCCGGCCGCCGTCTCAGCGGCGGTGGCGAACACGTGTCCCAATTCTCCCCCCTACGCCCTGGGTTGCGTGTGACGGTACCGACTGGGTTGGAACATTGGCGAATTAGGGTGCCTTTTTGTTTGGATCGCCGGCGTCGCGGCGCTGTCGCCGCCCCGCCACGGCGGGCTTTTTTCGGTTTGGACCGCGAGCGTGCGTAACTGGGGAAACTTCGGCTCCGACGATGGAAGGCGTCGCACCGACGATGAAATCGGCCGTTCCGCTTACGCGTGACGGTCCGAAGACGCCGACGATGGTTTCCATACAGCCATTTGAACAGAAGGTAACCAAGGAGATGAAGGGGAAAGACGGAATCGCACCATGCCGCGAGACCGCCGTTTCTACGTACTTCGTTGCCTTCTGTTCCCCTCTGCCCTCGCCTGTTATTCAATTATTCAATCCTCTTTCGCGTCCGGCGCCGCCCAACTCGTCGCGGGCGGGAAGGTGCGGGACGGCCCGTACCGCCGCCGACTTTGCCGCCCCTTTGGAAAGTCCTCTCCGGGGGCGCTCGCGAAACCGCGCGAACGTCCGCGGCAAAAACTCTTGGTGTTTTTGCCGCGGGCGTAACCTTCAGACGCCTGCCGCTGTTGGCCTTGCGATTGCCGCGCTGCAAGTACGGCCATGGCGATTCGTGGAAGCGAGACGCTTTCGGCCACGTGATGAATGAATCTCCGCCGTCTCGGCGGCGGAACGCCGTCCTCAGCGCTCGATGGCGAAAATGGCTCCCCTTCGAGTTGAGGGGAACCAAGTATTACCAATTCCTACCATTTCATGACCCCAATGTCCGGATTTTGGCTCAAATCTCAATTTGTATATGGGAGGGACACGCTTGCCGGCAATGATCTCGTCGCGCCGGCGGCCCGGTCGAACACTGGCTGGAGAAATCGAACATGAGCCCACATCAAGAGTTAGGCACATTCGCGCACCCCATTTCGCTGGACGATCGCCCAGGAGCGATTCAACTGAGTTGTCTGCCCGTGACAGTCGCTTTTCCGAGCGAGTTTTGTCTGCCGGGCGCGCCGCTCCCATTCGAACCTGGCGACAACTTGGCGCCGGGCGATCGCCCGGTGTGTTTTGACCTACATTCCCACGAGCTCTACGTGCTACGGAAACGGCAGTTCAAAGTTGCCGCGCAGGCCCGCGCGCAAATCCATCTGTTGACCGAGTTGGAGCGCGCGGGTTGGCGCGAGTTCACGGCTGCCGTGTTCGCCGGCACCGGAGATGAGTTCGCGGAGCACGCGCTTCGCGACGCGATCAAGGGCATCAATCAGCGGAACTCGAGAATCGAGCTGCACCAAGACGGCGACGGCGTTCGCTGGAATTTGAGGCGCTGTCGTCCATCGCGTCGAACGAAGTAACGGATGGCGCGGCAATACCACGGATGGCTCGCGACGGTTACGATTTCGTTCTTCATCCGTGGTATTGCCACGCTATCCGTGGGCCACTTCCCGCACTTTCGTCGTTAGCCTGGCGCGACTCCCCTTTTGGTTGCGG
>Ga0307373_10003097_pt1 | contig 29379 bp, 18 predicted proteins | sample OX2MG_FD_202534 | JGI IMG/M metagenome (GOLD analysis project Ga0307373, IMG submission 202534) | Soil microbial communities from Risofladan, Vaasa, Finland - OX-2 | ecosystem: Environmental > Terrestrial > Soil > Coastal area > Acid sulfate soil | place: Finland: Risofladan, Vaasa | collected... | reverse complement strand
CGGCGCGCATGCGAATCGCCTCAAGCGCCGCTCGATCTATCTTCCGTGCATCTTGTTTGGGTTTGGGCATGCCGCATTATACAAGCTCTCTTCGCTTATGAGTAGTGATCAGTGAACTGATTAGTAACATAGAGACTACGCGTACGCGGCGTAGCGAGTCTCCGGGTGTTGAAAGAACGATCGGACCATCCGTGGAGTTTTCTGTAGGTATCGAAGTCGCCCAAGAACAGCGTGCATCAAATCTGCCGGCCCGTGTACCAGCGTGCGTGCTACGCCGTTGTTCTTCACGTCGTTCCAGACGAGTTCGTCAGGGTTGAGCTCGGGAGAGTACGGCGGCAGGAAAAACAGGCGCAGCTTGCCTTGGAGCGAGGCGACGTAGTCTTTGACCTTCTTGGCACGGTGTGAGGGGTGCCCATCGACGACCAGATAGATCGGACGGCGCTGCCCGTGCACCAGGCGCTTGAGGAATCCGATGAAGACGCTCGCATTCACCCCACCGCGCACCACCATGAAGCGCAGCTCTCCACGAGGGCTCACCGCGGAGATCATGTTCAGACTGAAGCGCTGCCCGGTCACCCTCACCACTGGTGTCTTGCCTTTCGGCGCCCAGGTCGTGCCGCTGTGGAACTCCGAACGCACGCCCGACTCGTCCTGAAAGAAAATCCCGGCCTTTTCGCGCTTGGCCCGGGCACGCAGCTTCGGGTACTCCTCTTTCAGCCACCGCTCCACCAGCGAGCGATCCTGCTGGTAGGCCTTGTGACGTGTCGGCGGCTTCCTGAGTGTCGCCCAGGTCATCCGTATTAACTCTAATAGCGCTGGTTGCGAATGTATCGTTGACTTGGGGGTGTGCGACGGTGGCAGCGTGCGTCTCGGCCGATCTCGGAATCGCGGCCGCGGCGTCGGCTTTGCTTATAGCGGATGACGGATGAGGATGAACGATGGGGCGCTGTCATGCTTGTGGTTACGCAGCGAGGTGCGCTCGGTAACGCACAGACCGCACCTACCATGGAGGCTATGTTGCGCACGTCAACGCCGCCGAGATTCGCTAGATTCCCAGGATACTGATCACTACAGGATTTAGGCAACGCTATGAACGATTCACACAGGCCCAAGGTTCGATATCGGCGCCATGATGCCGTCAAAATCTCCACGCATCAGGGCAGCGCGCTGACCTCGAGGCGGTCCATTCTCACGTTAGGGTCAAAGACATTGACTCGCAACCTACAGAGTCAGGCCAAAGAGCGAAGTTCGGGCTTGTCGGCGCGATCCACATAAAAACAGAGATATTGGAAGTAATCGCTGCCGAAGCCGATCGGGGTCCTGGGACTCGCACGTGCGAGCATCGACGTGTTGTTGTTCAATAGAGGTGATGGCTTTCGATGTTAGAGACGGCAGATTCGGCTAGAGGGTCTATGCCTCGATGCAAGTTCGAGGCGTTTCTATTGGCGTCGATTGGTGAGGACAGTTCCGACAACGGGATGCAGCTCAGTGTCCTCTCGGCGCTGGCGAGGCAAAATGTTGATCCTTGGGAGGAGGCAGCTAGTTTGGCGTGCCTGCCGAGTGAGGCTGCGACTCGGAGGCTAACCTCATTGATTGCAGCCCTTCCCAAGGGTCGTTCAACCCGTGCGGAACCCCGCGTGGACGCTGCGCGCTTGATCGCACTGTTGCCGCGCGGGGTGGGCCCCGATAATCGATCGCATGTGACGACGCTGGGCCGTGTGGCAGCTCAGTCATGGCCTGTCAGGCAGGTAATGGTCTACGTGATCTCTGTGGCAGTCATGCTCGTTATACAGTGGCTCATAGCAAATCATCTGGCCGCGGCACCCCGACATCTATCTTCTGCGCCGAACACCAGTACGGCGTCCGCGCCGGCCACGGCGCTGCGGAACGCGGGCCAGTGACGATCGAAGTGCCTAGTGCTTGAAGGACATATGAGCGACCAGGCGATACATCCAAATGGCAGCGATCGACTGGAGCAGCAGAAGGTTGAGCAGCAAATGCACTGGTGGAAAAGCAGGTCCAATAGAGCCGATGCGGCTCAATCACGCCGCGAGAAGGGTGTGACACGCCGGGCCCGGACGCAAGCCGATACTTCGCAGTTGAGGTTGCGGCGTGCCGAGGTAGCGTCTCTCGTGACTCTGGATCGGAGTCGTCGGACGGATCTATACGGTTGCACGGTCTGCCGCCGGCGTGCCGCCGAGCGGTGCAACAATGCCTCGGCTCAGTTTGCGTCGATTATATAGCTCGACTTCGGACCGATCATCGATCGGCGCCGGGGACGGGGAGACGGGAGAGGACATGAAAGCGACCCAGCAGCTTCACGAGCTTGGCCAGAGCCTTTGGCTCGATAACATTACTCGGGCACTTCTGACAAGCGGCACGCTGAGCCGTTATCTCAGGGAATTCGCGGTGACCGGACTCACCTCTAATCCAACCATCTTCGATCAGGCCATCCAGAGTGCAGGTCTTTACGATGATGCCATCCGAGAAAAGGCGGCTGCCGGCAAGTCGGGCGAGGCGCTATTCTTCGAGCTGGCGTTCGAGGACCTGACGCGGGCGGCAGATTTATTCCGTCCAATCCACGACGCCACCGACGGCACAGACGGGTGGGTGTCGCTGGTGGTCTCGCCCCTGCTGGCGGATGACTCAGCAGGCACGGTCAAGGCGGCGGTAGAGCTGCACGCGCGCGCGCGACGCCGCAATCTCTTCATCAAGATCCCGGGCACCCGTGCAGGCGCTACGGCGATCGAGGAGGCGATCTTCGCGGGTGTGCCAGTCAACGTCACCCTGCTGTTCTCCCGCGAGCACTATGTCGCCGCGGCCGAAGCGTACCTGCGCGGTATCGAGCGTCGCCTTGCCGCCGGTCGTGATCCGTGCGTCGGCTCCGTGGCATCGCTGTTTGTCAGCCGTTGGGACGTGGCCGTCAAGGACAAGGTCCCCGCGGAGCTTCGCAATCGACTCGGCATTGCCGTGGCTATGCGTACGTACAAGGCGTACCGCGAACTGCTGGCGTCACCACGTTGGCTAAAACTTGCCGCCGCGGGTGCCCGACCGCAGCGGCTGCTGTGGGTCAGCACCGGGACCAAGGACCCTACGGCGGCCGATGTGCTTTATGTCGAAGGGCTCGCGGCTCCCGCTACGGTCAACACGATGCCGGAGAAGACGCTACTCGCTTTTGCAGATCATGGAAAGGTAACGGGCGCGATGCGGCTCGACGGCGGCAATGCGGAAGCGGTGCTCGCCGAGTTTGTTCATGCCGGGATAAACATCGACGCCCTGGCTGTTGATCTTCAGCGCGAAGGCGCAAAAGCCTTCGCGACATCCTGGAGTGATTTGCTGGATCGCATCGCCTCGAAGAGCGTCTCTCTGACAAGGGCTAAACGGGCATGAGCAGCACGCAAGCGAGCGTCGGCGTCCGCACGCAGCACTTGACTGAGCGCCCGGCGTGGAAGGCTCTCAGCGAGCATTACCAGGCGGTAAGGGACCTACATCTGCGGCAGTTGTTCGCCGAGGATCCGCGTCGGGGCGAGCGATTGACGCTGGAAGTGGACGGCATCTACCTCGACTACTCGAAGAACCGGATCACGGACGAGACGATCCGGCTGCTCGTGGGAGTGGCCGAGGAATGCGGTCTGCGTCGGCGTATCGAGGCGATGTTTACCGGTGAGCGCATCAACGTGACCGAGAAGCGCGCTGTATTGCACATCGCGCTGCGCGCGCCTGAGACCGAGCATATTATCGTCGACGGCCTCGATGTCGTGCCCGAGGTACAGGGGGTACTCAGCCGGATGGCGGCCTTCGCACGGCAAGTGCGCAGCGGTGAATGGATCGGATACACCGGCAAGCGGATCCGCAACGTCATTAGCATTGGTATCGGCGGCTCCGACCTCGGCCCGGTGATGGCTTACGAGGCGCTGCGCCATTACAGCCAGCGCGACATGACCTTCCGCTTCGTCTCGAACGTGGACGGCACCGATTTCGAGGAAGCCACGCGCGATCTGGACCCCGAAGAGACGCTGTTCATCATCTGCTCGAAGACCTTCACGACACTCGAGACGCTGACGAACGCTCACACCGCGCGCGCCTGGAGTCTGCGCAGGATGGGCGATGAGCGGGCGGTACGCAGACACTTCGTTGCCGTATCGACCAATGCGGGGGAGGTCGCGAAGTTCGGGATCGATACCACGAACATGTTCGGCTTCTGGGACTGGGTTGGCGGGCGCTATTCGATGGACTCGGCGATCGGGCTCTCGACCATGATTGCCATTGGGCCGGAGAACTTCCGGGCGATGCTGAGCGGCTTTCACGCCATGGATGAGCACTTTCGCGAGGCTCCGCTCGAGCGCAACCTCCCCGTGCTCATGGGATTGTTGGCGGTATGGAATGTCAACTTCCTGGATGCGCCGACGGTGGCGGTGTTGCCGTATGAGCAGTACCTCAAGCGCTTTCCCGCCAACTTGCAACAGCTGACGATGGAGAGCAACGGCAAGCACGTTACCTCCGACGGCGCGCGTGTCACCTATCAAACTGGTCCCATCTACTGGGGTGAGCCCGGTACCAACGGCCAGCACTCGTTCTATCAGCTCATTCATCAGGGCACACGGCTGATCCCCTGCGACTTCATCGGCTTTTGCCAGCCCTTGAATCCGCTCGGCAACCATCATGATCTGCTGATGTCGAACCTGTTCGCCCAAACCGAGGCGCTCGCGTTCGGCAAGACCGAAGAGCAGGCCAGGGCGGAGGGCGTACCCGCGTGGCTCGCGCCGCACCGCGTCTTCGAAGGCAATCGCCCGAGCAATACGCTGCTGGCCGAGCGTTTGACGCCGCAAATACTGGGGTCTCTGATCGCCCTTTATGAGCACAGCGTCTTCACCCAGGGGATGATCTGGAACATCGATTCATTCGACCAATGGGGCGTTGAGCTGGGCAAGGTACTGGCGCAGCGGACGATTCCCGAGCTCGAGAGCGATGGCGAGCCGCCGCTGGAGCACGACAGCTCGACGAATGCCCTGATACGGCGCTATCGGCGGCTCAAGGCCGCACGCTCATGAACGTGAGGCGGCGTGTCGGGCGCCATCCGGCCCTCAGCAGTGTTGCAGGTACGCGATGAGCGAGGTCAAGGATGCGGCGGCCAAGATAAGCCCCTTGGCGGGCCAACAGGCCACGGCCGCGATGCTGGTCGACGTACCGAGGCTGGTCTCAGCGTATTACACCGAGGTGCCTGATGCTTCGGTCCCGGCGCAGCGCGTCGCCTTCGGCACCTCCGGGCATCGGGGCAGTGCCTTTCGAGTCAGCTTCAACGAATGGCATGTCCTCGCGATCAGCCAGGCGATCTGCGATTACCGTAAGCAGCAGGATATCGGTGGCCCGCTGTTCCTCGGCATCGACACGCACGCGCTGTCCGTGCCGGCCTATGCCAGCGCGCTCGAGGTGCTCGCGGCCAACGGGGTGCAGGTCATGCTCGCGGCGCAGGACGAGTACACGCCCACGCCGGTGATCTCCCACGCCATACTCACGTACAACCGCGGGCGGGCGTCCGGAGATTCGGGTCGCGCGGACGGCATCGTCATCACGCCCTCGCACAATCCACCCGACAACGGCGGCTTCAAGTACAACCCACCCCACGGCGGACCGGCCGATACCGACGTCACCGGATGGATCGAGGCGAGCGCCAACGGCTTTCTGAAGGGACGCCTCGGGGGCGTAAAGAGAATATCTCTCAGCAAGGCGCTGCGGGCGGCCACGACGCACCGGCACGACTATCTCAACGCCTACGTCGGCGATCTCGACCAGGTAATCGACCTCGAGGCGATTCGCGGCGCAAAAATTCGCATGGGCGTGGACCCGCTTGGTGGCGCCGGCGTGCACTACTGGGGGCCGATTGCCGAGCGCTATGGCTTGAATCTCACGGTCGTCAACGAAATCGTCGATCCGACCTTCCGGTTCATGACGCTCGATTGGGATGGGAAGATTCGGATGGACCCGTCCTCCTCGTACGCAATGCAGCGCTTGATCGGCCTCAAGGAGCGCTTCGACATCGCGTTCGCCTGCGATACCGACCACGACCGCCACGGAATCGTCACCCGGAATGCGGGTCTCTTGTCGCCGAACCACTATTTGTCGGCCGCGATCTTCTACCTGTTCCAGCATCGGCCGAAGTGGCGCAAGGACGCGGCGGTGGGCAAGACCGTCGTCAGCAGCTCGATGATCGATCGCGTCGCGGCGAAGCTGAATCGAAAGCTCTACGAGGTGCCGGTGGGGTTCAAATGGTTTGTCGAGGGCCTGCTCGATGGAACGCTGGGGTTTGGGGGCGAGGAGAGCGCGGGGGCGTCGTTTACCCGCCGGGACGGCAGCGTTTGGACGACCGACAAGGACGGCATCGTGCCGGCGCTGCTGGCGGCGGAGATCACCGCGCGCGCGGGCCGCGATCCTGGGGAGATCTACCACGATCTCGTGCGCGACTTCGGCGACCCGCTTTACGACCGCGTCGAGGCGCCCGCTACCCCAAGTCAAAAGAAACGGCTGGCGCAACTCTCGCCAGAGCAGGTGAGCTCCACCGAGCTGGCGGGTGAGACGATCCAGGCCATCCTCACCCGCGCGCCCGGTAACCAGGCGCCCATTGGCGGGTTGAAAGTGACGGCCGAGGGTGGCTGGTTCGCGGCACGCCCCTCGGGCACCGAGGACATCTACAAGATCTACGCCGAGAGCTTCCACGGCGCCGATCACCTGCGGCGCATCCTTGCGGAAGCACAGGCCATGGTGGACTCCGCGCTGGCGCTACCGGAACGCGCCGGGCGCTGAATACACCCAGGAATCGAGGTCCTTCAGAGCCTATGGAAATTCAAACATCCGCGAGTCATCCGGGGCAACCTCGGGATCCTGCAGACTCGGACGTGGAGAGCTACGATTCCCTCGCTGCGCTGGCGCTGGACCTGCGCTGGTCGTGGAATCATGCCACCGACCAGGTGTGGCGGCAGCTCGATCCCGTGCTGTGGGAATTCACGCACAATCCCTGGGCCGTGCTGCAGACGGTATCGAGAGAGAAACTGCGGCAGATCTCGGCCGAGCCTGCCTTCCGAAAACAGGTCAGCGACCTCGCACGGAACCGGCAAGAGGCGGCGCAGGGCCCCGCGTGGTTTCAGCAAACTCATCCGCAGTCAGCACTCACCTGTACGGCGTACTTCAGCATGGAGTTCATGCTGAGCGAGGCGCTGCCCATCTATGCCGGCGGCCTGGGTAACGTGGCCGGTGACCAGCTCAAGGCCGCCAGCGACCTGGGGGTGCCGGTCATCGGTGTGGGACTGCTCTACAGCCAGGGCTATTTTCGCCAAGTGATCGGTCAGGACGGCGCGCAGGAAGCACTGTATCCATATAACGATTCCGGGCAGTTGCCGATTGCGCCGCTGCGTCAGGCGAACGGCGAGTGGCTGCGGCTGGAGATCGCGTTGCCGGGGTATTCGGTCTGGCTGCGCGCCTGGGAGGTCCTGGTCGGCCGGGTGAAGCTGTACCTGCTCGACAGCAATGACGCCGCGAACTACCCCGCGCATCGCGGCATCACCAATGAGCTGTACGGTGGCGGCCCGGAGCTGCGCCTGAAGCAGGAGCTGCTGCTCGGGATCGGTGGCTGGCGACTGCTCCGCGCGCTCGGCGTGCAGCCGGAAGTGTGCCATCTGAATGAGGGGCATGCGGCCTTCGCGGTACTGGAGCGCGCTCGCAGCTTCATGCAAGAGAACTCGCAGCCCTTCGAGGTGGCGCTCGCCGTCACGCGAACGGGCAATCTCTTCACCACGCACACCGCCGTGGCGGCCGGCTTCGATCGATTCTCCCCGGCTCTCATCGAGCAATACCTCGGCGTCTATGCGCAGCAGAAGCTCGGCATACCCCTGCGTGATCTGCTGGCGCTGGGCCGCTCGAACCCAAACGACTCCACCGAGGCCTTCAACATGGCGTATCTGGCGATGCGAGGCAGCGCGGCCGTCAATGGCGTGAGCCGCCTGCACGGCAAGGTGAGCCGGCAACTCTTCGAGCCGCTCTTTCCACGCTGGCCGGCGGATGACGTCCCGGTGGGTTCCGTGACCAATGGCGTGCACATGCCGACCTGGGACTCGGCCGCGGCCGATGAGCTGTGGACGCAGCACTGCGGCAAGGATCGCTGGCTCGGGACGGCCGAGAGTCTGGAGCGGGACATTCGCCGCACCGCCGAGGCCAGCCTGTGGCAATTCCGCAATGCTGCGCGCCTGTCTCTCATCGAATTCGCGCGTGATCGGCTGTCCCGGCAATTGACGGCCTCGGGAGCCTCGCCCGAGGCGGCTGACGCCGTGAAACATCTATTCGATCCCAACGCCTTGACGCTCGGCTTTGCACGTCGCTTCGCGACCTACAAGCGACCGAACCTACTGCTGCACGATCGGGCGCGACTGCTACGCCTGCTGAGCGATGCGCAGCGGCCGGTGCAGCTGATCATCGCCGGCAAGGCCCATCCGGCGGACCACGACGGCCAGGCATTGATTCAGGAGTGGATTCGCTTCATACGCCAGCCCGCCGTGCGCCCTCATGTGATCTTCCTGAGCGACTACGACATGCTGTTGACGGAGCACCTGGTGCGGGGCGTGGACGTCTGGATCAACACCCCGCGCCGCCCCTGGGAGGCCTGCGGCACCAGCGGCATGAAAGTGCTTGTCAACGGCGGCCTCAATCTGTCGGAGTTGGACGGCTGGTGGGCGGAGGCCTACACCCCGGAGGTGGGTTGGGCATTGGGGGATGGCCGTGAGCATGGCGATGATCCCGCCTGGGACGCTGCCGAGGCCGAGGCGCTCTATGATCTCCTCGAGCGCGAGGTGATCCCCGAGTTCTATGCACGGGACCCTGCGGGGATACCCACGGCCTGGATTGCGCGAGTGCGCGAGAGCATGGCGCAGTTGACGCCGCGATTCTCTACCAACCGCACGGTACATGAATACGTCGAGCAGTATTACCTGCCGGCCGCAACGGCCTACCGGCAACGTGCCGCCAGTCAAGGTGCACTCGGCCGACAAATCGTCGACTGGCAGCACAGGGTCGCTCAGCACTGGGAAGCGCTGCGCGTTGCGGCGTCTCGAGTCAACACCGAGGCGGGCCGTCACCTGTTTGAGGTGGAGATTCTCCTAAATGATCTAGGGGCCGATGAGGTGCGAGTTGAGCTGTATGCAGATGGCCCGGACGGCAGCGACGCGGTGCGGCAGGAAATGAAGTGGGCGCGCTCGCTGCCCGGCGCCGCTCGCGGCGGCGTGTATCACGCGACGGTCCCCGTCACGCGTCCGGCCGGCGACTACACAGTACGGGTAATGCCGCAGCGGGCTGGCGTCGCCGTTCCGCTGGAGTGCGGGCGAATCCTGTGGCAGCGCTGATGAAGGCGCCAGAACGCGAGTTGCATCAGTATCTCTCGGAGATATCCGAGCGCGCTGACGTTCGCGTGGGCTCACCGTTGCCGTTGGGAACGCAAGAGATCTCGGAAGGGGTGAACTTCTCGGTCTTCAGTCGTCACGCGAGCCGCGTCCGACTCGAGTTGTTCGACCATCCCGAAGACGCAAAGGCTGCCAGAATCATCGAGCTGGACCCCGCGCGCCATCGCACCGGTGATGTCTGGCACGTTTGGGTGGCGAGAATGGCTCCCGGTCAGCTCTATGCGTACCGCGTGGACGGTCCCTACGAGCCCGGCAAGGGCCATCGGTTCAATTTCAACCGACTTCTACTTGATCCGCTCGCGACAGCGATTTCACGGCTACCGGCGTGGGACTTTGCATCTGCGCGGGGCTACGCCGCCTCGGCCCCGGGGAAAGACCTTATCCCTTCGACACGGGACAATGCCGCCTCGATGCCGAAATGCGTGCTGATCAACGAGCCCTTCGATTGGCAAGCGGACGAACCACTTCGGCACCCCTGGTCAAAGACCGTCATCTACGAGGCGCACGTCCGGGGGTTCACGATTCATCCGAGCTCCGGCGTGGATCATCCGGGTACGTACCGCGGGCTGATAGAAAAGCTTTCTTACCTCAAGGATCTGGGAGTGACCGCCCTGGAGCTGATGCCCGTGCAGGAATTCAATGATGCTTCCAGCACGCGCTGCAATCCGCAAACCGGCCAGCCGCTCAAGAATTACTGGGGATACGATCCCGTGGTGTTCTGCGCGCCCAAGGCGTCCTACAGCAGCGCGGGCGGCCTGGGCCAGCAAAAGCTGGAATTCAAGGAGATGGTCCGAGCCTCTCATCAGGCCGGGATCGAAGTCATTCTGGACGTGGTGTTCAACCATACGGCCGAGGCGAACGAGCTGGGTCCGACCTTCTGTTTCCGCGGCTTCGATAACCAAATCTTCTATACGCTGGACGAGGACAAGCGCTACTACAGGGACTATACCGGCACCGGCAACTCGATCAACGCCAACCATCCCGTGGTGCGCGACCACATCTTGGGCGCACTGCGTTATTGGATGATCGAGATGCATGTGGACGGGTTTCGATTTGACTTGGCCTCAGTACTCGGTCGGGACGAGTCCGGCAAGCTGCTCGCCAACGCCCCATTGCTGGAGCGGATCGCGGAGGATCCGATCCTCAGAGACGTGAAAATTATCGCCGAGGCCTGGGATGCCGCCGGTGCCTACCAGGTGGGAAGTTTCTCAGAGCGGCGCTGGGCGGAGTGGAACGGTCGCTACCGCGACGATGTTCGGCGCTTCTGGCGCGGCGATGAGGGGATGCTGGGCGCGTTAGCCAGCCGCATTTGCGGTAGTGCCGACATCTATTTCAGCTCCGGAAAAGGTCCGGAGGGTAGTGTCAACTTTCTCACCTGCCACGACGGCTTCACGCTGAATGATCTGGTGAGCTACCGCACCAAGCACAACGAAGCCAATGCAGAAGACAACCACGACGGTACCGATGCGAATTTCAGCGACAACTGTGGAGTCGAAGGCGCGACCGCCGACGCTGAGATCGAGACCTTGCGCAAGCGTCAGATCAAGAACTTGCTCCTGACGCTATTCATCTCGCGGGGGGTGCCGATGCTGCTCAGCGGGGACGAGTTCCGTCGCACGCAACGCGGCAACAACAATGCGTACTGCCAGGACAACGAAACCAGCTGGTGTGACTGGGGGCAACTCGAGGAGCATCAGGAGATCTACCACTTCGTGCGCGGCATGATCGCCTTTCGCCGCGCGCATCCGGTACTCAGCGAGGAAAAATTCTACATGGACGCACAAGTGCGCTGGCTCGCCCCATCAGGGAAGCGGCCGGACTGGCTCGACTCCAAGGCCAGGACTCTCGGCTGCCTGATTCGGGAAAGCGCAGAGGACGCATTGTTACTGATGTTCAGCGCGAACACGAAGGCCATCGATTTCGAAATGCCAGCACTGCCGCAGGGATCGCGCTGGCTTCTGGCGGTCGATACCTCTCATCTCGTGCCATCCGATGTGTTCGCTGCAGGGGCGGCCCCGCTCGCCGGTAAGTTGGGATCCTATCGCCTACGTGGGCGCTCCAGCGCGATAGTCGTCGTACGCAAGCAGGGATCTACCTCGGGGCGAGCGGGCGTATGAGGCGGGTCGTACTGCTTCCTGCTGCTGATGTCGCGAACCGAGGGATGGGGCGTGGATGAAGACCTCCGCGGCCATCGCTTGTCTCTTTGTGGATATCGGCGGGGTGCTGCTCACCGACGGGTGGGATCATCATGCGCGCAAGCGGGCGGCGAGGACCTTCAGGTTGAACTGGGCCGACATGGAAGAGCGGCATCACCTGGTCTTCGAAACGTACGAGGAAGGAAAGCTCACGCTGGAGGAATATCTAGATCGGGTGGTCTTCTATAAGAAGCGTGCATTCACGCGCGCTCAGTGGCGACGCTTCATGTTCGCGCAATCGAAACCTTACCCAGACATGATCGATCTGATCGCTCAACTCAAAGTTGCACACCGACTGACGGTCGCCGTGGTCAGCAACGAAGGGCGTGAGCTGAACGCGTATCGAATTCGCAAGTTTGGGTTGAACAAGATTGCGGACTTCTTCATTTCTTCCTGCTTTGTGCATGTCCGTAAGCCCGACGAGGAGATGTTTCGGCTTGCACTGGATATTGCGCAGGTGCAAGCCCGGGAGGCGGTCTATATCGACAATACCCCGATGTTCGTTGAAATCGCGCAGGGGCTGGGGATTCGAGGCGTCGTGCACACGGATTACCCATCGACTCTGGCAAAACTGTCGGCGTTCGGGTTATCGAGGGAGTGACGGGCATGCTTACAGCGAATCGCTCGGGACATTGCGCGCTGGACGTCCAGCGCCAAGACCGGCGTGGGTACGGCGCTCAGCGCCGCGAGTCGCGTCTGGTTCACCATCAGCCACGGCATCTTTAATGAGATCTATTACCCGCGCGTCGACCAGGCTTGCGTGCGCGACATGGGCTTGATCGTTACCGATGGAGCGACGCTCTTCTCGGAGGAGAAGCGCGACGCTGCATCCGAAGTTCATTGGTTGGCGGACGGTGTGCCGGCGTTCGGAGTGGTCAATACCAGCCGCGACGGTCGCTACCGCATCGAACAGCAGATCCTGACCGATCCGCATCGTGACACGCTGCTGCAACAGATCCGGTTTATCGCGCAGCAGGGAGCGCTGTCCGATTATCGCCTGCATGTCCTGCTGGCACCCCACCTTGGAAATCAGGGTGGCGGCAATTGCGCCTGGGTGGATGGAATCGAGGGTATGCCGCTCCTGTTGGCGCAGCGCGAAGGCAATGCCCTGGCGCTGGCCTGCTCGGCGCCGTGGATTAAGCGCTCAGTCGGCTACGTCGGCTCCTCCGACGGCTGGCAGGATCTGAAAGCACACAAGCAGATGACCTGGGAATACACGCGCGCCGAGAACGGCAATGTGGCCCTGATGGGGCAGATGGATTTGCAGAAGTCGCAGGGAGCCTTTGTATTGGCGCTCGGCTTTGGCAAGGACCTGGAGGCAGCGGCGCGAAACGCCGTCGGCAGTTTGCGTGACGGTTTTGCCAAGGCACGGCAGGACTATATCGCCGGCTGGCAGGATTGGATCAAGACGCACAGACCGCCGAAGCAGAGAGCAGTCATTCCGGGTGATCTTTCCGACATCAGTCTCGCCGTTGTGCGCGCCCATGAGTCCAAAGTGGCGCCCGGCGGGCTCATCGCGAGCCTCGCCATCCCATGGGGATTCAGCAAGGGCGACAGCGATCTGGGGGGCTACCACCTCGTCTGGTCGCGCGACATGGTGGAGGCGGCGGGCGGCTTGCTCGCTGCGGGGGCGCACGACGATGTCCGCCGTGCACTCGCCTATTTGCGGGCCACTCAGCAGCCCGATGGCCACTGGTCGCAGAACATGTGGCTGGACGGCTCGCCCTACTGGAACGGTATCCAAATGGATGAGACGGCGTTGCCGATTCTTCTGGTGGACTTGGCGCATCGCGAGAAGGCCTTGAGCGAGACGGGTCTGATCGAGTTTTGGCCCATGGTGCGGCAAGCAGCAAGCTACCTGGCTCGCAGCGGCCCGGTGAGCCCGCAGGATCGCTGGGAGGAGGATCCGGGCTACTCACCGTTCACGGTCGGGGCGGAAATCGCCGCACTGCTGGCGGCCGCAGACCTGGCTGAGTTGAATCACGAAACGGGCATTGCCACCTACCTGCGTGAAATCGCCGATGTGTGGAGCGGTTGCATCGACCGCTGGATGTATGCGTCCGGCACGGACTGGTGCCGCAGGTTCGACGTCAAAGGATATTACGTTCGGATTGCCCCGGTGCAGACGAAAGTGAGCGCATCGAGCTTGCAAAAAGAGGTAGACGTCAAGAATGTGACGGCCGCAGAGGACAGCCGCGTGGCCAGTCATCTGGTGAGTCCGGACGCCCTGGCGCTGGTGCGTTTCGGGGTACGCGCAGCCGACGACCCGCGCATTGGCGACACGACGACCGTGATCGATGCTTTGCTCAAAGTCGAGACACCGTCGGGCCCCACCTGGCATCGTTACAACGATGATGGCTATGGCGAGCATGCGGATGGTGCGCCGTTTGACGGCACCGGAATTGGCCGCGGATGGCCCCTGCTCACCGGCGAGCGGGCACATTACGAACTAGCGGCAGGGCGGATCGAGGAGGCCAGGCGACTCCTGACGACGTTGGAATCCTTCGCCAACGAAGGGGGCCTGCTCTCGGAGCAAGTCTGGGACTCGCCGGACATTCCAGAGCGCGAGTTGCACTTTGGCCGTCCGTCCGGCTCAGCCATGCCGCTCGTGTGGGCGCACGCCGAGTATCTCAAGCTTCGCCGCTCGCTGCGCGACGGATGGCTGTTCGACCTGCCGCCGCAGACGGTGCAGCGCTACCTGATGGACAAAACCATCTCCCCGCGCCTGGTGTGGCGGTTCAACCATAAGATCCGCTCGCTGCCGGCTGGAAAATTGTTGCGCATCGAAACGCTCGCGGCCGCCCGCATTCATTGGAGTGCGGATAATTGGGAAGGTGTCCAGGACCTGTCGACGCACGATACTGGGCTTGGGCTGCATATCGCCGATCTGCCGACTGCAGAGCTGGCCGAGGCGGCGCAGGTCACGTTCACGTTTTACTGGCCCGCAGCGGATCGTTGGGAAGGAGCGAACTTCATGGTTCGTATCGCTGCTCGGGGCGATGACATGGGCACGGTGCACAGAAGCACAGCCAGTGGAAAATAAGGCCAAACCGGAGGTCAAAGCCTTTGTTTACGTCGCCGTGGCGGTAGCGGCCATTGGGGGCCTGCTCTTCGGTTACGACACGGGCGTGATTTCCGGGGCCATATTATTCATCAAAAAGCAGTTCGCCCTGTCCACCACCCTGGAGGAGATTGTCGTCAGTGCGGTTCTGGCAGGTGCCGTCTTGGGGGCCATTCTCGGCGGCGCTTTGACTGACCGCTTCGGTCGTCGCAAGGTCATCATCCTGGCCGGTATTATCTTTACGGTCAGCGCGATCGGTACAGCTCTGGCGCCGACGGTTGCCTGGTTGATTGCCGGCAGGGTCGTCAGTGGTGTTGCCATCGGAATCGCCTCATTCCTCTCGCCGATGTACATTGCCGAACTCTCACCGGCCCGAGTGCGCGGTGCCCTGGTTGCGGTCAACATGGTGGCGATCGCCACAGGCATCGTGGTGGCGTATTTGGTGGACTATGCGTTGTCCGCGAGCCAAGGATGGCGCTACATGTTCGGCTTGGCAGCCATACCCTCTGTCGCCTTGGTCATCGGAATGTGGCCCCTGCCCGATAGTCCGCGGTGGTTGATCAGCCGTTCAAAGTTAAAGGAGGCGACGAAGGCGCTGCAGCGTGTCCGAACCGAGACAGACGTCAGTGCGGAAATCGCGGACATCCAGCACAGCATGACCCAGCAAAGCGGCACTTGGATGCAGGAGCTAGCCCGGCCCACCATCCGAAAGCCGATGATCGTGGGCGTGGGGCTTGCGGTCTTTCAGCAGATCACCGGTATCAACACCGTCATGTATTACTCCCCTACCATCTTCAGGTTCGCCGGAATCAGGGGCGTTGCGCCGGCGATCCTTGCCGGAGTCGCTTTGGCAGCCGTGATGTGGTGCTTTTATGTGTTGGCTATTTTCCTGCTGGACCGAGTCGGGCGCAGACCGTTGTTACTCGTTGGAATAGCCGGCCAGGTGTTGGGTCTGGCAATCCTCGGGGCCGCGTTCCAGATCCAACACTCTGCGGACTTAAGGAGCTCTGTCGCCATTGCTGGCCTTGCGATCTACGTCGCCTCGTTCGCGATAGGGCTCGGGCCTGTCTTTTGGCTGTTGATCTCCGAGATTTTTCCGTTAAGGGTCCGCGGTCCTGCGATGAGCGCCGTAACAGTGGCCAATTGGGGAATGAACCTGGCAGTCGCCGTGACATTCCTGACGCTGGTCGCGCTACTGGGCCACGCGGGGACGTTTTGGACCTACGGCATCATCGCTGTGGCCGCCTGGTTCTTTTGCTATCGCCTGGTGCCGGAAACCAAGGGCAAGACTCTGGAACAGATCGAAGCGCACTGGCGCTCTGGCAAGACTGCGCGCGAATTATGAGTCGCGATTAATGAGTCCAGGTCATGCGCAAATCCTGACGATCAATGGTGGCTCTTCGAGCATCAAGTTCGCGCTGTATGAGGCGAGTGCGGCGCTGGAGCGACGCTTGTATGGGAAGATGGATCGGCTGGATTTGACCGGAGCGACATTGACTTTCAACGAGCCGGCTACGGATCCCCCGACCCATGGCAGCGTTGCCGTCCCCGATCGAGTTTCGGCGGCGAGGATCCTGATCGACTGGCTCGAGAAGCAGGTGGGCTTTGACGCCATCGGCGCGGTGGGACATCGTGTGGTGCACGGCATGCACCGCACGGAGCCGGCGCCGGTGACGACGGAACTCCTGGATGAGCTGCATCGAATCACGCCGTTTGATCCGGATCACCTGCCGCGCGAGATCGATCTGATCGAGGCGTTTCGGCAGCGCTACCCGAGACTGCCCCAGGTGGCGTGCTTCGACACTGCATTTCATCGCGGCATGCCGCGCGTTGCGAAGCTGCTTGCCATCCCGCGGCGCTACCAGGCGAAGGGTGTCGAGCGCTACGGTTTCCACGGGCTGTCCTACGCGTACCTGATGGAGGAGCTCGCCCGCCTTGGAGACGCCGCTGCAACGTCGGGCCGCGTGATCCTCGCGCATCTGGGCAACGGCGCCAGCATGGCAGCCGTGCGTGACGGCAAGAGCATCGACACCAGCATGGGCTTCACGCCGGCCTCCGGATTTCCCATGAGCAGCCGCTCGGGTGATCTGGACCCGGGACTGGTCAGTTTCCTGGCGCGTACGGAGCACATGAGCGCCGCGCAATTCGATCAGATGGTCAACCAAGAGTCCGGGCTTTTCGGCGTATCGGAGATCAGCTCCGATGTGCGTGACCTGCTCGCACAGGAAGGGGCCGACGTACGGGCGGCGGAAGCCCTGGCGCTGTTCTGCTATGAGGCCAGGAAGTGGATCGGTGCCTTTGCCGCCGTCCTCGGCGGGGTTGATACGCTCGTGTTCGCGGGCGGCATCGGCGAGAACGCGCCGCTCATCCGCGCACGTATCTGCGACGGGCTGGGCTTTCTGGGCATCGAGCTAGATCCGCAGCGCAACGCGAAGAATGCGCCGCTGATCTCATCGGACACGGCCCGCGCCAGGGTGCGGGTCATGCGCACCGACGAGGAGCTGATGATTGCCCGCTCCGTCGTGCGCTGCGCCTGCGGCAGGTCCGGCCAGATGACGCGGGCGCCAATCCCGCCTGCGCGGCCACAGCGGTGTGCGTCAGGATGACGGCCACGCCCGCTCCCGACAAGACGATCTACACCTGCCCCATGCATCCCGAGGTGCAACAGGAGCATCCCGGGGAGTGCCCCAAGTGCGGCATGGCGCTGGAGCCGCGGCAGGCAACCGTAGGCACCACCGGGGAGCGAAGCGCCGAGCTGCGCGACATGACGAGGCGCTTGTGGATCGCCGCGGCGTTGGCGCTGCCTGTGTTCATCCTGGCGATGGCTCACGTAATCCCGGCGCTGGCCCGGCAGGCCTGGGCGGGCAGCGACGCGTCGCGCTGGCTGCAATTTGCGCTCGCCACCCCCGTGGTTTTCTGGGCAGGCGGGCCGTTCTTCGCGCGCGGCTGGCGCTCCGTCGTGACCGGCCACCTGAACATGTTCACGCTGATCGCCATCGGCGTGGGCGCGGCCTTCGTCTTCAGCGCCGTGGCGATGCTCATGCCCGGGCTATTCCCGCCCCCGACGCCGCCCGGGGGCAAGGTCGCCATTTATTTCGAGTCCGCGGCGGTGATCATCGTGCTGGTGCTCCTCGGCCAGGTGCTCGAGCTGCGAGCCCGCAGCCGCACGGGCGGCGCGATCAAGGCGCTGCTCAGCCTCGCCCCTCCCACGGCCCGACGAGTGGGGCCTGCGGGCGATCATGAAGTCGCCCTCGACCAGGTGAGAGTCGGCGACCGGTTGCGTGTGGTTCCCGGTGATCGGGTGCCCGTCGATGGAGCGGTGCTCGAAGGTCACTCGAGCGTGGAGGAGTCGCTGGTGACCGGCGAGCCGCTGCCGGTGGAGAAAAGTGTTGGTGACAAGGTGAAGGGCGGCACGATCAATGGCCCGGGCAGTTTCATCATGCGCGCCGAGCGGGTGGGCAGCGACACCCTGATCGGACAGATCGTGAAGATGGTTGCCGAAGCCCAGCGCAGCCGGGCCCCGATTCAGGGGCTGGCGGACAAGGTCGCCGGTATCTTCGTGCCGGTGGTGCTGGCCGTCTCCGTGCTCGCCTTCGTTCTGTGGATGTGGCTCGGGCCGCAGCCGAGGCTCGCGCACGCCGTCGTCAGCGCCGTAGCCGTCCTCATCATCGCCTGCCCGTGCGCCCTCGGCCTGGCAACCCCGATGTCCATCATGGTCGGGGTCGGCCGCGGCGCGCAGCAGGGCGTGCTGGTCAAGAGCGCTGATGCGCTCGAGCAGCTGGAGAAGGTCACAACGCTCGTCTTCGACAAGACGGGCACCCTCACGCTGGGCAAACCCGAGCTCATCGATGTGCTGCCCGCCGGCGGATTCGACGCCGCGGAGCTGCTGCGCCTGGCCGCCTCACTGGAGCGCAGCAGCGAGCACCCGCTGGCCGCCGCCATTGTTCAGGGCGCGGAGCGGCAGGGCGCGGCTTTGGAATCGGCGCAGGACTTTGATTCGGTCACGGGGGACGGTGTTCTGGGCACCGTCGGGGGCAGATCCGTGTTAATCGGCAGCCCGGATTTCCTGCGGAGGCAAAACATTGTGGGCCTTGCACCGCTGGAGGGCACCGCCGGGACACTTCAGGGCGTGGGCAAGACCGTGATGTTTGTCGCCGTCGACGGCAGGCCTGCCGGAATGCTCGCGGTCGCCGACCCGATCAAATCCGCCGCGCCGCAAGCCGTCCACGAGCTGCGCACGCTCGGCCTGAAGCTCGTCATGCTCACGGGCGACAACCACCGCACGGCCGAGGCAGTGGCTACGCAACTCGGTCTCGACGCGGTGGAGGCGCAGATCGGCCCCGGCGGGAAGGCCGCCTATATCAAGAAGCTGCGGGCCGAGGGCGGGCATGTCGCGATGGCCGGTGACGGCATCAACGACGCGGCGGCCCTCAGCGAAGCGGACGTCGGCGTTGCCATGGGCACCGGTTCGGATGTGGCGATGCAAAGCGCGGCGATCACACTCGTGAGAGGCGACCTTCGCAGCATCGCCCAGGCCATCCGCCTCAGTCGCGCCACCATGCGCAACATCCGGCAGAATTTGCTGTTCGCGTTCCTCTATAACGCACTGGGCATTCCGGTAGCCGCGGGAGTGCTGTATCCGTTGTTCGGCTGGCTGCTCAGCCCGATGATTGCCGGCGCGGCGATGAGCCTGAGCTCGGTCTCGGTGATCGCAAATGCACTGCGGCTCAGAAATGCGGCGTTGTGATCGGGCGATGCTGGTGAATCGCAAAGACGTGTAACTCCACGTACCGTGGACTATTCGTTGTAGGGCAGTGTGCTCTGTACGTGTTCCGCCCCGACAAGTGTCATCCCAGGAGATGCGTGTAGGACGGTATTTCGTACGTTGACGCACAGACGACCGAGGACCAGCGACGTACAAACGCTAGCGAGCTCATTCTCGGTGGAGGGCTTGACCCGCCGCCTACGGTCTGAAATCGCGATTGTACCGGTGACAATTCTGCGATGTTGAGAACCATGCGACCCTGGATCGCCGGAAACTGGAAGATGAACGGCCTGTCGTCTCAGCTGGGCGAGATCGAGGCGATCGCGGCCTCGGTGATGGCGGCGCCGCCCCATGCTGATGTTCTGATCTGTGTGCCTGCGACGCTGATCACGCGCGCAGCGCAGGTCGCTGCCGCTCGCATCGGCATCGGAGCTCAAAACTGCGACAGCGAAGTCTCCGGCGCCTTCACCGGCGACATCAGCGCAGAGATGCTCAAAGATGCTGGAGCTTCCGCGGTCATCGTCGGTCATTCAGAGCGCCGCCAGCATCATGGCGAGACCAATGCCATGGTCGCAGCGAAGGCCAGAGCCGCCTGGCGGGCGGGACTGCTGACCATCATCTGCATCGGCGAGACGGAATCGCAGCGCAAGGACGGCAAGGCGTTGTCCGTGTGCGCGGATCAGATCGCAGGCAGCGTACCCGACGGCGTGGCCTTGGCGGCCAACGCGCTGGCCTACGAGCCACTCTGGGCGATCGGCACAGGACACGTGCCGACTCCCGAGCAGATTGTGCAAGTGCACGCACATATCCGACAGTGCCTGGCGGTACGGTGGGGCGCTGCGGCGGACCACGTGCGTATCCTGTACGGCGGATCGGTGAAACCGGATAACGCGCGCGCGATCTTGGCACTACCGGAGGTCGGCGGTGCACTGATCGGCGGGGCAAGCCTGAAGGCGGCGGAGTTCGAAGCCATCGTCGGCGCTGTGTGAACGCGTAATCATGCGCGGCCGAGACACCTCCCCTGAACGCAGCTTTACTTGTCGCTTTGAGTGTCCCGGGACCCCGCGGATTCGGCTTCTACGGATAGCGTGCGGCGCCGATGCGGAGCTTAATCGGGCGATACCATGATGCGCGTAGGAATTGCCTCGGACCACGGCGGATTTGTCCTAAAAGGGCAGGTCGCGGCGGGCTTGCGCGCGCTCGGGTACGACGTGGTGGACCTGGGCGCCTATCAGCTCAACCCGCAGGATGACTACCCGGACTTCATTGTTCCGCTGGCCAGAGCGGTCGCTGCGGGGCAAGTCGAGCGAGGTGTGGCGCTCTGCGGCAGCGGGGTCGGTGCGTCCATTGCCGCGAACAAGGTTCCCGGCGTGCGCGCAGGACTCATCCATGACGTCTTTTCCGCGCGTCAGGGCGTTGAAGACGACGACATGAATGTCGTGTGTCTCGGTGGGAAAGTCGTTGGTCCCGCGCTTGCCTTGGAATTGATTGAAACCTTTCTGACCGCGCACTTCAGCGGTGCGCCACGCCATCGGCGCCGCTTGGCAGAAGTGCAGGCGCTGGAACACCCGGAGATCCTCCCATGACAGCCGATACCCTCGCCCCCGAACTGTTGCACAGGATGGACGCCTATTGGCGTGCCGCCAACTACCTGTCGGTCGGCCAGATCTATCTCTACGACAACCCGCTACTCAAGGAGCCGCTGAAGCTTTCGCACGTGAAACCGCTGGTGGTCGGGCACTGGGGCACGACACCCGGTCAGAACTTCATCTACGTGCATTTGAACCGGGTCATCAAGAAATACGACCTGGACATGTTCTACATCGCCGGCCCCGGTCACGGCGGCCCGGCGATCGTGGGCAATGTGTATCTCGAGGGGACCTGGAGCGAGGTGTATCCGGATGTCACCCAGGACGAAGCCGGGCTGAAGAAGCTCTTCAAGCAATTCTCGTTTCCGGGCGGCATCTCCAGTCATGTGGCACCGACCACGCCGGGATCGATTCACGAGGGCTGGGAGCTCGGCTACTCGCTCAGCCACGCGTTCGGAGCGGCGTTCGACAATCCCGATCTGATCGTGGCCTGCGTGGTCGGTGATGGCGAGGCGGAGACAGGGCCTCTGGCGACCGCATGGCAGTCGACCAAGCTGCTCAACCCGCTGACCGACGGCGCCGTGCTGCCGATCCTGCACCTCAACGGCTACAAAATCAGCAATCCCACCGTGCTGGCCCGCATCGAGCACGAGGAGCTGGAGCAGTTCATCCGCGGCTGCGGCTGGACGCCGTATTTCGTCGAAGGCGATGAGCCAGAGGCGATGCACCAATTAATGGCTGCTACCTTGGACAAGGCCATCGAGGACATTCGGCGCATCCAAGCCCAAGCGCGCAGCCACGCCGGCGTACCCCGAGCTCGCTGGCCCATGATCGTGCTGCGCTCACCCAAGGGTTGGACGGGACCGAAAGTCGTCGACGGTCTGCCGGTGGAGGGCACCTTCCGAGCGCACCAGGTGCCGCTGCTGGTGGACTCGGAGCATCCCGAGCATGTCCAGCAGCTCGAGACCTGGATGAAGAGCTACAAGGCCGAAGAGCTGTTTGATGAGCAGGGGCGGCTCAGGCCCGAGCTCGCCGAGTTGGCGCCTGCGGGCGAGCGGCGCATGGGCGCCAATCCCCACGCCAACGGCGGCGCACTGCTGCGCGACCTGCGCATGCCGGACTTCCGCACGCACGCGGTGACCGTGCCCTCGCCAGGCGCCGTTGACGCGCAGGATACGCTCGTGCTCGGTCAGTTCCTGCGGGATGTGGTGAAGCTGAACGCTGAGCAGCGCAACTTCCGCATCTTCGGACCCGATGAGACCCTCTCGAATCTGCTGGGCGCCGTGTTCGAAGTCACGAACCGCCAGTGGGATGCCCGTGAGGTCAAAAACGATGAATTTCTCGCCCCCGCCGGACGCGTGCTGGACTCCATGCTCAGCGAGCACCAGTGCGAGGGGTGGCTCGAGGGCTATCTGCTCACGGGACGACATGGCCTCTTCAACAGCTACGAGGCCTTCATCCGCATCGTGGACTCGATGTTCAGCCAGCATGCCAAGTGGCTGAAAGTGACCTCGGAGCTGCCCTGGCGGCGCAAGATCGCCTCGCTGAACTACCTGCTGGCCTCTCACGTCTGGCAGCAGGATCACAACGGCTTCACGCACCAGGATCCAGGCTTCCTCGACCACGTCATCAACAAAAAGGCGGATATCGTGCGCGTCTATCTGCCGCCGGATGCCAACTGCCTGCTATCGGTGTTCGATCATTGCCTGCGCAGCCGGCACTACGTGAACGTGGTGGTCGCGGGCAAGCACGCGCTGCCCCAATGGCTGACCATGGATGAGGCAATCGTGCATTGCACCGAGGGCATCGGCATCTGGCAATGGGCCAGTAACGACCAGGGCAGCGAGCCGGATGTGGTCATGGCCTGTTGCGGGGATACGCCGACGCTGGAGATCCTGGCGGCGGTATCCATTCTGCGCGAGCACCTCCCGGACCTGAAGATCCGAGTGGTCAACGTGGTCGACCTGATGAAACTGCAATCCAGCTCCGAGCACCCGCATGGGCTAAACGACTGGGATTACGACTCGCTCTTCACCCGCGACAAGCACATCGTCTTCGGCTTTCACGGCTATCCCTGGCTGGTGCACCGCCTGACCTATCGCCGCGCGAACCAGAACCTGCACGTTCGGGGCTACAAGGAGGAAGGCACGATCACGACTGCCTTCGATATGCGGGTGCAGAATGACCTGGACCGCTTCCACCTGGTGATCGACGTCATCGATCGTCTGCCGCAGCTGACTACTCAGGGTGCCTATTTGAAGCAACGCATGCGGGACACGCTGATCGAGCACAAGCAGTTCATCGATCAGCACGGCCAGGACCTGCCGGAAATCCGCAACTGGAAGTGGAGCCCGCCACAAAGGGACATACCGGCCCCGCGACTTGCACGACCTGCGGCATAGCCGGCAGCGGAAGCCACCATGACTACCCAAACCGCCGCGCCCAAAGCATCCCCTTCCAAGCCCGATCCGAAGGACGAGCTCAAAACACTGCCCATGCCAGAGGTGGAGAAGAAGCTAGCGTCGTCGCCCAACGGTCTGACCCAAGCCGAGGCCACGAAACGACTGGGCCAGTATGGACCGAACGAGATCGAGGAGAAGAAGACCAATCCGGTGCTGAAATTCCTCTCCTATTTCTGGGGTCCCATACCCTGGATGATTGAGGCAGCAGTGATTCTGTCGGCCGTGGTGCGGCACTGGCCCGACTTCGGCATCATCTTTCTGCTCCTTCTGGCCAATGCCGTGGTCGGATTCTGGGAGGAACGCCAGGCGGGCAACGCGATCGCGGCGCTGAAAGCGAATCTCGCAATCAAGGCGCGGGTGCAGAGGGACGGAAAGTGGGTCAACCCGCCGGCGCGCGAGCTGGTACCGGGGGACATTATCCGCATGCGCCTGGGCGATATCGTTCCGGCCGATTCGCGCCTGCTGGACGGCGACTCCGTTGAGGTGGATCAGTCCGCGCTAACCGGGGAGTCTTTGCCCGCGACGCGCAAGCCCGGTGAGGCGGTGTTCTCCGGGTCGATCATCCGCCGAGGCGAGATCGGTGCGCTGGTCTATGCCACCGGCGGCAATACCTATTTCGGCAAGACGGCGCAGCTGGTGCAGGAGGCACACACCGTCAGTCACTTTCAAAAAGCGGTGCTGAAGATCGGCAATTACCTGATCATCCTCGCCGGAGTGCTGGTGGCCGCGATTATTGGGACCGCGCTCTTCCGAGGCGATCCGATCCTGACCACGTTGCAGTTCGCCCTGGTGCTGACGGTGGCGGCGATCCCGGTGGCGATGCCGACGGTCCTGTCAGTGACCATGGCGGTCGGTGCGCGCTTGCTCGCCAAGAAAAAGGCGATCGTCAGCAAGCTGGTGGCCATCGAGGAACTGGCGGGCGTGGACGTACTGTGCGCGGACAAAACCGGCACCCTAACTCAGAACAAGCTCACGCTGGGCGACGCTTTCAGCGTCAACAACATTACCGGCGACCAAGTCATCCTCGATGGCGCGTTGGCTTCGCGCGCGGACGACAACGATACGATTGACCTGGCGATTCTGGGTGGGTTGAAGGACAAGGATTCCTTGAAGTCCTATGACGTGATGCATTTCCAACCCTTCGACCCGGTACACAAGCGCACTGAGGCGAGCGTCAAGGGCAAGGACGGTAAGACCTTCAAGGTGGCGAAGGGTGCGCCGCAGGTGATCCTGGAACTGTCGGCCAATGTTGGGCAGGTGAAGGGAGCCGTTGAGAAAGCCGTCGACGAATTCGCGGCCCGCGGCTTCCGCTCTCTGGGCGTGGCTCGGGCCGAGGGCGACGAGCCATGGCAGTTTGTCGGCGTGTTGCCCTTGTTCGATCCGCCACGCGAAGACGCCAAGGCTACCATCGCGACCGCGCTGGCGATGGGCGTCAAGGTCAAGATGGTCACCGGCGATGCGCTGGCCATCGCGAAGGAGACCGCCAAAAAGCTGGACATGGGCACGAATATCCTCGATGCCCGCGGCTTGGGAGATGCGAAGAAGCAAGAGAGCGCGGAGGTGACGGACTCCATCGAGAAGGCCGACGGCTTCGCCCAGGTGTTCCCGGAGCACAAGTTTCACATTGTGGATGTCCTTCAACAGCGCGGGCACATGGTCGGCATGACGGGCGACGGGGTGAACGATGCCCCCGCGCTGAAGAAGGCCGACTGTGGCATCGCCGTGTCGGACGCGACCGATGCGGCGCGCGCCGCCGCCTCCATTGTCCTCACGACACCGGGATTGTCGGTGATCATTGATGCGATCAAGGAGAGCCGCAAGATCTTCCAGCGCATGAACAGCTATGCGATCTATCGCATCGCCGAGACGCTGCGCGTGCTGCTGTTCATGACGGCAGCAATCCTGATCTTCAATTTCTATCCGTTGACGGCTGTGATGATCGTGATGCTGGCGCTGCTCAACGACGGCGCCATCCTGTCCATTGCCTACGACAACGTTCATTACAAGAATGCGCCCGAGGCGTGGAACATGCGGCTCGTGCTGGGGATCTCCACGGTACTGGGCATCGTCGGGCCGATCGCTGCCTTTGGGCTATTCTTCCTCACCGATCGCGTCTTTCACCTTGACCATCCGCACATCCAGACCATGATGTATCTGATGCTCTCGGTCGCCGGACACCTGACGATCTTCCAGACCCGCACGCGTGGTCCGTTCTGGTCCATCCGACCCGCGCGGATGTTATGGATGGCCGTGCTCGGCACACAGATGCTGGCAACGGCGATCGCGGTGTTCGGGTTGTTAGTGACCCCGATCGGCTGGGGTTGGGCTGCATTCGTTTGGGGCTACGCTCTGATTTGGTTCTTCATCACGGACCCCGTGAAGCTGCTTGCATATCGCATCCTTGACCCAGTCAAGGCCGGCGGCAGGCCGACCACTAAGCCGACGCCTCGAGGTATCGGCAAGGCGCACTCCGCCGCCGAAGGCAAATCCGAGATACCGCCCGATTTGAAGCCGCAGATCGCGACGCGTGCCTATGAACTGTATGAGCAACGAGGCCGCCAGGGCGGACGGGCGGCTCAGGATTGGGAGAAGGCGGAAGGGCAGATCCGCAAGGAACGGGCGGTCAAGTGAAGCAATGCGGCTGATGTAACTAACAGCGGCGACGGCGGGACGCAGGATGTCGATCAATACCGAGGACTTTCTGGTGCGCGAAGGCGCCAGTGTGAATCTCAAGAAATGGCCGACGAGGATCGATCCCGTCTGCGAATCGAAGGAGCAATACGCCAAACTGTTGGACGAGCATGTGGCGAAACTGAGCTCGCTGCAACAGCTCCTCTATGCCGCCAACAGCCACGCCCTGCTGATCATCTTTCAAGCGATGGACGCGGCCGGCAAGGATGGCGCCATCAAGCACGTGATGTCAGGGGTCAACCCGCAGGGCTGCCAGGTGTTCAGCTTCAAAGTCCCCAGTGCGACCGAATTGGCTCACGACTTTCTCTGGAGAACGACCTGCGATCTGCCCGAACGGGGGCGGATCGGCATCTTCAATCGATCCTATTACGAGGAAGTCCTGGTCGTCCGCGTGCATCGCGACATTTTGCGCGGCGAGGGACTGTCGGATGCGCCCGGTCACGACAAGAAGCTCTGGCGCGATCGGTATCGCTCGATCGCGGACCTCGAGCGACATCTGTACGTCAACGGTACCCGCGTCATCAAGGTGTTCTTGCATCTCTCGAAGGATGAGCAGCGCAAGCGCTTTCTGGAGCGTATCGACGCGCCGGACAAGAACTGGAAATTCAGTCTTGCCGACATCAAGGAGAGAGGCTACTGGAAGCACTACATGAAGGCGTATGAGGAATGCCTGAGTGCTACCAGCATCGCTCAGGCGCCCTGGTACGTCGTTCCTGCCGACGACAAAGAGAGCGCCCGTTTGATCGTGTCGAGAATCGTGCTCGATACCTTGGAGGAACTCAAGCTGGCCTACCCGAAAACGAGCCCTAAGCGCCGCCGGGAATTGCGTTCCATCGGAAGGCAGCTCGCGAGATGAGGCGCAACGTCGAGACGCCACCTTGGCGCGGTATTGCGTCCGGAATCTTGGAATGACGACCCAAAGCGGGTCAACGCACCGACGTTTTAGTCTCTATTACGGCACCATGGTTCGATAATCACATTCATCCAAACGGCTCGTAATCCCGCGGGTCGGAGGAAGTATTGAGGTCCCATGAACCAATCAGATGTACAACGCACCCCCCAAAGCGCTGCGCCGGCTCAAGATCGGACGCAGAACGCCAAGCACGGTGCCGCCGCGTCGACGGCCTCGAAATCAGGGAGCCAGTCCGGCGCTTTGCCGAGCGATCACGTTTGCACCGACGCGTGTACTCATGAAGGCGCCACTAAAGGCAAGTCGGCATCCGGCTCGGCTCCGAGCGCTCCCAAAGCGGTTCCTGCTTCAGCGAAGAGCGGCAACCAGTCGACGGCCCGCGGCAGCTGAAGGGGCGCCGCCCGCATCCGAGCGCCGGCCGGTCAGGTGCCGGTGCGGCGCAGGAGCGCGCTACAGCGCGCAAGTGATCGAACGCGCATAGTGGGTGTATCGAAGGAGAATGCCAGATGTTACGCAATATGAAGGATCTGGAGGGTTATGCCATCCAGGCGACCGACGGCACAATCGGCCATGTGAAGGACTTTTATTTTGATGACGAGGCGTGGGTCGTTCGCTATCTCATCGTCGAGACCGGCAGCTGGCTCTCGAGCCGGAAGGTGTTGATCTCCCCGATGTCGATCGGCCAACCAGACTGGAACGAAAGAGTACTGCGCGTCTCAATCACGATGGAGCAGGTGAAGAACAGCCCCGAGATCGACACCGACAAGCCGGTGTCGCGGCAGCACGAGATGCAATATCTCGGGTACTACGGTTACCCATATTACTGGGGCGGTGCCGGCCTGTGGGGCGGCGGCGCCTACCCCGGCATGTTGACGGGGTTAGGCTACGATGACTCGACGACCGAATACCGTCACGCGCTGGGGCAAAATGATCGCTCAGAGGCTGACGAGGGGCGACGTGCTGCCCAGGATCCTCACCTGCGCAGTTGCAAGGCGGTAATGAAATATCACATCGAGGCGACTGACGGCGACATCGGTCACGTGCAGGGTCTGCTCGTCGATGAACAGACCTGGGCGATTCGATACATGGTGGTAGATACGAATAACTGGTGGCTCGGTCATCAGGTGCTCATTGCGCCGCAGTGGATCCGTGAGGTGCGTTGGGCCGATTCGACGGTCAGCGTCACGTTGAGTCGGCAAGCGGTAAAGGATGCGCCGCAGTACGACGCATCAATTCCTCTGAGTCGAGACCAGGAGTTGGATCTGCACAGACATCATGGCCGCGCCGGCTATTGGGCGAGCGAAGTGAACCTTGAGAATCCGGAGCTTCGCATGGCGGGGTCTGCGCCGCGGGCTATCCACAAGGCAAGCGAGGGCGCGCCGCAAGACAAGCGTTATGGCCTTTGATCCAACACATGAGCTTTGAGTTCACTGACTGGGATCTCCCGACACAGGCCGGATTAGCTGGGCTACGCGAAAAGCCGGAAAGAATCGTCGGTGTCCCGAGGACGGCGAGCGCTGTCTGGCGCCGAATCGGCCGTGCTTACGTCAGTCCCTAACCACCGTAGGCGGGTTGGATAGATGGTTATCGCCACTTTACCGACTCCTGCAGGCGCTCAGCTCGCCAAGCCGGCACCGGCGATCAGGGATGCCCCTGCGAGCGGCTTGACGAGCGAGGAAGCGGGTCATCGACTGGCGGTTGTGGGCCCCAACTCGATGCCCGATACGGCGCTGCATCCGTTGCGCAGCGCGTTAGGAAAGTTCTGGGCGCCCGTTCCCTGGATGCTCGAGGCGGCGATCGTGCTCGAGTTGGTTCTCGGCAAGTACGTCGAGGGGGCGATCATTGCGGCTCTCCTCGTGTTCAACGCCGCGCTTGGGCTATTTCAGGAAAGCCGCGCGCAGGCGACCCTTGCGGCGCTCAAATCGCGCCTGGCGCTGAACGCGACCGTGCTGCGTGACGGGAAGTGGGCGACTGTGCCGGCCGTCGGGTTGGTACCGGGCGATGTCGTGAAGCTCTCTCTCGGCGGCGTGGTAGCCGCTGATGTGCGGCTCACGGGCGGAGAGGTTCTGCTCGACCAATCCATGCTCACCGGCGAGTCGATTCCGATCGAGGCGGGGGCGGGGCTGCAGACCTACGGTGTCCTTGCGGCAAACGTGCGTGACTGACGGGAAGTACCGCGCGTAGATTCGATCCGGTTTCCCAATGCGGAGGACGGATCGATGTCGAGAGTTGAAGCGAGAGAGGGGGAGCCGGCCGACTTGCC
>Ga0307373_10003096_pt1 | contig 29380 bp, 27 predicted proteins | sample OX2MG_FD_202534 | JGI IMG/M metagenome (GOLD analysis project Ga0307373, IMG submission 202534) | Soil microbial communities from Risofladan, Vaasa, Finland - OX-2 | ecosystem: Environmental > Terrestrial > Soil > Coastal area > Acid sulfate soil | place: Finland: Risofladan, Vaasa | collected... | reverse complement strand
AATTTCTCCTCGGTTACCTGGGTAGCATAGACCTCGTTGGGCGTCCTGCCGCCGAACACCGAGTGGGGTCGATCGGCGTTGTAGTAGCCGATCCAAGATCCGATCCCGGTTCTTGCCTGACTGCCGGTCTCAAAGGCGTTGAGGAAGACGCATTCGTATTTCAGCGATCGCCACAGTCGCTCGATGAAGACGTTGTCCATCCAGCGGCCACGCCCATCCATCGAGATGCGGATGCCGGCATCCCTCAAGGTGCTGGTGAAGGCAAAGCTGGTGAACTGCGAGCCTTGATCCGTGTTAAAGATCTCGGGTCTGCCGAAGCGGGCGATCGCCTCCTCCAGCGCCGTGACACAAAAGTCAGCATCCATTGTGTTCGACAGCCTCCACGCCAGAACCTTTCGGCTGAACCAGTCCATGATCGCGACCAGGTACAGGAAGCCTCTGCGCATCGGGATGTAAGTCACGTCTGCGCACCAAACCTGGTTCGGCCGATCGATGGTCAGATGGCGAAGCAGATATGGCCATATCCGATGCTGCGGATGTGGTTCGCTGGTCTTCGGACGCTGATAGATCGGCGCCAAGCCCATCTTGAGCATCAGACGACGGACGCGATGGCGTCCAACACACCAGCCGTTGCGCCGCAGATGCCGCGCCATCTGCCGCGAGCCGTAGCACGGCGTTTCCAGGAACTGTTCGTCGATGAGACGCATCAACGATGCGTTAGCAATTGCGGAACCAGTTGATGTCTGAATTACCTGGGCAGAGCAGACATGATCTGCCCGCCTTGTTTCGGCAGGTTTATGCCAAAAGCGTCATTTGGGCGCTGCAACGAAGGTACCCAGCCGCAAAACGCCAGCCACACTGTTTGGGCATAATTTGATGCCTCAATCGCGGTCAGAATCGATGCCAGAAAATACTGAAGCACGCAACCCGCTTCACTGTTTACCGCCGACGTTGCTTTCTAACCCGTACTCTGAAAGCTGCGGGAATGTCCGCAAGCCGACTTGTTCAAGATGACTTATGTAATCTGGAACAACCAGCAAAACCCCATCGAGGTCTGCCGCCTTCACGTGCTCTGCCACCTTACGGGCCAAAGTCTCATAAGATCCGATGAGCGTTCCTGGCATGACTGACTTGTATTGCGTCCCGCCGAGTGGCGCTAACGAAGAACTACTGAGCTCCTTAAAGCCTTTGGTGTTCTTCTTGTAGCCTTCTGCAAGGTCGTTCAATCCTTCCAGGTCAACCCCGGCTTCCAAGTGATCCATGAAAGCTTGCGCGTCATCGTCGGTCTCCCCCGGGATAAGCGTCATCAGGCCGTAAACTTTGAAGTTCGGTTTGTTGAGTTCCTTAGCAATGGATTTGGCTTGTTTCGCGGATCCGGCGAAACCTGTATCGGCACCGCCCATAAGAAATGCAACGTCGCAATTGGATACGGCAAAGCGTAATCCTCTGGGAGATGCTCCGGCATTGACCAGCGTTGGCATGACGGAAGGCCTCGGACTGAGAATACCATCGTCCATTTGGAAGAACTGACCCTGATGGGTCACGCGTTCTTCAGTCCAAAACCGCTTAATCACATTGATCCATTCGTCAGCAACGTCGTAACGCTCGTCGTGCGATAGACTGTCGTCCCAGAGACCTAGCGGATAAAAACTCATTTGATGCCCACCGGTAACGATGTTCATTCCAACACGGCCTGCCCCGATCTCTGACAGGGACGCCACGATTTTCGCGACTACTGCCGGCGGATAAACGTTTACATGAGTGGTGCACCAGACTTTTATCCTATTGGTCGCCTGTAACAGCGCGCCCGTTGCCGCAATCGACTCCACCGTATCTCCCCAGAAGCGTGCGGGACCTTGGGCGCCGCGCCAGTTTTGCGGGCTGAGGACGAAATCAAATCCGAGGTATTCCGCAAGCCGTGTCACCTGGAGCGCGTGCTGGTATGAACCCGGGGTGTAGGGTGTGTTTTTCGAGTGCACCCAGCCTAGCCGCACGGTGGGGATGAATACCCCGATTTCTATTTTCTTGGTCATCGTGATCTTTCTCCTCGATTTGCGTATGGCGCGGGCTTATCGCGCCGTGCTCACAACTGGCACATACGCGATCGCATCGATCTCGATTAGGACGTCCGGCGTGACCAATCCAGCCACCTGAATACCGCTGCTCGCAGGCGGCTTATCGCCAAAAAACTCACGACGGACCTCCCAGTACTGACGCGAGACCTCTGCGTTCAGCGGGATCGCGAAATATGTTGTCAGCCGAACGATCGAGTCGAGATCGCATCCGGCGTGGCGCCTTAATATATTACGAATGTTCGTGAATATTTGCCGCTCTTGCGCCAGAAAATCACCCACACCAACCAAGTTTCCCGTTTGATCACGAGCCGTCTGACCTGACAGCCAGACGTAGTCACCCGATCTTGTAAGGAGAGCGAAAGATCGATCACTGTCTAGCGGCAAGCTTGTCGTGATTATGGAAATATTACTCATCGATGTTTTCCTATGTTAGCTCGGCTGACTATCAGGACGATGACGATGTTGCTACGCCTTTGACTGTTTCGATAGAACTTAGTTTCAGATTACCGGAGAGCACCCGGCCGTCAATCAAACATGGCGACACAATCGATCTCGACATCGGTCCCGGCTCGGTGCAGCACACCTCCGAAACATGTCCTCGTCACCTTTTCGCCGGCAAAGTAATCGCGGAAGGTGTCATTGAAACGTGGAAAGTCGGCCACGTTGCGAAGAATCACACGCATGTTGACAATATTCTTCGCCGTGGCGCCTGCGGCTTCCAGCACGCTCATCAGATTGTCAAGCGTTTGGCGCGTCTGCGCGGCGATATCTCCAGGCATGACAGCGCCGCTGTTAGGATCGAGCGAACCGGTCCCCGACACAAAAAGCATATTGCCGAATTTTATGGCTTGAGCGAGCGGTGAAACCTCGCCACCTGGCGTGAAGCCGGTAGTCGGCGCAGATGACGTGCTGACGAGTTGCTTGGGCATGGACACTCCTAACGATATCGCGGTCGACACTCTGAACTACCATCACCAGACCTGCTCGTGTATTTTTCGCGTTGCCAAATCTTCCATATCGCGCCCTAAACAATGCTCTTCAGAGACCCGGCCAAAAGATTTTTGCCGCGCGCATATCTAACTTACGCCGCGACAGGGGCCCGCAGCCCGGCTTTTTCGAGGCCAGGAAGCGCTTCCCGCCCGAACCTAGTCAGGCCGCCTTCATAATCCAACCACGTCAAAAGAAAGCCATCGATACCGGCCTCAGAAAGGTTCGCGAAAAGGCTTACAATGTGGTCTGCATCTCCCACGAGCGGATAGCCCGCAAAGCCTGCTTTTAATGCGTAGGCCAGCTTCTCGACCGCTTCGGGAGGCATCGTCTTGGTATCGATCGCATTGTTGTTGATTATGTTCTGCACGGCAGCATCGTCGCCTTGTGTAACTATGTAGTCGTGCGCATAGGCTTTGGCTTCGTCCACCGTGTCTTTCAAAACGACGTATGCGGACATCCAAATTTGGATTTCCTTGCTGTATTTGGTGCGCGCGTCGTTGCGGTAGTCTTCGATCTGCCTCTTGATCGCTGCGGGAGCGGGATTGTGCGCCGAGACAAAGGCAATGTCACAGTTCTTCGCTGCAAACTCCCGCCCACGGGGAGAACGGCCTGCGTTTAGCAGCACCGGACGCGCCTGCACGCCGTGGGGCTGGCTGAAGGCGGCCTTCAGATCATAATTTTTGCCTGTGTAATCGAAGCTCTTTCGCTCCGACCACAAGCGATCGAAGATGGTGATCCACTCCTCGGCCAGTTCGAAACGATCACTGTGTTCCTTCACCTCGTATCCGAAGAGTTGCATATCGGGCGGGTACCATCCGAGAACAAGGTTCATAGCAGCCCGGCCGTTCGAAATAAGATCGACGGTTGCCTCCGCTTTGGCGACGAAGACGGGATGGTTGACCGTAAGGTGCACCGTGCTGACAACGCCGATGCGCTTCGTCACGGCGGCAACCCCTCCGGCCCACGTAAACGTCTCCATCAAATCGCCGCTGTAGTGATCGTCACCCCCGAATGACTTCCAGTGCGCCGCGGAGACAAATGCTTCGAATCCAAGCTCTTCGGCTTTTTGGGCTAGTCGCACATTGGCATCCCAAGTGCATCTGAATCGATCCGGATGAAAGGTGAAGGCCGCGCCATTGCCGTTAATACCGAACACGCCGAGCTTTATCCGATTCTTTGAATCCCGGATTGGATTCGGCTTTCCGGCTTGCTGCCCGATCATAGTGCGTCCTAACATCGTTGACCTATAACCGCTCGTAGCTCTTATGGATAGCGAACGACGTACCTTCGCGCGTCATGCGTCTGCAAACGCAGAGCGCTTTTGGCCGACGTTTTCACGTTTGCTATTCTGTTTTGGATGGGGACACCACGCGTCATGCCGCCGACCCATCTAACTCTCGAAGGTGCCTATATTTTCCCTTGAAATATAGCAAAGGTACATCACCACGGCGATCATCGGGGCTCGTTTCGATTACTTTACCTATGACGATCAAGTGGTCGCCCGCTTCGTGTTCGGCGTGAATTTGGCAATCCAGCCAGACGAGCGCTCCTGCGATCACCGGGTTACGCTCAAGGGTCATTCTCCACGCGACACCCGCCCATCTGTCGCTTCCCTTCCAGGCAAATTGGTCGGCGAGCGCCTGCTGCGCGTGGGCAAGAACGTTGACTGAAAATTTCCCGGTTTCGCGGATTCGCGGATAGGTGGACGAGTTCGACATCACGCTGAATGAAATCAGCGGCGGGTTAAGCGAGACGCTGTAGAACGACTGGCAGGTGAAGCCCAGGGGCTCTATACCATCGTGACCCGCGATGATCGTGATGCCTGACGCATAGTGTCCAAGAGCGTCACGAAAAGCTCGCGGCTCTGGAATAGTTTGCCCGGTATGCACGGAGCGATTATCCAGGCCCATCGGTTGCGTATGTTTAATCACATTGTGCCTTCGCCAGGATGACTATTCGCTTGCGTTCGGCAGTGCGGCGGCGACTTTCGTCATTTGGTGCAGATTTTTGGCGTATTGGTCGGCAGCGGCTTGGACGATCTCATCCAAACGGTCCATTTGCCCAGTGACGAAATAAAATCCGCGGCCGGGTACCACGGCACCCAATTCCACCAACAGTGGAGCGAGATTTACCGTTGGCCCCATCGCATGAAGCTGGTCCGCACCCGTTAGAACGGGAATGGCGATCACGCCCGCGAGGCCGTTGGCGGGATAACGGTCCAAAAACACCTTCAGGAGACCAGTAAATGTTGCCTTGTATGTGGGGGAAGCGAAAATAACGACATCGCTGGACGCGACGCGCGCGTTTATTGCGTCCATCTTTGCGCTTGGCCACTTGAGAATTTCATCATTGTAATCGGCGAGATCGATCAGCTCGGCATCCCGCGACGCTGGTCCAAAAAGCTTCTCAGCAAGAGTTTCGGCAACCTTGAGCGTACGCGACTTTGGCTTCGGATTGCCTACAACGATAGCTAGTTTCAGCGTCATCATTCCTCGCAAACACAGTCACGGGGAGCGGGACGAGGAAGCGTCGGCAAAGATGGATATCTTCAAGCCCAGGGCTCAAATCCAGCAAGTGCAGACACCAACATGTCCCACACTGCCGAGGTTTTTTGGCCCGGCTACGCCGACGCCAGGTTCTTTTGGCCCAGCACGACATGTTAATCTTAGCAGTTCGATCATCCCCGTCAATATGCGGTCATGTGCGCGCCGCGCAATGTCGGACGACGACGGGATTCCGCAGATTACTGCGTCTTCATAGATTGACACTTCCACCTCGCGTTGCCGGCACAACGTACGGCTTTGGCGCCATCCCTTTTAGCGCGGGCGGGGTCGGTATTGATCGTGACGCGTCGTCATTCTTTTGAAGGCGAAAAATCTGGCGGTACGCCGCGCGGTGAGGAACATGAGCGTCGCCAAGTCATGGGAGGCAGTTCGTCGCCGAAGACAGTCCCAACCCGCCGAAAGCGCGTCCGACAGATCAAAAATTGAGAGTTGTCACGTACAAACGTTGATGCTAATTCTTTCGTTACGCGAAAATCGCGTGATCAGTACTGGGCCAAAAGATCCTGGTGCCGATTTCCGAGCCAAAAGATCTCGGTAGTGTGGGACATGTTGATGTCTGCACGCGCGGATTAGCTCGGTGTCTGCCGAATTATAGCGCCATCGACGTCTCTGATCCGCGTCAACGCAGTTGCGAGGAAGGATGACGCTCATCATTGGCAGTGCAAAATGGAAGTCGCGCACACTCAGGGGCGCGGGCCCGGTCTGGGAGGGGCTCGGCAGGACAGCGCGGTGCAAGCCGGCTGACCGTGGGCGGAAGGGCGCGCAGGTCTTCCAAATCGGTTCGACCATCTTGCCTGCCGACGCTTGATCGAGTGGAATATTGGTCACTTTGCGTCATCAACCGAACAGCGACAACGAACCGGTGAGGGGGTAAGGGCATGTCGGCTAAATCGCGAATTGCGCATTTCGCGGGTCCCATGGCGACAATTCAAAATACGCCACCACTTGTGACTTCAAATAAGGCTCGGACTAAATACGGTTTACCACCACGTGTTGATCGAAGTGGTTCAGTTCCGCGCTTCGATGTCTTGCGGCCGCAGCGGTTGGCAACTTCCGCGAAGATCTATGTCGAGCAGTTTAGCGCGCACCCGCTCGAGTCAGACAGTTCCCACCTTTACGGACCGCCCGACGGCTACATCGACGCAACGGGCACCTTCCGCAAGCAGCGTAACCATCCCGCCGACAAGCCCGTCTACGAAATCGAACTGGCGCCGGCGGACGGTTTTTATCCGATGCCTTATATGGCGCGCCAGGCCGACGGTACGGCGTGGGAAGATGAGTGCGCAGTTCCGTACGCTCCAGATGAAAAAGCCCGGCAAGGCTTTTTCCCCGACGGCTCGCGGAGTTTTGAGGAAATTGACCGCTTGCAAATCGGCGGCGACGGCGTCGGCAATTTGCTTTCGGATTTGGCTGACTTTGATTTCTATCGAGCCATGCCGCCTGCCGGCTACCGCAAGGGGCAACCTGCCGCGAACCGCCAAGACTCGGGCGAAGGCGACATTCAAGCCGAAACCCGCGGTCGGGATTTTTTTCCGTACAAACCCTGGCATCTGCTTGCAGCGCCGACACAGGAAGCCTTGGTGCGTGCCATCAACATGGTTCAGCGTGTACTCGCTAGCGGGAAATATCAGGGTGGCATCTGGACAGAGAGCAGTCCGACCATTGAAGAAACCATCTATTGGCTAAATCTTCTCATCGACACGACTCTGCCGATCTGCGGCAATTCGGCGCAACGGCCACATGGTCAATCTGGTGAGGATGGACCAAAAAATATAATCGATGCTGTCGACTACATCACATCGCGCGTTTGGGCGGACAGCAAAGGGCGCGACCGTGCTGGAGCGGTGATGATCCAAGAGCAGCAGATCTTCGCCGCTCGTGACGTGCAAAAGGTCGACGCCCGACCCGGCGGCTATGTCGCGACTGGGGGGCATGGCGGCATTTTAGGTGCATCCGGGCACGATGGCCGCCCGCTGGTTCATTATCTGCCTACGGCGAAACATACCTATAAGTCCGAAGTAAACCTCACGCGGCTGCCTGATGCCGTGTCGGGTCTGAAGCGCAACGGATCAAAAACTGTTGTAGCGCCCGTGCCGATCAAAAGTTCAAGCGGCGAACTCCTGGCTCGAGCACTTCCGAAAGTCGCGATCGTAAAGGACATGAGTTATTGGCACGCGACGTTTGATGACGACCCTCAAGATGAGGTGGATATAGTTGCGATGCTCGATCACATGCTCGATCGAGCCCCGCTATCGGGCTTTGTGATCGAGGGCCTCACGCCGTATGGCAATATTACCGCACCAGCGCGTCAGAAGTTGATGCAAAAGGCAGTGTACAGCGGCATACCAGTTGTACGCGTCGGCCGCGGAAGTCCCGAAGGGTTCATCCCGACGCACGATCCTCACTACATCGGAGGCTCGAATCTGACGGCGACAAAAGCGCGTATTCTCTTGATGGCGGCAATTATGAAGTTGGGCATGCTGCCACCGGCCGCAAATGCCGACCAACCGACGGACGCCGAACTCGGCGCGATCTTCGCCAAGAACAAGCAATATCAGTCGATCTTTGACACTCATTGAAGAGTTGGGAGGCGTGTTTAGCTGCAACCAACCTCTATAGCCGCACGGCAAGCTGGCACGCAGATTGCTTGGCGGTATCTGGAAAGAAGGTGGGCTCTCTCCAAACCAGAAGGTGAAAAAAATGACGAAGCTTTTCAACAGTGTTGGTCAACTCACACGCAGCTGCGTCCTGGCGTTTCTTGTGCTGGGCGTCGGCGTCGCCTGCGTGACCTATGCAGCGGAACGTGATCCACGCGACGCCGCTTTACCTACGCAGGTACCTGGTATCATTCAGAAAATTATCGCTTTCGATAAAGCGGCCAAAAAGGCGGATAAGCCCTATCGACTGGCATATCTCGCTGAAGGTGGCGCCAACAGCTACGGAAAAGCCCGCGACAGAGGATATGCCGACGCGGCAAAGAAATATGGCTTCACGATCAAGGCCTATGACGCGCAATTCAATCCGCAGGTTCAACTGAAGAATGCGCAAGATGCCGCTCAGGAAAAATTTGACGGCTATTTATTCGCACCTACAGCGGATGCGGCGGGCTGCAAGATATGGAAGGACTTTTTGGTCCCAACCAAAAAGCCGGTCGTATCGCTCGACCTGACGATGTGTGGCGACGCCGACTACACGCCTGGTTTGGCGGCTACGGTCACCATGCAGAGCCAAGCCTACTACGATTTCCACGTTGAAAGGGCGTTTGCAGCCGCCTGCGAGGGACGCAGCGTTTGCAAAGGTGTGTCATTGAGCGGATTTGCGGGCTCGGACCTTTTCGCGCGCTGGGACAAGGCCATAGAAAATGGATTGAGGAAGTATCCAAATGTAAAAATGGTCTCTCGTCGCGAAGCGAAGTTTGACGTCCGAATTTCAGAGCAGATAACCCAAGACGCTTTGCAGGCTCATCACGATCTGGCGTTTGTGGTTTCGCACTACGACGACATGTCGGTGGGCGCCGTCGCGGCAATCAAAGCCGCCGGGCTCGTTCCGGGTAAGGACGTTAAGATCTACAGCACGGCGGCGAACAGCCTGGGACTGCAGCAAGTCGCTGCCGGCATTTATAACGAAACCACGATGCTGCTTCCCTACGAGGAAGGCTATTACAGCGCCGTGGCGATGATGATGGCTCTCGCAGGTCAGCCTATTAATGGCTACGTCAATTTGAAGGATATGCCATCTGTTACCGACGGGCCTGACACCATTTTGATCACGAAGGAGAATATGGATAAATTCAAGCCAAAGTGGTAATCAGTATCGCCTCGGTGGTACACACTGTGAATACTGGCGACGCCTCGCTTCCTGTTCGTTTGCGTGGCGTCGCCAAATCGTTTCCTGGTGTAGCCGCCCTCCGGGATTTCACCTTGGATATTGGCGCCGGCGAAGCCCATGCGCTCGTCGGCGAAAATGGGGCGGGTAAATCCACTCTGATTAAAATCATCGCCGGCGTTTACCCGCCGGATGAAGGCGCAGTCGAGATCTTCGGCCGACGTCTCGACCATTCCGATCCGCGTGCCCATCAAAAAGCAGGCGTAAGCGTCCTTTATCAAGAACGCTCAATCGTGCCGGACCTGTCGGCGGCGGCGAACGCTTTCCTTGGCCAAACTAAACACTGGGGACCATTTATTTCGGGCCGCGCTACCCGGAGCCGATTCAATGAATTATCCGCAAGGCTCGGCGCGAAGATCGATCCATCCGCCCCGGCGAGCTCTCTTTCGGTAGCGAACCAACAATTGCTGGAAATAATGCGCGCCCTGGACGCGGATCATCGAATTTTAATATTGGACGAACCGACAACGGCCCTCGGGAGCCCTGAACGGCGGAATCTTTATGCTGTCGTTGATGATTTGCGAAAGCACGGACTGGCGATCATCTTTATTTCGCATGACCTTGACGAAGTTCTTGCGCTTTGCGATCGGGCGACGGTGATGCGAGATGGAATGCTCGTCGCGACCAAACGGGTCAAAGACTGGTCAAAGCAGACGCTCGTAGGTGCAATGCTTGGCGGCACTGAATTGCGGCGGGCAATCGCGCGCAAGCCGCCTACAGACGAACCCGTTTTGAGGGTAAGCGGGCTATCAATCGCGGGCGTAGTTGAGGACGTATCTTTTGCCTTACACAAAGGCGAGGTCCTTGGCATAGCGGGTCTCGTGGGCTCAGGTCGAACCGCGATCCTTCGCGCACTGGCAGGGCTTGATCTTGATGCACGAGGACAGATCGAAGTGAACGGTCGGCCTAGGCCGTGGCCCCGCGGCGTCGCGCGCGCTCTCGATTATGGTATCGCGTTGGCGCCCGAAGATCGGCGGCAACAAGGATTGGTGTTAAGCCTCAGCGCGGCCGAAAATGTAACGCTCACTAACCTGGCGCCTGTGTCCTTTGCAGGTTTTGTTAATGGACGGAGGCAACTTGGCTACGCTGCTGCGGTGATGCAAGGATTGGGTTTCAACGTCTCCCGCCTTACCGCACAAACACAGACACTCTCGGGCGGCAATCAACAGAAATTAGTCATCGGCAAGTGGCTCCATTGTCGGCCAAACGTGCTGTTGCTCGATGAGCCAACTCAAGGCATCGACGTCGGAGCCAAAGCTGAAATCTTTAATGTGGTGAGTGAGTTGGTGAATGGTGGCACTGCCGTCATATTCGTCTCTTCGGATTTCGAAGAGGTTGTCGAAATGGCGGACAAGATCTTGGTCATTGGTTCCGGCCGAATAATCGGAACGCTTGATCGCACCAACGCCTCGGTCAAAAATATTCTCGATTTGCTGTTCCGATCTGGGGCATCGTCCGATGGTCTTTAAGCCCTCAGACCTCGGGAGCGGCGCAATAAGCCATCTTGCAAATCTGATATTGCGACAGTACGGCGTTGTCGTTGCTCTGGCCGTTCTTCTCATCGCAATGAGCATGGGCAGCCCGTCTTTTCTGACTCTAAAAAATCTACTTAACATTCTGAGCCAATGGACGCCTGTCGGCATCATGGCCATCGGCGCAACTTATGTGATCATCGCCGGAGGATTCGATTTATCTGCAGCGGCGGGATTTGCATTGTGCGCCGTCGTTATGGCCAGTTTAGCATCCAACGGCGCGCCGCCGGCACTCTCCATTCTGGCCGCGCTCGCAGTTGGAATTCTTGTTGGGCTCATGAACGCCCTTGTCGTCGTAGGGCTCCGCGTTAATCCATTCATGGCGACCCTTGGTACAGCGCTTATTCTATCCGGCGTACCCAACGTCTTCGTAGACCACACCTATATCATCGTGCAGCAGCCAGGCTTCGACGCTTTGGGAACGGGATCCTGGCTTGGAATATCCTACGCTGTGATGTGCCTTGTCTTGTTTCTGGTTGTCAGCGGTATCGTTTTGGCCAAGACACCTTATGGCCAATGGATATACGCAGTCGGTGGAAATGCGGAGGTTAGTCGCCTTTTCGGGATTCGTGTGCGGTCGGTGGTTGCCTCAACCTACGTTCTTTCTGGGTTCTGTATGGGCGCGGCTGCCGCGATCTCGACCTCGCATCTGAGCTACTCGGCCTCGGAGCAGGATCCAGCACTTATTTTTAATGTGATTGTCTCGGTCGTTATCGGAGGAACTTCGCTCAGTGGCGGGTTCGGATCGATTTGGCGGACGGCCGCCGGCTTGGCAATTCTTGCAAGTCTTCAAAATGGTCTCAATCTTCTCGAGGTCGACACAATTGCCCAATACGTGGTGAAGGGGTTGATTATTATCGGCGCGCTCGGCTTCGACGTATGGACGCGGCGACTTCGCGCGTCATCCAAACAGCGCTCGCTACTCGATCGGTCTGATCCGACAGATGTCGGGCAGCTAAATCTTTCAGCCGCTGAGCGACTACCACTGGCGTCGCAGGGCTCAAGCGGGCCGGAGGTCGCGATTGATGCTTAAGGCGCAGACAGTTCGGGACAGAGGCCTTCGGGGGATTAGCGCTTTCCTGCGCTCCAACGGCCTCCTCATCGCGCTCGTTGTGTTAGTGGCGCTGCTCACAATCGGGGACCCGGCCTTTCTTTCTCCCACAAACTTGGCGAACGTGCTCGGCCAGTGGGCTCCAGCGGGGATCATGGCCGTTGCCGCGACTTATGTCATCATTGCCCGCGGTTTCGACCTTTCAGTTGCCTCGGGCTTTTCACTTTGTGCAATCGCTGCTGCTGGAACAGCCGCGGCCGGATACAGCAACGAAATTGCATTCGCGGCTGCGCTTGTGGCCGGTCTCTTGGTTGGCTGCTTTAACGCAGCGCTTGTTTGCGGCTTGGGGATTAATTCATTTATTGCCACCATTGGCACCGGGTTCGTTCTGCTTGGCCTAGACATCCTTGCAACGCCAAACGCTTCCATCACCGTTGACCAAGCCGGCTTCGATACGCTCGGTAGCGGGAGTTGGCACGGCTTGCCTTTCAAAGGCATCGTCTTGCTTTTCTTTTTGGTCATTGGCCAAATTTTTTTGGCAAAGTCCAAGTATGGCCGATATCTCTACGCGATTGGTGGCAATCCGGAAGCCAGCCGCTTGAGCGGGCTGAGCGTTGGTCTGATGCGAAGCATCACTTACATTTTTTCGGGCTTCACCATGGGTGTTGCCGGCTCGCTCGCTGCATCTCAGCTGAGTTCCGCTCAAGCACAAATGGAACCTGCAATTGTGTTCGACGTTATCGCGATCGTTGTTCTCGGCGGAACATCACTATCCGGTGGCGTCGGCTCAGTTTGGCGCACCGCCGTAGGGTTGGCCATCGTCGCTGCTATTTCGAATGGCTTCACTTTGCTTGGTCTTCACCCTTACTATCAAAACATCGCTAAAGGAGCGGTCATAATCTTGGCTGTTGCGATAGAAGGCTTTGCGCACCGAAGAGCAGTTATTCGCGCTCCGGCTGACACCGCGGTTGCAAATTAGAAAGGCGACGGCGTGGAAATATCAGCTGTTGTGGTCGGCACTGGTGGCGGAAAGTTGCGTGGCCGTAGACAGAACGGAATTGAGACATTTTGCGGCGTGCCCTACGCCGCTGCGCCGATAGGAAGTCATCGCTTCAAGGCGCCGCAGCCGGCGCAGCCGTGGACCGGCGTTCGAGACGCCATTGCGCCTGGTCCGGTCTGCCCACAAACGCCGAGCCGCTTGCGTTTCGCGATGGGTGATTTTGTCGGGCGGCAAGACGAGAACTGCCTGCACGTTACGATATGGACGCCGAAGGCCGATAGCATCCGACGACCGGTGCTCGTATGGCTTCATGGCGGCGCGTATATGAGCGGCGCCGGCGCGATTGACTGGTACTCGGGCGAGACGCTGGCGCGTGAGGGCGACCTCGTCGTGGTCGGCGTCAATTACCGGGTCGGCGCACTCGGCTTTCTATACCGCCCGGGTTGGTCGACGGGAAATCTTGGACTTCTCGATCAGCAGACGGCGCTCGAATGGGTGCGCGACAATATCGCTACGTTCGGCGGCGATCCCGCCAATATCACTCTATGGGGTCAGTCGGCCGGCGCTCAGTCGATCACTTTTCTGCTCGCGCGAACGCAAACGCGCGGTTTGTTTCGGCGTGCGATCCTCCAGAGTCCGCCATTCGGCAGCCTGCCGCGGTCCCAGGAGGCGGGCATCGCGATGGCCGAAAAATTTGCACACGCACTCGGTTTTGACTCGTCGGTGGCGACCGAGCAATCGCTGTCGCAAGCCCCGCTCGACGCGCTGTTTGCGGCACAAGCTGCTGTCGGCGCGCAAGCCGCGAAGGACGCGCAACACGGCGGTCTTCCTTCACCACCGTTCTGGCCGGTTGGGGACGGCGTGACGGTCCCGACTCTTGAGCAATATGCGGCGGCGATGGCCGGCGCCGCGCAACACGCTGACATCATGATCGGAACGACGCGCGAGGAAATGGGCGTCTTCTTCGCTCATAATGCGGCGGTCCAGGGACTTGAAAAAGCGCCGATACCGGCGAGCGACAGCGAGAGACTGAGGGCGCGCCGGCCGGCGGCGACTGCAACTGAGCTCTTTTCCGACTATTTGACCGAACAGGTGTTTCTTACTGGTTCGGTCCAATGGGCGGTCAATGCCGCCAACGCTGGCAGCCATACTTATCTTTATCAATTCGATTGGCCGTCCCCTGATCGGAAGCTGGAGTCGTGCCATTGCCTGGATCTGCCGTTTGTCTTCGGTACGCGCGAAGCCTTCGTTGATGCACCGATGCTCAGTGGCACGGACAAACGCGAGATCGACGCGCTTTCGGCGGTAATGCGGGCAAGCTGGATATCATTTACCCGCAGCAGCGATCCGAACCATCCGCATCTGCCAAACTGGCCTCAGTTCGACTCGCGCCGACGCGCCACCATGCACTTCAACAACGTCTGCGCCACTTTCATCGACGCGGCCGCCCCCTAAATCGAAGAGTGTTCTATACTACATGGTCGAGGATCGCATGGGCGCTCTCAATTCAAGGCCGCCGTGTTCTCGCGAAGGGCCTGGAGCGTTTGGTGACTTTAATTTTGTTTTCGGTATCCAAGTGATAACGAAATGGCATTTTCCTTATCTGTTGACGCGAAATGTTCCATAGCGGACGTTATGCGGAATAGCCTGAACGGGCTCGGCTCAAATCAACTCTTCCCATAGGCCTGATCTAAAAGATACGAGATCGATTTTTTCATCACTCCATTCGGGGTATAGACGGGAAGGTCGAACCGCCGCGCAACCTCCGCCAGCCGTTTTAATGCGCGGCTGCGGCGTTCCGGGCTCGACGGCGCCACCGCCCAACTGACGAGCGCTGCCGGATCGCGCTGCCGGAACATCTCATTCATCACCGCGATTGGGTCCGGCCGGCGACCGGCGGTCCGCCCATCAGCGTTCCCTGCAGCTCGGCGGGAATCGTCTCGCGCCAGTATGGCACGCTATCCAACGGCGACACGTCGCCAACCTGCAGCCCGAGTATTGCCCGCAGCCCGGCGCTTTCATAAGCGCTCTTCACAACGCCGACTTGTTCCACCGTCAGCGGGTAAAGCGTCAGCATGTCCTGCACGGTGGTAATACCACCACGGATGCATTCCACTGCGCCGAGTAAGGTGCGCAAGCGAATCTCTTCGTTGCTGCGCGGCGGATAGGCGCGCGGCAGCGCGTTGAGAACCCAGAATTCTAATACCGATGGATCGAAACAGCCCTTCAGGAAAACGTCATGCGAATGATAATGCGAATTGAAGAAGCCCGGTACGATGAGCTTGCCGCGAAGTTCGATCGTCTCGGGTGGGAGCGCTCCCTGATCGTCCGATGACGACCCGATCTCAGCGATGCGTCCATCGATGATCAGCACGTCCGCAACTGGTGGATGATGCGGATCGCCATCAAGGTCGAGAACGCGGCCGCCTTTCAGTAACAAGCGCGACGGAGACGGCATTGATGGCCCTTTAGGTGGCGTGCTTAGTGCGGCAACCCGTTGGCGAAGTTGCGCACCAGTCTATTGAAAGTGTCCGGGGCCTCCAACCTCACTAGATGGCCAATACCCGGAACCACTTCGAGGCGACCGTCGCGTAGGCCGGCATGGATTGGCCGTGCGCCGGTATCCGCCGGCGTTACGATATCGCGTTCGCCGACAAGTACTAAAGTCGGAGCGGTAATCTTCGGTGCGAGCGCTATGGTGTCCGCCAGGTCGAGCGTGTGCGCGGCCTGTGCGTATCCGTCCGGGCGCACCGAGGCGACCAGCCGCTCTGCTTGCGCGATCACGTCGGGCGGCGATCCGGGCGCGACCAGGGCGACGGAGCGGGCCTTGGCAACTCCATCCGGGCCGAGCCTTGCCATATCGCCGATGCGACGTTCGAGCGCCGCACGGCGCTTCTCTGCCGGGAATCGCGACAACCCGGCCGCCGGCGTTGACAGGACTACGCCTCGTACGCGTTGCGGATAGCGTGCTGCGAAGGCCGCGGCGATGACAGCACCGAACGAGCTGCCGATGACGATGATGCGGTCGAGCTTTAGCGCCTCAATGAAGCCAGCGAGCGCATCCGCATAGTTCTCCGGCCGCGGTTCCACCATGGCAGTTGTGACGACAGGCCATAGCCCGGCGCGTCCCACGAGGTGACGTGGAAAGCGTCGGACAGGCCGGCGAGCTGGGCGCGATACCCGCTGGAATTTGAGCCGATGCCATGCATGCAGACCATCGGGATGGCGTCCGCCGCGCCCGCCTTGCGGTAACTGATGACAAGCCCGGCGAGGTCCGCAGTTGGGCAATCAATCGTCACGCGCTTGAGATCGGGAAGAATTTCTGTTGTCATGATCGGCACTTTCTAGCGATTACACGCGCGGCGATGCGTTTGCGTCCGCCACCGTAGAGTGGTGCCGGCCCGGCCGTCTTGCCTCATAGTGCAGCGCGATTTGTTAGTGAGCGTGCGGCCCTTAGGCCGGCTCTGGCTCGGAGAAATCGAACCGGTAATGATCGTCTTCACGGCGCACAAAGCCTGCCGTCGGCGACGGGAAATGCGACGGAAAAATCATGATGTCGCGGTCGCAGTGCTCGGCCAGGAAGCGCTTTCGCGTCACACGTGCCAAGTCCGGATCGACGCAGAACCGCGTGCTCCAGTCCGGGTAACGCAACTGCAGCGGCGAATGCATCAGGTCGCCGCTCAACACAGCCTCACGACCACCCTCGGAGAGCCGCACAACAAAATGGCCAGGCGTGTGGCCATGCCCCGGCTCGATTGTGATGGTATCGGAAAAGCCGCGCCGATCATCGATCAACTCTGCCTGCCCGGTTTGGACGACCGGTAGCACGCTGTCGGTGATGAAATCTCCGGTGCGCGTCAGCGATGCGACGCCGGGCGCGGAGCGCCAGTAATCCCATTCGCGCTGCGAGATCAGATAGCGCGCATTTGGAAAGGTCGGGACCCAGACGCCGTTCTCCAGCCGCGTGTTCCAGCCGACATGGTCCACATGCAGGTGCGAACACATCACCACGTCGATATCCTCAGGCCGTACGTGGTCGCCGAGGGTGTCGAACCATGCCCACTGGCGCAAATGGAAGAACGGCCGCTGTCGGTGCTTGTGATTGCCGCTACATGAATCGATCAGAATGGTCTTGCCGCGGCTACGAATGAGGAAACTTTGGATGGTGATCATGAGCAACTGCCGATCCGCGTTGTAGATATGCGGCGCTAGCAAATCGGCGTTGGCGGCGAGATGGTTTGCGTTCCAATCAGGATAGAGTTCGAAAGGCGACAGCAGCGGTTCCTCGGATTCGACGATGCGCGTAAGCGACGTGTCGCCGAACATCCAGCGTGCGCGTGCATTGGTTGGAGTATGAGATGCCGTCATGCGGATGCCTCGCGCAGTGGAGCCCGGCTCCACTTGTTCGGACCGGCTGTTAATCTGCAAATTTGCCGAAGGCAAGCAGAGACAAATCCTTGGCAATCTGAGCCAAGCGGGGCAGTTCGAGCCATGCTAACGCTGCCCCTAGATAAGAAAGTCGGGGGTGCCAAGTGGCTTATCAAAGTAAGATATTTCGATCCGACTGATGCCGTCATGATAGTAGCCGACACGCAAAATTGCTTCTGATGAATTCCCAGTGCGGGCGGCTGCTCGCGGAGGCGAACTAAGTCACAGGCGCAAGACCGCAAGCTCGCGTTGGTGCGGAGGTTCAGCAAGGAACAAGGAATAACGGCCATGAAGATTACGCGGCGACGAATGCTGAAGAGCGTTGGTTCTGTGGGAGGCGGGTTACTGGCGGTAACGTCACCTTTCGTAATGGTTCGAAAGGGCTGGGCTCAAGCTGAGCCAATTCGTATCGCTGTCGTTCAAGACATGTCTAAAAGCACTGCGCTCCTCGGCGATCTTCACGTCAAGGGTTTAAAGTTGGCGTTCGGTGGTGTCGGGAACGAAATTATGGGTCGCAAAATCGATATGGTGGTCGAGGACTCGGAGGGGGATCCGGCGGTAGCGCTGAACAAAACGAAAAAGGTACTTAGCACCTTCAAGCCGCATTTTTTTACTGGGCCAATCAGCAGCAGTGAATATGCGGCAATAAAGGACGTAGTCACCAAAGCTAACACGATTTGGTTGCTCCTCACACAGGGTGCTGGCGCTGAAGATACGGTACTCCCCATCTGCAGCCGTAATGCCTTCAGCGTTTCGTGGAACAATTGGCAATTGAGTGCACCTTTTGCGCAATGGGCTTTCTCGAACGTCGCTAAGGAGTTTTGGCTGGCCTACGAAAATTATAATTGGGGCCAAGGTGCGGGGGCGGTGTTCAAGGATTCATTCGAAAAGGCCGGAGGAAAGATTCTTGGGTCCATCACGCCTCCGCAAGGCACCTCCGACTTTGCGCCCTATCTGACGCAATTGGTGTCAGCAAAGCCTCCTGCAGTATTTTGCTTCTTCGCTGGAGGCGACGCTGTGAACTTTGTGAAGCAGTGGCATCAATTTGGGCTTCCTCAGACCACCAAGCTGACTGGTCAAGGCTTTATGGTCGAAGAGGAGGTTCTGCCAGCCGAGGGGGAAGCGGCGCTCGGCACAATCTCCGTTCTGAACTGGGCTCTTACTTTGGATGTCCCGGCGAACAAGAAGTTCCGCGATCTTTTCAAGGCCAAATACAATGCAGAGCCTGCCGTGTATGCGGTCATCGCGTACGACGCCGGGCAACTCATTATCAACGCGGTCAACGCCGCCAAAAGCACCGAGACACAAGCGTTGATTCCCGCGATCGAGAATGTGAGCATTGATAGCCCGCGGGGCACTGTGAAGATCAACCGCAAGACACACGAAGCAAGCCAGCGCTACTACATTCGTGAAACAAAACTTGTCTCCGGGCGGCCCACCAACGTCGTTATCGCCGACTTGCCGATCGTCGAGACGCCGGCAAAGTCATGCAGCCTCACCCGAGCGTAAGCCGGTTGTTGGTGGTGCGATAAAAATCGTGGTCCGATGACATTACGAATTCTATCTTTGGACCACCTTTGCGGCAGTGGAGCGGGATCCACCCTATTTAGCGCGAGGCGCCGTCCTGATGACTGTCGAAGCCATTCTTACGCAGCTCCTAAATGGCCTCACGATCGGGGCAATCCTAATGCTTATTGCCATGGGGCTCACCATCATCTTCGGCCTGATGGATGTCGTCAACTTCGCCCACGGCGCAATGTACATGTTGGGCGCATATTTCGCCGCGACCTTGGTCGCTCGCACAGGTCAGTTTTGGCTCACGTTAATTCTGGCCCCGCTGGGGGTTGGTATTCTCGGGTTCCTACTCGAGCGCGTCCTAATCCGGCGCCTGTACGGGCGTGATCCACTTCTTCAGGTTCTCCTAACCTTTGGGGTTGCCGTAGTCCTGCGAGAGGGCGTTGAGATCCTCTGGGGACCAAATGTCCAAACACTGTTGCCACCGTCGGCGCTTGCCGGGTCGATTGATTTGCTCGGGATACAGTACCCAACATATCGAGTCACTGTTCTCGTCGCAGCTTTTGGCATCGCTGGTGCCACATGGTTTGTGCTGAGCCGAACAAATATTGGGTTGATTGTCCGTTCCGGCGTGCACGATCGCGACATGGTTGATGCGCTCGGGATTGATGTGCGTCGGGTATTTACAGGAGTTTTTGTGGCCGGATCAATGCTGGCCGCTGTTGCGGGGGTGCTGGTCGGACCGCTCCGCAGTGTGCAACCGGATATGGGCAATGATGTGATCGTCGATGCCTTTATCGCGGTCATCGTCGGCGGCTTGGGTACTGTTGGCGGCGCTGTTTGCGGGGCGCTCCTCGTGGGGATCGCGGAACTGCTTGGCGCTTTGGTGATCCCGGGAATGGCGAAGGCGGCAATTTATATCGCGGTGGCCATCATAATGATGTTGCGACCAGCCGGACTATTTGGCGGGAGACGCGCCGCAACATGACTCAGCGTTTGGCGCCGCGCGCAATTCTCGAGATCGTCACTGTTTCAGTTTTGTTGGTGCTTCCTCTGGGATCAGACCGCCTCTTCGATTCCTACTATCTCGACTTAGCATCACGCATTATCATCACATGGATCGCTCTTCTTGGATTTGACATCCTTGCGGGGTATACAGGGCTGGTCTCCCTCGGCCATGCTATGTTCTTTGGGTTGGGAGCGTACGGAGCGGCCTTGACGTTGCTGCACGTATCCTCGTCTCTTCCACTTGCGTTGCTTGCGGGTACGGTGGCAACTACTGCCGCGGCGGCGATCGTCGGCTATCTCAGCATTCGGACGCAGGGTGTTTACTTCATCCTTCTCACGCTCGTCTTTGCCGAATTCGGTTATGAGGTAGTCTTCAACGGCGGCGAAATAACAGGTGGTCAGAACGGCCTCGCAAGCTTGTCGACAACGCCGGTTAAGTTGCCTGGTCTTGGTACCCTGGATTGGAGCGATCCCACAGTAGCGTTCTACTTGGCTCTCGTCGCCTTCGTTATTGCTTACATTACTGCCAGGTGGATTGTTGGATCCGGCTTCGGTTCAACTCTTGCCGCGGTGCGCGATAACCAGGACCGCGCCACATACCTTGGCTACGACGTTGCCGCAATAAAGCGACGCGCATTTGTAATTTCCGGGACGTTTGCGGGATTTGCCGGCGCTCTTTGGGCTCAACACGAGTCTTATGTTTCTCCGCAGCTACTCCATTGGACCCTCTCGGGCCAATTTATTATTATGACCTGGCTCGGAGGAGTAGGAACATTGGTCGGCCCCCTGATCGGAGGCGCCGTGCTCATGTATTTCGCAGAGTTTTTAAGTTCCATCTTGAAGAATTGGCTGATTATCTTCGGACTTCTGTACATTTTCGTTGTGCTGTATGCGCCGCAGGGTCTTTGGGGAATCGTGATGTATCCTCCGTGGAAAAGGTCACGATGAGCCTGTTGAAATTACAAGGGGTCACCAAGCGGTTTGGGAACCTGTCGGCGGTACGAGAGCTAGACTTGGAGGTAGCTGCCGGGGAGCGGCACGCCATCATCGGCTCAAATGGCGCTGGTAAGTCTTCTCTTTTTCATATGATAACCGGTCGCCTGCGCCCAACCACCGGCAGCATATATTTTCGTGGCACGGACATTACCCAACTCGCGCCGCATAAAATAGCGCGGATGGGTTTGGCGCGTTCCTTTCAAATCACTAACATCTTTCCGCACCTTTCGGTTTGCGAAAACGTCAGATTGGGGATCCAGGCGCAGCCCCCGCGCAACGTCTCTTGGTGGGCTGGTCGTAGTTCCGTGGCCGATACGGCCCGTCACGCTATGATCCTTCTCGAGCGGCTCAATCTTTCAAACTCTGCCGAGGCGCTAGCCGGGACGCTCTCATATGGCGATCAGCGTCGACTGGAGATTGGTCTCGCTCTCGCTTTGGATCCCGTGCTCATTCTTTTAGACGAGCCTACCTCTGGGATGTCGCTTGCGGCATCACACGAGATCGTCGACTTGCTCCGCAAAATTCCTCAGGAAATCACTCTCCTTCTGATCGAACACGATATTGACGTGGTTTTGAAATTATCAGACCGTGTAACGGTCATGCACCAGGGAGAGATCCTGGCTCAAGGGACACCAACCGAAGTGGAACGTAACCCACGCGTACAACAGGCCTACTTTGGTAACGCGATCGGATCAACCATCGGGGCTACAGATGATCCTCGAGGTTGAGAAAATCCATTGCCTGTATGGCTTGAGTCATGTGCTGCACGGAGTAAGCCTAGCGGTCGACGCGGGAGAAATCGTTTCCCTCCTCGGTCGGAACGGTGCTGGTAAGACCACGACTATTCAAGCGATCATGGGCCTTGTACGGACTCAATCCGGAGTTGTTCGCGTGGCGACAACTGATGTTACCGGTCGCTCGCCGCACGAAGTATCTCGGAGCGGTGTTGGTTGGGTTCCTCAAGGTCGTCGCATATTCCCCCAACTGACCGTCGAAGAAAACATCCGCCTCGCTACCTTCAAAATTGACAAAGGGAAGAGGCTTGGTGGGTTCGATCGTGTGTTTGCGCTCTTTCCCATTTTGCGCGAGCGCCGCAAGGTTTTTGCTGGAGTTCTGTCCGGTGGAGAGCAGCAAATGCTGGCCATTGCCCGCGCTTTAGTTGGCGAGCCGCGCATCCTACTGCTCGATGAGCCTACCGAGGGCCTCTCTCCTTTTATGGTCCAAGATCTGATGCAGGTGATCAAAGAAATATCTGCTCAAGGCGTAGCCATTTTATTGGCTGAACAGAACCTGCAAATGGTTCTCTCCACCGCCGGTCGGCACTACATAATAGATAAGGGAGAAATCCGCGCGAACCTGACCACTTCAGAGGCTGCAAATAGCGAAGCTCTCTTTGTCGCCTATCTAGGCGTAGCTGCCAGAACTGGGCAGGTTTGGAAGAAAGAACTTTCCACGAGTAATGCCGGATAACTGAACGGACCGGCAGGCCTTTTGCGCTTCAGGGTAGGCGCGGGAGGATCGGTCGCGGGATTTTTCACGGCTTTCGCCCGCTGAAATCGATGCGCCTTCTTAACCAAGCAAAAATGACCCGCGCGCGTGCTTCGTTCGGGCAAGCCGATGGACAGCTTTCAAATTGCCCACCGCAAGGCGCGCATGCCACTGGACACAGACAGACAGTCGCGGCATCTCCAGAATGGAGAAGCTTATCATTGGAAAATGTTGCCGCGACCGACGCGGGATTGTCGACGGTGACGCATCTGATCGCCAGCCTCGCGGCTGACTTGCGTGAAAGCTGTCTTCTTTCCCAAAAGGCGCCGCCGAGACCCTTTGGCTACGCCGCCTGTGATTTTCTGGCCTGCCGTGCCGTTTTGGCGCGCGTCATAAATTCCTTGGTCGTCATAACATCCGCGGTCGAAGATGCGAGCACGATAAGCGTGGAGCGATGAACTTCATCGCAGGACATCGCGCCCTGTCCGACGTCAACGTAGTCATACGTCCCGGTGGCATCCGAGAGAAAGACTACTTTGTAGTTCCTGAACATTGCGTCTCGGGCGGTCGCGTGGCAGCAACATTCGGTGGTCGTTCCCGAAATGATCACCGTGGTGATTCCCCACTCCCGCAGGATGATGTCGAGATCAGTGCCAAAAAATGCACTGTAACGGTGTTTCTTAATAACGTGCTCGCCCGGCGCTGGGGCCAAATCTTTGAAAATGTCCGCGCCTAGAGTGCCGTCGACCAACGCGGAGCGGTCGGCGATAGGCGCATAGAGGTCCCTGTAGAGGCCCATGTCGCTGCCGTCGTGGCGGTGGACGTGTGCGGTGTAGATAACGCGGACGCCGTTTTCGCGACAGAACTTCAGAGCTTCGGCCAGTGTTGGAACTAAGGCGGTGGCCTGCGGCGCTTGCAGCTTGGCGCCGGGGGCTACGAAGTCGTTTTGCATGTCCACCACGATCATGGCGGTCTTGGAAGGGTCAATGGTATCGCATTTGTAAGGCACGTCCCACCTCCTGTGCGTTCCGGAACCACGTTAGGGGAAGTGATAGCGTCGCTCTTGCCTTTAATTGCCAAAATGTTGACCGCGATTGCCATAGCATATGTACGAGTTCCTCGCGCCAAGAGTTCCGACGACCCCTGAATGATGGTCGTGAAAGGCGCCGCAGTCGTGCGGAGCCAGACGACAATTGCGATCATTGGCGTCAGGTAACTTGCCGCAATTTTTCAATTAATCAAATAGTCAGCTGGAAGCAAGGGCGCGCATGCTGTTGTTGGTGATGACTAGCGGTTTAAGAACTTCCGCGACCTGGCGTAAACTTGGACTCCAATATTCTATGAGAGAAGGTACCAAAATGCTCGCGTCTTGGATCAATTCAAGGGTCAACCTCAATGCTTTACCCGATCGCTAAGGGTCGGCTTGCGCAAATTCGATAGGTATCCCGCCATGGACGCAAGCGCTCGAATGCGGCGCTGGCGGCAAGCACGTCAGCGTCCGCATATCGGCGGCCGATGATTTGCATTCCGACTGGAAGATTGTCCGGTGTCATGCCGGCAGGAATAGAGGCTGCGGGGTGGCCAGTTAAGTTAACGGGATAGGTCAGGCACCAGCCAATAAGCGGATCCACTGCCTCGCCATTGATTTCGTCTGGTCCCTTGGTGTTACCGCCACCGACATTGTCAACTGGCGGACAGGCAACCGTCGGCGTCAGCAGCAAATGATACCGGTCGAACACTGCCTGGAATACATCGTATACTTCCGAGCGGAAGGCTTGGTCACGGAAGAAATCAAGCGCGGACATTTTGTATCCTTGGTCGACCCAATAGAGGAGTTCCGGAGGCAAATCATCCCGATGCTCCTTCAGAATATCGATCCCGAAATCTCGAAATCCTTCCAGGCTCTGGAGCATTATGGGTGTGATCAGCCGACACCAAAGGTCGCTCAGCTCTTTCTGCGGTCTTTTAAGTCCAATCTTTATTTCTTCGACGTGTGCCCCTGCCTGCTCAAAGGTGCGGGCCGCCTTCGCTACGACATCTGCAATTCCGGGATCCACCGGAAACACGTCGAGGTTAGGGCTATAAGCGATCTTCCAACCGCGTATCGATTGTCGCGTTGCAATGCTAAAGTTAGTCGCCTGATCCAGACTAAAGGGATCACCCGGATGATAACCCGAAACCGCATCGAGGGCGATGGCTGCATCTTCTACTGTGCGTGTAATTGGCCCTTCGCAGGTGAAAGGCGTGTTAGCGCCAAATGCGTTCGGACGAATCAAACAAGGCACACGTCCGAACGAAGGTTTATAGCCGTAGACATTGCACCACGATGAAGGAATCCGAATGGATCCTCCGGCGTCCGTACCTTCTGCTAAAGGGAGCAAGCCATCAGCCACCGCCGCCGCACTGCCACCGGAGGAGCCACCCGAATTTTTCTTCATATTAAAAGGATTGCGGGTTGGTCCAAAAAGATAATTATCGCAGGTGCCGCGAAATCCCATTATCGGGCTGTTTGTTTTTCCCAGAATGATCGCACCCGCCTGTTCGAGACGCTCCGCAAAGGCACAATAAAAATCTACCTTAAAGTTGCGCAGCGCGCGAATGCCGCCGAAGGTGCTGATCCAGCCAGGTTTGAAGTCAAAAAGATCTTTTATCGCGACTGGCACGCCGTGTAACGACTTTAGCGGGCGCCCGTCCATTAGCGCCGTTTCGGCGTCCAGGGCTTTAGCGCGCGCTTCTTCGTATCCACGGTATACAAATGCATTAAGACTTGGATTGCGATTTTCAATCCGCGAGATAAAAGCGTCAACAACATCGACGGGCGATAGTTCCCGCAGACGAATACGAAGGGCGATTTCCGCCACTCCGAGATAAGCGAGTTCATCAGAAAGAGCCATGGCCGTTCTCTATAAAGTACTGTCGGAAGGCAATAACCGAGTTACCCGGCCGAGGACGCCCCGTTTGTCCGGCATTTTTGTGAGGTGCATGATTTCGCGACTATCATCACGTAGGCGGTCGATGCTGCAACCGCGGCACCGAAGCTTCGTCGCGGAAAGCGCTTCCTGTATCGGATCGATGTAGTCGCAATGTTGGTAGGGCACTCTGGCCTCCTAGCTCTCCGCAGCTGTCCTAACGCCACTTGGCGCACCGCGTCTTGACCGTGTTTGCCAACGTATTGACCGCGCTTGCCATGGGTTGTAACGTTACCGCTCCGGGTCAGTACGAGTCAGAAGTTCGGAGGACCCGCGGATGACGGTAGTGAAGGGCGCCTCAGTCGTCGAGCCAGGTGATGGCTTCGAGCGTTGGCACCAGGTTACCTGCCGCAGCTTTTCGTTGACTGAATCCAACCGGATACCCGACAGCCATTTTTGCGCGCGGGTTTTGCTGCGACAATTTGGACCGCTTGCATTCAGCGAAATTTGGTCATCGACCTTGGCGGACAGCCTCATTCGCATCACGCGCAGTTCCCATGATATCCGGAAGGATCCGCGGGACTATTTCATGTTGTGGCTCGCCCTGGGAGGGAGGACGGCTTTCGCGCAAGGCGGCCGCGAGGCTCAGATCGGGCCTGGCGATCTGATGCTTCACGACCAGACTCAACCTTTCAGTCTAAAATTTGGTCGACAATCACACGCTGTCATGATCACGATCCCGCGGCCACTCTTGGTTTCGCGCATGCCCGCGGCGGCGCAACTTACCGCCTATAAGGTCGCCGCAAAGACCAAGTTCGGCGGGTTGGCCGGGTCGGTTGTGCAGCACCTCGTTTGCTTGGAGGATAGCGCCAACCCTGAGGTGGTCGCGCGGGTCGGGGCGTCGGCGATGGATTTGGTGTTAACGGCGATTGAGAGTGAACTAACGGGACATACGGGGCCGGTGCCACTGCAGGACCGGCGGCTCGCGCGGGTTAAGCGCTACATGTTGGCGAATCTCCACGACCCCGAACTCGACCTTGAAACGATCGCAGAGCGGCTGAGTGTGGCCACGCGAACGCTTAATCGGCTTTTCGCGCGCGAGGGTACAACGCCTATTCGTTGGCTTTGGCGGCAGCGCTTGACCGCTGCCTATAAAGCTCTGGCCGAGAGGCGAATAAATCGAGTGACCGACGCCGCCTTCAGCTTCGGCTTTAGCGACGTGGCGCATTTCAGTCGCGCCTTCAAATCCGTCTTTGGGTTGTCGCCTGAAGTTGTTCGAGGAGGCAGCGACGGCCTTTGACCATAAGGATTAGGCCGATGTTACCAGCAACGGCACCCCCCGGGTCCTTGCCCTGCGCCGAACGCCACACTGTCGAATATCGGGAAATCGGGCTGACGTTGCAGGTCCTCTCGGGCTATTTTCTGCCAAACATACTTGAAGCGCGGCTCGGAATCCTCGTACGCGGGGCGCATTCTGGCGTCGGCTCGATGACGCATCGATAGAGGAATTTTGTTTCGTTCTGTCGGGCGCGATCAGTTCCCGGATTGACGAGGAGCCCTACGATCTCGGCGCCAACGAATATCTTAATTTTTGTTTCAATCGAGGAAAAAATGCATAAGGTTATGGTACGCCAAGAAATTGTCGATCGCGTGCTCGCAAGACGCGGACGTTATCATTGGTTCGATGAGCTCAATCCGCGCCGCACAGCTTTGGTTGTCATCGACATGCAGGAATTGTTTTGCGCCCCCGGTGGGGCCGCCGAGGTTGCCGGCTCGCGCGAGATCGTTCCACCCATCAACAAGTTCGCCGATGAGCTACGCAAAATCGACGTGCCCGTGATCTGGGTGCTTCACGCCAACGCGCAGTCATCGGGACGCAGCGATTGGGAGTTGTTCTTTAATTATATCGTGGCCGACAAAGTACGGCAAAGAACGCTAGAAAGCCTTGAGCCCGGGCGGCAAAAGGTGTGGTCCGGCCTTACAGTCGGTTCGAGTGACATGACGATTATCAAGAACCGCTATAGCGCTTTGGTCGCCGGCTCTTCCGGCCTAGAACGGCTCCTGCGCAGCCTTGATGTCGACACCGTATTGATCGCTGGCACGAAAACCAACGTTTGCTGCGAAGCCACCGCCCGCGATGCCATGATGCTGGATTTCAAAGTGGTGATGGTCTCCGATTGCTGCGCGGCCTTGTCCGACGATGAACATCGCGCTACGCTTGAAAACATGATCCAACAATTCGGCGATGTGATGACTGGCGACGAAGTCCTGGAACGGCTTCGGCGGCAGAGTAATCGTTAACCTACGCACTGCAGGCGAGCTAAGTGCGCGACAGGTGTGGGCTGTGTTGCGTACGGTCTGATCGCGCGCGAGATCGAGCGCGTCGATTCCGGCTGTCGCTCGGCGCTGTCGTCGCTGGTGACGCACCCGATCTACGCCTATGGCAGCGAGGCGCAGCGGCGCGAATATCTGCCGAAGCTCGCGACCGGCGAATTCGTCGGCTGCTTCGGCCTCACCGAGCCCGAAAATGTGGATCACCAATTCGCCGGTCGCGGACATTTGCGGTGGTCTGGGCGAAGCTCGACGGCAAATTCTGCGCCTTCGTCGTCGAGCGCGGCACCAAGGGATTTTCGACGCCGAAATCGAAGGCGAGCCGTCGTTGCGCGCCGCCATCACCGGCGAGATCGTGCTCGAGGGGCCGTCGTGCCGGAGGAAAATTTTCTCCAGAATGTCAGCGGGCTGGCCGGCCCGTTCGGCTGCCAAGGGCAAAGGAAGGACGCTGACACATCACGTCAGAGGGGGGTCGGAATTGGACGCGAACATCGCCCCTCAGGGGTCAATACTGCAAGCAATTTTGCATTCGCGCGCTGATATCGCTTTTGGCCGTCCATCAAGATGTCGAAATCGCCAATCACGAGTTGACGGAGGCAACCGAGCAGATGTGGGCGGCGATACACCGGTCGTTGTGTGAACAGGCAGGCTGATAACTAACAATTTTGCGGTCTAGTGGCCGTTCGATGTGCACTTAGCTGACCGGTGAGTATATCAGCGTTTACCCGCCCCTGCATCACGCGTTCACCATTCGCGTCCACAATGCGCCACGCCAGTTTGAAACCGGCAAAAATAAAGAATCCTTCGCCGAGGGCTTTCCTAGTAGGTGATGGCGCATAGTCCGAGGTGGGCGGCGGACACCTCGCGCGAAAAATCGTTGTGGGTCGTTTTGTGGGTTCGATGAACATGGAAAACTAACTTACGGATAGAACGCTACAATTTATAAGTTTTGGCGGACACTCCCTCCGCCAGTCCGATATTTGAACCCGTTCTCTACGTAGGTATGCCGTCCCGCGAGCCCCGTCTTTTTGCTTTGTCGGCGCCCACCTCTGGACTCTGCGTGCGTGTCGGCGGGCTAAATCGCTTTCTCTAGGGTCGCTTTTCTCTCAAGCTCTGTACTTGGTGCGATGTTACGTTAATTTGTCAATTCTAGAACCGCTTGATCTTCCTAATTCCCGCAAACGCCACCGTCCAATTCTACGCTGTCCTGCGTTCACATTTTGTGTCAGGATAACTCAATGGAATCGGGACGGATCAGGATGTTGTATCGGCTGACTGTCGTTGCGGCGATCGTCCTTTCCAGCATCGTGACTGGTTTAGCCGCGGCCCAGGAAGCGATCGGAACGGTCACTCGCATGCAGGGACAGGCAAGCGCAACGCGCGAGAGCGCAACGCGTTCCCTTGACCTTAACGCATCGGTCTTTCTCAACGAGGTCGTCTCCACCGGCGAAGCGGCGCGGTTGCAACTTACGTTCGCTGACAACACCTTGATGACGCTTGGCGAGAATACAAGGTTGACGCTTGATAGATACGTGTTCAACCCCGGCGCGGGGCGTGGAATCATTAGGTTTAGAGTAGACGGCGCCTTCCGGTTTCTCTCCGGGCAGG